>Ga0207654_10000327_pt1 | contig 28548 bp, 27 predicted proteins | sample KBSC64metaG_FD_184355 | JGI IMG/M metagenome (GOLD analysis project Ga0207654, IMG submission 184355) | Corn rhizosphere microbial communities from Kellogg Biological Station, Michigan, USA - KBS C6-4 metaG (SPAdes) (version 2) | ecosystem: Host-associated > Plants > Roots > Rhizosphere > Soil...
TCACAGGTTCGATCCCTGTCGCGCCCACCATTTTTCCTCGATTTTCCTCCGATCGCATGACGCGCACGCGACGAGCATTTTGTATCCATGATGCTGAGCGTCACGGAGCAAAGCGATGGGGTCGATCGAATTGCCGATGATTGCTTTGATTGGTTTGCTGGCCGGCACAGTGACGATGGCAGCTGCCGTCGTCTGGTTGGCGAAGTCCGTTTCGATTGCGTGACATCGAACGAACATCGCGACACCATCCATCAAGCGCACCGCTACAAAATAATACTCGGATTGCGGATGCACTGATCGCAGTCGAGCAAATTCACCTGCTTGGCTGAGATCTTCCATTGGCCATTGAGCTTGCGAAAGCGATGGCCGGTCCATCCGCACAGGGTGCGGATTTCATTGTCCCAGAATTCGCTGATGATGAAATTCGAGCGTACCATGCGCTGCTCGCCGGTGCGGCCAAGGAAGACTTCGACGTTTGCGACAACGCGCGACGTCCGTGATGAAGGTGCCTGCGACCACGCATATCCTGTGCGCAGGCGATAGACGCGATCTTCAAGCCGCCGGCGATCGTCGAACATGACGGCGATCTCGCGTCGCGGATCGCCGCGTTCCGGTGTTGAGGGCACCCAGTAGGCGCATTCGGGCGCAAAAAGCTTCAGCCAGTCTTCGAACAGAAGATTGTCCAGGATGCGCGCCTCCTGCTCGACCAGCCGCCGGAACATGTCGCGCTCAGCTGCATCTTCAATCGCGCGGTCGTCAGTCTGCCAGTCGGAAAAATCCTCGACCAGCTCGCTGTAGAAGGCATCGGTCACGTAGTACGAAAATCGTGACGGATCGTAATTTGCCTGGCTGCCCATCGTCATGGCTCCCGACGAATGGCGATGTCGGGTTCGGCCTTCATAAGCCGTTTCCATTCGCGGATGTACTCGCGCATGAAGAGCTCGTCGGTCGCCGGCCCTTTGATCGTCCCGTCTTTGAGGGTCTCGATACGGCCCGGTATGCCGAGGCCGCGATGCATGTAGATCCATTCGTCTTCGATGCAGCGAAGACCGCGCTGGATCTGCTCGAAATTGGTGATGTCGTCGACCTCGCCGAAATTTGGAAAACCTTCCTGCGTACGCATGCGAAGCGCGTTGATGTCGTTCAATGCGTCGGCGCCGATGCTGCCCTCGACATCGTCGATCTTTGTGCCGTACCAGATCGCGTCGGTTTCCTCGTAGGAAACCGGTTGGAAGACCTGGATGTGGTTGCCGAGCAGCGAGAGATTAGGAAAGACGTTGATGTTCACGGGCTCGGAGCCTGCAAGGTCGAGAAGCGACTCGGCCTTGTCGCCGTATTTCGCGCGCAGCTTCTCGGCGACATGCTCCATGCCTGGGTGCAAGGATTCGATCGCCCAAAGACTGCCCGGACGTTTCTCCAGATTTGGACGCTTGTCTTTGAAATGATGGCCGTTGCCCATGTACTGGATGTACATCGGTTGCTCGTCGGGCTGTTGCTTGTAGTAGGACATGCCCTTCGCCGTATCCTCGTCCTTGAACCGGTTCTCTGTTTCAAGCAGTGATTGATGCGAATAGATGACATGGTAGCCGTCGCCTGAATTGTCGTAGGCCAGCTTCCAGTTGCCCCTGTATTTGAATCGGTTGGCTTCGCACACGGTGACCTTGCCGCCCGGATTACGGTCGAGCCATTCATCGATCGGTTTCTTGATAGGTCCGAGGTGGTCTTCGATCCGCGGCGCCCCGACGTTGAGCGTCCCAAAGATAAAGCCACGATAGGATTCCACGCGGGGCACCTGGGCCAGATTGAACTTCGGGTCTCGAACAAGCTTTTCCGCGTATCCGTCCGGCCAAGGCACACCGCGAAGCTTGCCCGAGTTTGCGAAATTCCATCCGTGATAAGGGCACTGAAACGAACGCGCATTGCCCTTGTTCCAGCGGCAAAGTGTCGTGCCGCGGTGGGTGCACCGGTTGAACAGCGCTCGGATGACGCCTTCTGAGTCGCGCGTAATGATGAGCGGCCGCAGACCGAGCTTGCCCGTGATGAAATCGTTCGCGTTCGGAATCTGGCTCTCGTGCGCGAGATAGACCCAGGTGCCGCCGAAGATGTGCGTCATCTCCGTGTCAAACACCGCCGGGTCGGTATAGATCAACCTATGAACCCGATCTTCCTGCACGAGCTCGTCCCAGTCGTATAAAGGGGCGTTGGCGGCGCGCGACGGGATTCGCATCCGTTCCAATGTTGTCATCGCGGGGTCCTCTTATTCTTTGCCTCGCCTGCGCGCTTCGTCAGAAGAAATCGAAGTACTCGTCCTGCTCCCACTGCGTGGTCGCCTCGCTGCCGCGGTCGATGCCGTTGTCCCTGGCATATGTTTCGTAGCGCTGCAGCTCGGTTCGCTTGATCTTGGTGTAGTAGTCGACAAAGGTCTTCCCAAATTGGTCTCTGAACAAGGGCTCCTGGTCGAAGAGCGTCAGCGCGTCCGCGAGCGTCGCCGGAAGCATGGGACGCTGCGACGTGTACGGATCGGTCTCGGGAGCGCCGGGATCGCGTTCGTGGTCGACACCATCAAGGCCTGTAACAATCTGCGAGGCGATATAAAGATACGGATTTGCCGAGGGCTCGCCCATGCGGTTTTCGATGCGCGTGGCCGGATCCTTTCTACCGCCGAGGACCCGCAGCAACACCCCGCGATGATCGAGGCCCCACGCGGCCCGATCCGGCGCGAGAGAGTTGATACGGAAACGCCGGTACGCGTTAACGGTGGGGTTGGCCAGCACCGTGCTGGCAAGGGCATGGTGCAACAAGCCGGCCAGGTATTGCTTGCCGAGAGGGGAAAGCACCTCTTCTGATGACTTCGGTATGAAGAGATTCAGTCCGGTTTTCGCGTTTGTCAGCGACTGGTGCAGATGCCAGCCGCTTGAGTAGAAGCCTTTGAGCGCCGGCCGGCACATGAAGGTCGCCAGATAACCAAGGCGCCGGCAGACCTGGCGCGTCGCGGTCCGGAAAAGAACGAGATTGTCGGCTGCTTCGAGCGCGGTGCGGGGTGCGAAAGTGCATTCCACCTGTCCCGGCCCCCATTCATTCTCGAATGACCTAAGCGGAAGATCCAGTTTCTCCAGCGCATCCGCCACCGCCGAAAGCGGCGCCTGCATCCGGTCCAGATTGCTTTCCGAGTGAAAGGAATATCCCGGCTCGACAGGACAGACATTCGGCGCGCGGCCCTTGAGGCCCGGCGCGCCGATGTTCTCAAGAGTCAGTTGTTGTTCGGCGAGCTTTAGCAAGTACCATTCGACCTCGAGGCCGATGCCGCAGTCCATCCCCCTTTTTTTCAGCCTTTCGATCTGTTTCCGCAGCAGATGCCGCGGTGAAAAATAGAAAGGCTTTCCGGAGACAAAATATTCGTCGCACAAAATCCAGCCGACATCCGGCTCCCACGGAAGAACCCGAAAGGTTGCAGGATCGGGAACTATGATCAGGTTCGGTGACCCCGTCATTTCGTCGAGGTTCATCCCGCCGCCTCGCGTGAAGGAAGCAAACGTCCGCGCGCCGGACGCATCGAGCGTCGTAGTTGCGACGTTTATGTTGTACCCGTTCTGCAACGCATCCAGGAACGCGGGAAGTGTGACTGTTTTCGCACGCGAGGCGCCGTGCGGATCGGCCCAGGCAACGCGAAACAGTTTCAACTTTTCTTTTTTGACGCGCGCCGCAAGCGCCTTGGCGAGACGGCGTTGATCGTCCGTCCAAAGACCGTGCCTTTCGATAAATCCGTTCGCTTGGCTCATCACCGCGTCCGCACTGGATAGGCTTCTTTATCCCATTTTTATCGCCGGCAGCGCTCAACCTGCAGTGTCATTCCGGAGCAATTGATCAAGCTTGCCCTCCCGGTCGAGCGTTTGGAGTTCTTCATGGCCTCCGACGTGAAGGTCCCCAATAAAGACCTGCGGAACGGTTACCCGTCCGTTTGCTCTCTCGATCATTTCGTCGCGGCGCTCCCAATTGCCGCCGATGTCAATCTCAGTGAAAGAAATTCCTTTTCGCTTCAGCAGCGATTTTGCCGAAGTGCAGTAGGGGCAATAACGCGCCGTATAGATGCAAACCTCTTTCATTGCACGATCGCCTGATAAACCATCGTCCGCATCAAGTAACGATAATGCATTCGTTGCGCCGGCGCCTGCATTAGGAGGATGGCGATGAGGTCCTGCTGCGGATCGATCCAGAAGTAGGTTCCCGTGACGCCGCTCCACGAGAAGTCGCCGACCGATCCCGGCAGCGGATTGCGTCCGGCGTGTGTTCTCACCGCGAATCCAAGCCCAAAGCCAAGGCCCAGCTCCGGCGATGGCGCCAGCGCGCCGAAGAGAACGGGCGTCGACGGACTGCGGCGCGTCTCTGGCGTCAGGTGGTCGGACGTCATGAGGGTGACGGTCGCCGGCGAAACGAATCTCGTGCCGCCGAACTCGCCGCCGTTGAGTAGCATCTGGCAGAAACGCACATAATCGCGCGCCGTCGACAGAAGTGCGCTGCCGCCGGAAATCCAGTTTGACCGGATGGTCGGGTCGCGCATCGGCGGGCGTTTGCCTGAAGCAGCATCGACCTGTGGCTGCGCTGCGCGCGCATAGGCGATCGGTCCGAAGCTTGTATCCTTGAGCCCGAGCGGCTTGCAGATTCGCTCGATGACGAAGCGGTCGAGGTCCATTCCGCTTGCCGACTCGACCACGCGGCCGAGCACGTCTGTCGACATGCCGTATTGCCATGTGCTGCCAGGTTGATAGGCGAGGGGTACCATGGCGAGCTTGGCGGCCATTTCGGCATTGGTCTGCTTTTCATCGCTAACGTTGGTCGCCTCGTAAGCCTGTTTCAGCAGCGGACCCGTCAGATGCCCATAAGTGAAGCCGGACGTGTGACGCAGCAGGTCCTGCACGGTCATTTGTCGCCGGCATGGCTCGGTGACCAGGGTTTTCGCCGATGTGTTGTCGGAATCGGTCACGACCTTCAGTCCGGCAAATTCGGGTATGAAGTGCGCGACCGGATCGGCAATCAGCAGCTTACCTTCCTCGGCGAGCATCATTGCAGCGAGAGAGGTAAACGGCTTTGTCATCGAGGCGATCCGGAAGATCGTATCGACTTCCATCGCAGTGCCTGCTTCGCGGTCACGGTAACCAAGCGCTATCTCGTACGCGATCTTGCCGCGCCGCGCGATCAACGCGACGGCGCCGGGTACGATTCCCTTGTCGATGTCCGCTTTCAGCGTGTCCGTCAGTCGCTGCAAGCGTTCAGACGAGAGGCCGACGTCTTCGGGTTTGTCGGCCCGCGGCAACTCAAAGCTCATTGCTCATTTCCTATTTCCAAAACTGGCGAGATGCGAGCGCCGCGCCGTCCGCCATTGCCTTGAGCTTGGCGAAGACCACGTCTGGATCCACGGCCGCTTGCCCGACCCAAGTTCCGAAGCCGCAGTCACTGCCCGCGATGACGTTTTCGCGCCCGACGAGGTTGGCGTAGCGGGCGATGCGTTGCGCGATCAGCTCGGGATGTTCGATGAAATTCGATTTCGACTCGATCACGCCCGGAATCAGAACCTTGCCATCCGGCAGCTTCATGCGCTCAAACAAAGTCCATTCGTGCGCATGGCGCGGGTTGGCGGCCTCGAGCGAGATCGCCACGGGTTTGGCTGCAAAGACCAGGTCGATGACGTCCGTCAACGGCACATCGCGATGATGCGGTCCCTCATAGTTGCCCCAGCAAAGGTGCATGCGCAGCTGCTCCGGCGGAATGTTTGCAACGGCATGATTGAGGGCCTCGATGTGAAGCTGCGCGCGTTTGCGGAACTCCGGCAGGCTCAAGTCTGCATACTGGATGTGACGTCCCATGCCGAGGTCGGGGCAGTCGATCTGCAGCACGAAGCCGGCTTTCGCGACGGTCTCGTATTCGTGACGCATCGCATCGGCGATCGCGTAGATGTAGGTCTCGAAATCCTTGTAGTGGTCGTTGCGAAAGAACAACGACACCACGCCGGGCGAGGCGGCGCTCATGAAGCCACCCACGGACTTCACATCCTTGAGGGCAGCCTTGAGATTGTCCGCGTCGCTTTGCGGAGCCTGCTTGTCGCGAACGCTGATCGGCGCGTTGCAGGCCGGCGTTTTGCGGCGCGAGCGGCCAGGATCGCCGAACACGCGTTTTTCCAGGCGCGGGAAATCGGCAAGGTCCTGATAGACGAATGTATTGCCCGTGCCGCCAAAACCGTTGAGTCGATCCTTGATGTAGGTGGCGTAACTCGGTTTCGACAATTCGCCGTCATTGATCAGGTCGACGCCGGCGTCGGCTTGTTTGCGGACGATTTCGGCCACCGCGGCGCGCACTCGCGCTGCGAGCGATTGCGGATCGACGGGTACGCCTTCCTCCTTGGCGTACATCATGCGGATGAGATCATCTGGACGCGGCAGGCTGCCGGTATGGGTGGTTAGAAAACGGTCGCGGCTACGTTGCACGGCTTGAACTCCCTGAATGAACTGTAAAGCAGGCCGTGGCCGCTAACCACGGGTGGGCCGCTCGCGTTGACAGCCTCGAGTGGGCTGCGTATGTACCCGGCAAACAGCAGCCCGAGATTGACATGAAAGTCCGCAACTCCCTGAAATCCCTGCGTGGCCGGCACCGCAACAACCGCCTGGTGCGGCGTAAGGGACGGGTCTACATCATCAACAAGACCAACCGCCGCTTCAAAGCCCGGCAGGGCTGAAATAGGCGCATTGGCGCCTGTTCCGTCGCCCCATATTGGCCAAGAAACGCGGAGAGTTTAAACTCCGCTTATGCGCACTCGATTCCTCGCAGCACTCCTGATTGCCGCAACGGCCGCGATTTCTGCCGCGCCGGCCGGCGCGCAATCGGGTCACTGGCTCACGCCGCCCGACAAGCTGCCGCAGGTCGGACGGGGGGACAAAACCCGCAACCTCGACTTTTTGTTCGGCGCGCTGAAGGTCGCGCCTGACGATGTCACCGCCAAAGCGATCGAGGAACGGATCTGGGCATTGTGGACGCTCTCACCGAGCGACACTGCCAATCTTTTGATGACTCGCGTGAAGACCGCGATCGAGGCAAAGGATCTCGATCTGGCGATCAAGCTTTTGAGCGCGATCGTGAAGGTCAAGCCAGACTATGTGGAAGCGTGGAACCGACGCGCGACGATCCACTACATGAAGAAAGATTACGGCCGTGCCCTGAACGATATTCGCGAAGTTCTCAGGCGCGAGCCCCGTCATTTTGGCGCGTTGGCCGGCCTCGGGCTGATCATGCAGGACATCGGCGACAACAAGCAGGCACTGGAAGTCTATCGCCGCGCCCTCGCGCTCTACCCCCGGATGGAGCGCATTCCCGATCTCGTGAAGACCCTGCAGGAAAAGGTCGAGGGCAGGGACATCTAATCCCCGGCTTTATCGCTGTTACACGTCAACCCGCCGCTGCATCTGCGCCGACATAGGCGATGCGCAGCATGTTGGTTGCCCCGGGCGTGCCAAGCGGGACGCCAGCAACGACGATCACACGTTGGCCAACCTTTGCAAATCCTTCCTTGACCGCAATCCGGCAGGCACGATCGACCATATCGTCCTGGTCGTGAGCATCCTCGGTCACGACGCAGTGGACGCCCCACGCGACCGCCAGGCGCCGGCCGGTGGCGATGTTCGGTGACAGCGCAACGATCGGAGCGCGCGGGCGCTCGCGCGCCACACGTAGCGCGGTCGAGCCCGACGCCGTCCAGCAGATCACTGCGGCAAGATCGAGCGTGTCGGCGATGTGGCGCGCCGCGTCGGCAATCGCATCCGCACCGGTCGCTTCGGGTGCGGCGCGCTGGGCGGTGATGATATTGCGGTAAAGCGGATCGCCTTCCACCTCTTCTGCAATCCTGTTCATCGTCGTGACCGCCTGGATCGGAAATTGTCCCGCTGCCGATTCAGCCGACAGCATTACTGCATCGGCGCCTTCGAAAATGGCAGTGGCCACGTCGGACACCTCGGCGCGCGTCGGAACAGGCGCATTGATCATCGATTCCAGCATCTGCGTGGCGACGACCACGGGCTTGCCCGCCACGCGGCATGCGCGCGTCATTTGCTTCTGCACGCCAGGCACTTTTTCCAAGGGCATTTCCACGCCGAGATCACCGCGCGCGACCATCAAAGCGTCCGCAAGATCCATAATTTCGGACAGTCGATTGACCGCCTGCGGTTTCTCGATCTTGGCCATTACGGCCGCCCGCGCCCGCGTGATCTTCTTCGCCTCGGCGAGGTCTTCCGGCCGCTGAATGAACGACAGCGCCACCCAGTCGATACCGGTTGCTAGCGCAGCTTCCAGGTCCGACCGATCCTTATCGGCCAGCGCCGAAAACGGGATTGTCGTGTCGGGCAGGCTCACGCCCTTGCGGTCGGAGAGCTTTCCGCCGACCGCGACCCGGGTCGTGATGCGTTTTGAATCGGCCTCGGTAACAGTGAGCCTGACCTTGCCGTCATCGATCAGCAGCGTGTGGCCCGGCCTGATGGTGGCAAAGATTTCGGGATGCGGCAGGTACGCTCGTCTGGCATCTCCGGCGGCGGTGTCGGCGTCGAGCACGAAGGTGTCGCCGGCTTTCACGGTCGCAGAGCCGCCGGTAAAGGTACCGAGGCGAAGTTTCGGGCCCTGCAGGTCGATGAGCACTCCAATCGGCCGGCCGGTGTCGCGCTCGACGGCGCGGATCATGCCAACCAGCTCGCGCATGCGATCCTGGGTGGTGTGGCTCATGTTGATACGAAAAACGTCGGCGCCCGCCTTAAACAGCTGCGCGATCATGTCGGCATTCGACGACGCGGGTCCGAGAGTGGCGACGATCTTGGCGCGGCGCAGACGTCTCATGGTCGGGCGCCTCCGGCCGGCGGCGACAACGTCGTCGGTGGGCGCGAATTTCCAAGGGGCGCGCGCGGAGGCAATGGGCGCTCGGGCGCTTGTTCGGCGGTGTCCGTCAACTGCACCGTCCAGGAGCGCTGCTCGTTGGTATCGACCTCGAAAAAGCCGGTGCGATCGTAGCCGCGCGCCAGACAGTTCTCAGTCCCGCGGATAGTGAACTCTTTCTCACGTGAGCACATGTAAGCCTTGCCAGACCACTCGCCGCCACGGTCGTAGTCGACCGCATAGATGTAATAGTAACGTGCAACCAGTGCGCCGCGCAGCAGCGTTTCGCAAGAGCGTGATGAAACGTTCCACCAGCCTTCTGTCGTCCAACCCTCATTGTCCTTGTATCCGATCGCGACACCCACGCGGCTGCCGGTGTTGTTGCAAAGGCGGAAATCCGCCTTCGCCTTCGGCGCCGAAACCACGAGCGACGCGATGAGGACCGCCGGGAAGGCAACGAAATGCAGAATGTGACGCCTGAGGGCGATGAATGGCAAAGCAGTCATACGTGTCGGCGGTTTCGAAGGATGCGCGGTTGTGGCGTGATCAGTCACGGAGTGTCAATGACGATGGCACGGAAGTCGTTTACGTTTGTGTAAGTCGGCCCAGGGGATAGCAAATCCCCGAGGGCGGTGAAAAATCCGGTCGAATTGTTATCGGCAAGGAAGGCGGCGGGATCGAGGCCTTTGGCCTGCGCGCGCGCCACTGATTCGCCATCAACCAGCGCGCCCGCGGGGTCGGTTGCCGCCCCCGAGCCGCCGTCGGTGCCGTCCGTATCGCCGGCGAGCGCCGCGACCGCCGGCAAGCCCGCGAGGCCAATTGCGAGCGCCAGCGCGTACTCTTGATTTGGCCCGCCACGCCCTTTGCCGCGGATCGTCACGGTCAGCTCGCCGCCTGAGATCACGACAGCGCGTTTGCCTTGATCGCGCAATTCGCGTGCGAGGCGTGCATGGGCAGCGGCAACATCGCGCGCTTCGCCTTCAACCCGGTCGCCGAGCGAAATGCATTCGTATCCGTCCGCACGGACCGCGTCTTCAGCCGCGCGCATGGCGTCGGCCGGCCGGGCCGCCAGCTTGAACTGGCTGTCGGCAAATGCCGGATCGCCGGGCTTTGGCGATTCATTTCTCTGGTTGGTCAGCGCTTGCGTGATCGCCGCCGCAGGCGCGATCTTGTATTTCGCGATAATGGCCCGCGCGTCGGCCAGCGTCGTCGGATCGGGAACGGTCGGCCCCGAGCCGATCGCCGATGGATCGTCGCCCGGCACGTCCGAGATCGCGATGGTCAAAAGCTTGGCCGGATGAGCGTGGCGCGCCAGACGCCCGCCTTTGATGCGCGAGAGATGTTTGCGCACGGTGTTGATTTCACCGATGGCCGCACCCGAGCGCAGAAGCGCGCGGGTCACGGTTTGTTTGTCCTCAAATGATATTCCTTCCGCTGGCGCGATCCAGTTCGCCGACGCACCGCCAGACATCAGCACCAGGACGAGATCGTCCGCGCCTGCGCCGTCGGCCAAAGCAAGTGCGCGATCGGCGGCCTCTAGGCCTGCAGCGTCCGGGATCGGATGCCCGGCCTCGATCATTCGAACCTTGCGAAGATGACGCGCGTAGCCGTGACGCGCGACGGCCACGCCGGTCAGGCGTTCCGCCGCAGTTCGCCTCCGGTCGAGGTAGTGCGCTTCGGCCGTCTCGGCCATCGAACCCGCGGCCTTGCCTGCGGCAAGCAATATCAGTTGGCCTGACGGCAAAGCCGGCAGGAGAGGCGGAAGGCATGTTGCCGGATGTGCCGCCGATACCGCGGTGCGAAACAACCCTGCGAGAAAAGAGCGCAGGTTATCGTTCGAACTTCCCATCTCTGCCCACTGTCGAAAAAACCTGCTTATATAGGCCGCTCGACCGGTCGGCCTTAGCTAGCCGGGTGAGGCGAGCATTGAAAAGACAAGGAATCGATTCCGGTCAGTAGATCGAACGATCTCGGGTGCGAAGTCAAACCCAAGCACCTGTCCGGCATCGGTTACCCTCGTGAAATGGTTTGGTGTCCAACGATTTGGCGTGTGACGTGCTGATCTAGCGAACTGCAAACAAAGGATGCCGGTGCAAAGCCGGCGGGCATGCACAAGAGGAGGCGACTGTGATGCGAAGGACTAAGTTGGCCGCGATCGGGGCGTTTGTCGCGGCGGCCGCGATGTTGTTGGTTGCCGGCGCGCCAGCGCAGGCACAAGATTCGATCAAGATCGGGTGGGCGATTTCAAAGACCGGACCCTTTGCGGCGGGCGCCGGCGTCACCACTCTGCCGAACTATCAGGTATGGGTGAAAGACGTGAACGATGCCGGCGGCATTAATGTCGGCGGCAAGAAGCTCAAGATCGAGGTAATCGAATACGACGACCGCAGCAATTCGGAAGAAATGATCAAGGCGGTCGAGCGGCTCGCTACGCAGGACAAGGTCGATTTCATCCTGCCCCCCTGGAGCACGGGGATGAATCTCGCGGCGGCTCCGATCTTCAACAAGCTCGGCTATCCGCAGCTCGCTGTCACGGCCAATACCAACCAGGCGTTGGAGCTGACAAAGCGCTGGCCCAATCTGACTTTCTGGCTCGGTCTGCCGTCGGAGATCGTCGACGGTATCGTCGAGACCTTCGCCAAGCTTGAGAAGGACGGCAAGATCAACAAGAAGATCGCGATGATCGCGGTCGGCGATCAGTTCGGCATCGAGCTGTCAACGGCGACGCGCGCAGGACTGAAAAAGGCCGGCTTCGATCTGGTCTACGACAAGTCCTATCCGTTCGGAACGCAGGATATGCAGCCGGTACTCAAGGATGCGCAGGCGGCCAATCCCGACGTTCTCCTTGCCTTCAGCTATCCACCTGACACCTTCGCGATTACCGACACCTCCAAGGTGCTCGGCTTCAATCCCAAGGTCTTCTTCGTCGGCGTGGGCACCGCGTTCCCGATGTACAAGGGCAAGTTCGCCGCGGGCGCGGAGGGGATCATGGGCATCGGCGGCTCCGATGCCTCGCTTCCGGGCATCAAGTGGTACATCCAGCACCACAAGGAAATCATCGGACGCGAGCCCGATCGGTGGGCGAGCCCGATCACCTATGCCAGTTTGCAGGTTCTGCAACAGGCGATCGAGCGCGTGGGCAAAGTCGACCGCGCGGCCGTCATCAAGGAAATCAACACAGGCAGCTTTGACACCATCATCGGCAAGGTGAAATTGGAGAACGGCCTCAACAAAAATATCTGGGCCGTTGGCCAATGGCAGGGCGCGGACTTCTTCGGCGTTGCGCCAATCTCGAAGCAGGGTGCCAAGCCTGTCGTCGCCAAGCCGGCGTGGTAATAAACAAACTGGTCATTCCGGGGCGCGCGCCTTAGCGCGCGAACCCGGAATCCAGGTAGTGGATCCGCGCCTGTAACTGGATTCCGGATCGCCATCCGGAATGACGGTGAAAGCACTTCTCATGACTCTCGCGCTCGACATCGTTCTCTCCGGGCTGGTGCTTGGAGGGATGTATGCACTCATCGCATTGGGGCTCACGCTCCAGTACGGCATCGCGCGCATCATGAACCTGTCGTACGGCGAGTGTCTCGTCGCCGCGGCGTTTGCCGCGCTCTATCTCTACAGCGGCATGGCGGTGAACCCGATTATCGGGCTGCTCGCGGTCGTGCCGGCCTCGTTCGCAGCCAACTGGCTGCTCTACCAGATCGTGCTGATGCCGCTGGTCCGGCGCGCAAGAAACCAGGGCATGCTGGAGGTCGACAGCATCCTTGGCACATTCGGAATTCTGTTCGTCATCCAGGGCCTGATGCTGCTGACTTTCGGTGGCTCGTTGCAGAGCTATTCGTACCTGTCGGTGCCGGTCCATATCCTTGGCACCACGCTCGCACTCAATCGCATACTCGCGCTGCTATTTGCCGTGGTTATCGGGGGCGTTCTTTATGTTTTCCTGACACGGACGCGCTACGGCACGGCGCTGCGCGCGATCGCAGTTAATCCCGACGCGGCGCGGCTCTCCGGCATCGACATTCACGCGGCCTCGGCGCTCGCCTTTGCGGCGGGCGGCGCCATTGTCGGGGCGGGCGGCGTCCTGATCAGCATGTTCCTGACGTTCAGCGCGGCGATGGGCGTCGTCTTTACGATGAAGGCCCTGATCGTCGTCATCATGGGAGGCGTCGGCAATATGCTCGGCGCGTTGATCGCGGGCTTGCTGCTCGGAATTTCCGAGACGGCGGTCGCGAGACTGGTCGACCCCGGCCTCACCATCGCAGTCACCTATGCGCTGTTCCTGAGCGTCCTTCTGTGGCGGCCGACCGGTCTGTTCGGGAGGCCGGCGCGTTGAGTGCACGACAATTTACGCTTGGCGCTGCGGCCGCGATCGTCATCGCGGCGCTTGCCGCCTTTCCGTTGGCCGCGAGCGGCTACCACCTCGCGCTCGCCATCAGCCTTTTGTATTTCACGGTGCTGGCGACGGCCTGGGCGTTGTTCTCGGGTCCCACGCATTACATCTCCTTGGCGACGGCGGCTTTCTTCGGCATCGGCGCCTATACCACCGCCGTTCTCACCGATTTCATGCCGTGGCCACTCGTGCTGCTCGCGGCCGCAGTCGTCGGCGTGATTGTCGCGCTGATTGTCGGCCTGTCGACGCTGCGCCTGTCGGGAATCTATTTCGTGATCTTCAGCTTCGGCCTGGCCGAGCTCATCCGCCAGCTGGTTGCCTGGTATGAGATCAATATCCACGGCTCGGTCGGGCGCTATATTTTCGCCGACACCACATCGGAAGGCATTTACTTGCGCCTGCTGGCGCTCGTCGTCATGGTGCTCGGAGCCGGCTGGCTGATCCGCCACTCCCGGCTCGGCCTTGCCGTCCGCGTCATTGGCCAGGACGAGGCCGTCGCGAGCCACTGCGGCATCGACACGACCCGCGCCAAGCTCGTTTTGTTCGCGGTGAGCGCCGGTTTCATGACTGTGACCGGAGCGGTGATGGCACCGCGCTGGACCTATATCGACCCGGCGATTGCGTTTAATCCAATGCTCTCATTCGAGGTTGTCATCATGGCGCTGTTCGGCGGCGCCGGCACGTTGTTCGGTCCGCTGCTTGGCGCTGTGCCGCTCGTACTGCTGTTCGAGGTGCTGATCGCCACCTTTCCGAACTATTTCAGCATCGTGCTGGGCGCCGTCTTCGTGCTGATCGTTTATGGCCTGCCGAATGGGGTCATCGGCCTGTTGCAGGCAAAGCTGCTGCGCCGCGCCGCACATCATGTCGCCATGTCGCCGGTCGCCGAAGCGGTCACAAGGCTCGTATGGCCGCGCGCGGCGCAGCACGATGCAGTCCACGACGCGCCGGTCCTGCAACTCGCGAACCTGCGCAAGGCCTTTGGCGGCCTGGTCGCCATCGACGATGCGAGCTTCACGCTCCGCCGCGGCGAAATCCTCGGGTTGATCGGCCCCAATGGATCCGGCAAGACCACCGTCCTCAATCTCATTTCCGGCGCGCTGCGCGCCGACCGCGGCGCCATCGCCCTGGCCGGGGAGCCGATCGCATTGTTGCCGGCGCATCGCATCGCGCAGCGCGGCATCGCGCGGACGTTCCAGCTGGTGCGCGTCCTTCCCGATTCAAGCTGCCTGGAGAACGTCGCGGCCGGAATTGCGTTTCAGGCGAAACCGGTTTGGGGGGCGGTGGCGCAAGATCGCGCCCGCGCCTTGCTGACCCGCGTCGGCCTAGGCGACAAGGCGGAGACGCCGGCGGCGCAGCTCACTTACATCGATCAGAAGCGCCTGGAGCTCGCCCGGGCGCTCGCTCTTTCCCCTGTCGTTCTGCTGCTCGATGAATGGCTCGCCGGCCTTAATCCATCCGAATTGCAGGTCGGCATCGCGCTGGTGAAAATGCTCCGCGAGGAAGGATTGACGATCATCATCGTCGAGCATGTGATGGACGCCATTCGCTCGCTTTGCGACCGTTGCGTGGTCATGAATGCCGGCCGCATCATCGCGGAAGGGCCGCCCGCCGCCGTGCTCGCCGACCGGGAGGTTATCCGGGCCTATCTTGGGGAGCCCGATGCTTGAGGTTCACGGCATATCGGCTTTCTACGGCAAGCATCGCGCGCTTGACGGCGTGTCGCTTGACGTCGGTCGTGGCGAAATCGTCGTTATTCTCGGCGCCAACGGTGCCGGCAAGACCACGCTGCTCAAGGTGATCGCCGGCCTCGTTCCGGCTGCCGAAGGCGCGCGCATGACGATGAACGGCCGCCAGCTTGCAGGCACTTCCGTCCATCACATCGTCGAGGCGGGCCTGGCGCTGGTTCCAGAGGGCCGCGGAATCTTCGGCGAGATGACCGTGCGCGAAAATCTTCTGCTGGGAGCCTTTCCGGCCCGTGCGCGGCACAACGAAGCTGCCACGCTCGACATGGTGCTTGATCTCTTTCCGCGATTGCGGGAGCGGCTGCAGCAGGTCGTGCGCACAATGAGCGGTGGCGAGCAGCAGATGGTGGCGGTCGGGCGCGCACTGATGACGTCCCCTGAAATCGTTCTGCTCGATGAGCCGTCGCTCGGCCTCGCGCCAATCATGTGTACCGAGTTGTTTGGCGCGCTTGCCCGCATCCGCTCGACCGGTGTCGGCATCCTTCTGGTCGAGCAGAATGCCCGGCAGAGCCTCAAGGTGGCCGATCGCGGCTACCTGATCGAGTCGGGGCGTATTGTCGGGTCCGGCAGCGCGGCGGCGCTGAAGGACGATCCTGCCGTGCAGCGCGCCTACCTGGGCGCAGGCGAAATTCATCTCGACCGGCCGCTTTCCTCGGGCCCGACGCTCGCATAGCATCGCTGCCGGGGCAGCGGCGAATTGTTAGCACAATAACAAGCGTGGGGAGGCAATCATGGCGGAAGTCGTCCAGGTATCGCGTCTGCTCGATCAGCGCGGACTGAGCTCGTTCCACTACAGCCTGATTTTCTGGTGTGTGCTGCTGTCGTTGATCGACGGGTACGACATTGCCGCCATTGCTTTTGCCGCGCCGCATCTGGTGCGCGAATGGGGATTGAAGCCCGGCCAACTCGGTCCGGTCTTCAGCGCAAGCCTGGTCGGAATTCTTTTCGGCTCAGCTCTGTTCGGATGGATCGGCGACCGTTACGGCCGCAAGATCGCGCTGATCTCCTCGAACCTGCTGTTTGGCGTTTTTACGTTCGCCGCCGCCTATTCGACCAACCTCGAACAGCTGTTCTGGCTGCGCTTGCTGGCCGGCCTCGGCATTGGTGGCGTGATTCCGAATATCGTCGCGATCGCCACCGAATCGGCGCCACGAAAATACAAAGCGACCCTCGCGCTGATCGCCGTTGGTTTCGTGCCGATCGGGGGCGCCATCCCGGGCGTCGTCGCCGCCACTTTGGTGCCGGCGCATGGCTGGCAGATTTTGTTCATAATCGGCGGCATCGTGCCGATCGTGCTTGCCGTGCTCGGGCTGTTCACCTTGCCGGAATCGATCAAGTTCATGGCGCTGCACGAAAGCCAGCGCGCCAAGATGGAAAGAACCCTCGCGGCGCTCGACCCGGGCTTCAAGGTGCCGCCCAACGCGACGTTCATCATCGAGGACGAGCAGCAATTCCGCGGCTTCAATCCGGTCTACCTTTTCCGTCAGGGGCTGCACTTGATCACGCCGCTGCTATGGCTGCTCTTTGCCCTCAACCTGATGGGCTACTTCTTCCTGCTGTCGTGGACGCCGACTCTGATGCAGATGCTGAAGCTGCCGCCGTCAGTGGGCGCGCTGGCAGGCGCCATGATCCAGATCGGCGGCACCGTGGGTTCGCTTCTGCTGGCGCGCTGGTTCGAGCGCCAGCGCTTTTTTGCCATCGCGATTGTCTTTGTGATCGCGGTGCCGATCGTGGCTTCGATCGGCTTTGCCGGCACGACGTCGACGACGGCGCTTGCCATCGCGACATTCTTTGCAGGGTTCTGCGTCCTCGGAATCCAGACCGGTATCAACGTCGCCGGTGCGCTGGTCTATCCGACCTCGCTGCGCGCCAACGGCTCGGGCTGGGAGCTCGGCATCGGACGGATCGGCTCGATCATCGGGCCGCTCGTGGGTGCATTGTTCGTCGGCCTGCCGGTCGAGAAGCTCTATATGTGGTCGTCGCTGCCATTTGCGCTCGGCGCGGTGGTCTGCTTCGCCATCTGGAAGCTCAACGAGGCGCGCCTGCGGGAGCATCCGGAGCTGCAGGCCGCGCAGGCGCCGGTGTAGGCGTCAAAACGGCTCGTAGCCACGCAAAGCGGGGATGACTTTCTCGCCGAACAGGCGGATCGAGCGCATCAGCTCGGGCTCGGGCAGGTCCGAGAAGTTGAACTCCCCCATGAAGACGTTGAACAGGCCTGACTCGGCCGCGGCACGGATTTTCTCCGTCACCGTCTTGGGCGAGCCGATGAACACCAGCTCGTGCTTCACGAGATAATCGGCGTCGAAGAGATTGGCCATGATCTCGGAGGCGCCCGGCTCGCCGCGGCCGATGAATTTCTTCGAATGCTCGCGCGCGCGCTGCTCGAAGGTTTCACCGGGCTTTGGCGGCGGCAGGAATCCCTCATAGGCGCGCGCGGCGCGCGTCAATGCAACGTCGAGCGCTTTCTGGTCGGTTTCGTCGACATAGACGATGGTGCAATAGGCGATCTTCGGCGGCTGCCGGTGGCCGGCGGCCGCCCAGTCCGCAAGGAATTTGCGATAGCGCGGCGCCGCGTCCGCGCGTGGATACACCAGGAAATATCCCGGGTTGATTCCGTTCCGCGCGCAGAACTCGAGTGTCTGTGGATCGCGGCTCATCATCCAGAGCGGCGGATGTGGCTTTTGTACCGGCTGCACCGCAAGCAGGGCGCTGTCGGTGCGGTGAACTTCGCCCTGAAAGGCGAAAGGCTGCGTTTCGCCATAGGCCGCCCGCAGATAGTCGACGAATTCAAGCGTCGGCGATTTGCGCAGGTTGTAGTCGAGGCCGAATGGCTTGAAATACTCCGCGTTTATCCCGGGGACGAGGCCGAGCTCCATGCGCCCGCCGATCATCTGGTCGACGAGTGCGATCTCCTCAGCCAGCCGCAGCGGGTGGTAGAGCGGCACGATGTAGCCCATTGAGCCGATGCGGATCTTGCGGGTGCGGGCGGCCGCGCCGACGATGTAGACGCTGGGCGACGAGATCCAGCTCTCGTCGGGCCGGAAGTGGTGTTCGACACAGAACCCGTAGTCGTAATCAAGCTCGTCACAGAGTCGAAGCTCGCGCCATAACTCCTCGTAACGCTGGTGCGGGGTCATGCCTGGCTTGCCCCAGACATGCGAAAAATGGGCGAACTTCACTCTGCGCTCTCCGATAACATCCGGACGCTGGCCCTTCAAACCGGCGCGGGTCGTGTCTATCTTTCCTACAGTGGAGGAGGCCGCTATGGACGACAAGACCCGCACTGAACTTGAAGCCGCGGTCTACCGGCGGCTTGTTGAGCACCTGCGGTCGCGCACCGACGTGCAGAACATCGACATGATGAATCTCGCCGGCTTCTGCCGCAATTGCCTGTCGAACTGGATGAAGGAAGCCGCCGACGAAAAGGGCCTTGCCATGAGCAAGGACCAAAGCCGCGAAATCGTCTACGGCATGCCGTTCGACGAGTGGCGAAACAAGTATCAGAAAGAGGCCTCTGCCGAACAAAAGGCCGCGTTCGAAAAGTCCAGCCCCGGCCACTCGTAGTCACCGCCAGCTTGTGAACAGCGTGGATGACGACGTTCGTGCCTTGACCTGAGGTCATTCAACTCAGAAAGCTTCTTGGCAGCGGCGGGTCTGCCTGCCGTGCGTAGTCAAGGAGACGTCGATGCCTGCCACAGCCGCGGCCGAAAAAGAAAAACCAGCAACCCGCTTTGCCAAGGATCAGTTGAAAGCCTTTGTCGAGCTCGAGCGCCTCGAAGAAGAGAAAAAGGCCACCTCCGGCGACATCCGCGACGTGTACGCCGAAGCGAAAGGCACCGGCTTCGATACCAAAGCCCTGCGCACGATCGTGCGTCTGCGCAAGCTCAACACCGACGAACGCCGCGAGCAGCAGGAGGTTCTCGATACCTACCTGCACGCTTTGGGAATGGCGAGCTAGGAAATCAGCGCAGCGACGCTGTCGCTTGTGATGAGAATGCGGCCGCGGCCGATTGCGTCACGAACGTCATCGTGGCCACGAAGACCACGGCCGGACCGCCAAAGCGTGTAGCCACCACCCCATGCTGGGGATCGGTCGAGAAGGTCATCGCGACCGACATTGATGGCTTGTGCAGCAGCTCCTGCAACGACCGCATATCGGCGGCTCCAAGCCGCGTCGCCGTCATGTAGCTGCTGAAGCTCGGTGTGAGCATTGCGGCGCGCAGCCAAAGGTCATCTTTGTGCCGGCTGCTGCCGGCACCTGCGGCGTCCAGCGGCTTCGCCACCACGGTTGTGTTGCCCTGGGCAGGCATGACGGTCGCTTCCTTCGGCGGCGCCACTTGCGACGACACCTGCGATCCCATCGGACGTGCACTGACCCGAGCCGGCGGTTCCGCCTCGGACGCATAAGCAAGCGCAGTGCTGCCGGTCGCAACCGGTTCGACGCTTGCAGTCTTATACGGCGCCTCCCCATTGACCAATGCGGGCAGGTCCGCGCCGGGCTGCACCGCACCGCGCCAATATCCGCGGCTGTCGAACAGGTTGCTCCCGAGCGACGCTGTCGCGAATGTCTGCTTCGGAACCGGTGGCGCCGCCGATGCAACGGCGACCGCATGCGGCCGGGCCGTCGGTAACGGCACGATGTGCTCCACACTCACCGGCTTCGCCTTCGGCGCAGGCACACTGGCAACCGTGACCGGCGCGCGCGTCTGCTTCGGCGCCGGCGCCGGGTCCTCATTGACCTCCTCGTCGGTGTCCTTCCCGCGTCCGAACAGCCGGGCAAAGATGCTACGTTTCGGCTTTGCCGCGGTCGCGTCCGCGGTGATTGCGCCGTGCTCGCGCGCTGCGTGCAGCGACATCTCGGACGGCATGCTGCCGCGCCCCTCGACGTCGGCAAGCGCAAGCGCATAGCCCTTAAGCGGATGGCCGTCGGACGGAATATGCACCGTGCGGCCGTCGGGGAAGACCTTGACCAATTGATCGTGCGTCATGCGGGGCCAGTGGCGGACGGTGCCCGTATCGAGATGGACGAAGGGCGAGCCGGAGGTCGGATAAAATCCGACGCCGCCGCGTTGCAGCCGCAGGCCGACCGCGCGGATTTTTTCGAGCGGCACGCCTGGGATGAAGAAATCCATCGCCAGGCCGCTGACATGATTGCTGTTCTGCGCAACACCGATCGAGCGCCGCCGCAGCATTGAATTGGTTTCCGGCGAGCGGTAGCCGCAGATGACGTCGATCGGCTGCGTGGCGCCGACCTCGCGGTACGCCTCCCACAACAGATCGAACAGATGCGGGTCCATGCGCGTGGACTTTTCCTTGCGCCAGTCGCGCATGAACCAGTCGAGCTTCTTGAGTGCGGCGTCGTCGTAGCGGCCGTTGCGCTTGTAGGTGATCGTGAGGTCTTCGCCGGTGTGAACGTGATGGAACGACAGCGTGCGCGTGTCACCTTCGGCGCTGGCGTTTTGCAACGCGTCGTTGGCGCCGAGCATGAATAATCCGGCGAGGCCCAGGCTGGCCCCGGCACGTATGAGAGTCACAGCGAGCGGACGCCCGCGCGACGCGTCAATAGGCACAGCGTTGATCCGTGAAGAGATCCGTCCCACGTCGCCGTCACGTCCCCGTCGGGCCACCGTAACGGCAGCCCCGTGAGTGTTATCGGGATCGGTTAATGAGAAATTAGCGCCGGTCCCCCGTCCAGCCTTTAACTTTCCGTGCAATTGGGCCGAAAACGGGGCAGCCCGGAACTTGGTCCCTGGTATTTAGAGGGTCTTCCAACCTGCCGGATTGTCGAAAAGGCCCGCAAACACGCTGTTTGCGGGCCATATCCTCACTCGACCGGGACGCCCTCATCCAGGCCCAGTCCCTCCAATTTGCGATAGAGGGTCGAGCGCCCGATTTTCAGCCTCCGCGCCACCTCGGACATCTGCCCGCGATAATGCGAGATGGCGAAGCGGATGGCCTCCCGTTCGATGTCTTCGAGCGGCCGCACGTCGCCGCGGGGATCGGTGAGCGGAAGCGAATGCCCGGCCGCTTTATGCGCCGGCGCCTGGCCGGTGCCGCAGTCGGCATCGGGCCAGGATGCCGCCATGGATGCAGCTATGGCCGGCGATGGCTCGATCAGCGGTGGTGCGGACTCGGCGCCGCACGGCAGGAGGGCGGCAATCTGCGGAAACTCATTCGCGCCGATCTCGTCGCCATCGGCGAGGACGACAGCGCGGAAGATCGCATTCTCGAGCTGGCGCACGTTGCCGGGCCAGTGATAAGCGGCAAGAAGCGACAGGCTGCCGGCGCTGATGCTGCGGATCCGTTTTCCTTCTTCGGCGGCAATGCGGGTCAGGAAATGGCGTGTCAGCTCGGGTATGTCGTCCCGCCGCATGCGAAGGGGCGGCACTGAAATCGGAAATACGTGCAGGCGATAGAACAGGTCCTCGCGGAACCGTCCCGCCTTGACGTCGGCAATCAGGTCGCGATTGGTCGCCGAGATGATCCGTACATCCACCTTCATGCTCTTGCGCCCGCCGACCGGCTCGACCTCCCCGTCCTGCAGTGCCCGCAACAGCTTCACCTGCGCCTGCGCCGGCAATTCGCCGATCTCGTCGAGGAACAAGGTGCCGCCGTCGGCCTCTACGAATTTCCCGCTGTGCTTTTCGGTGGCGCCGGTAAAGGCACCTCTCTCGTGGCCAAACAGGATCGACTCGACAAGCGTATCGGGGAGGGCGCCGCAATTGACGGCGACGAAGGGCTTGGTGCGGCGCGCGCCGCTGCCATGAATGGCGCGTGCGATCAGCTCTTTGCCGACGCCGGATTCTCCTTCCACCAGAACCGGAATCGCGGACGCCGCGGCTTTTTGCGCCGCCTTGAGCACGGGCTGCATTGCGAATGAGCGTGTGATTACGTCGCCGATGCTGAACGTACCCTCGTGCCTGCGCTTGAGGCGTTGCAGTTCGCCGGCCAGCGCTTTGGTAGCGAGCGCATTTCGCAACGACACCTGCAGCCGCTCGGCGCTCGCCGGCTTGACGACGAAATCGGTTGCGCCGGCGCGCATCGCGGAGACGACGTTGTCGATGCCGCCATGCGCTGTCTGGACGATCACGGGGACGGTGACTTTGGCTTCTCTCATGCGCGCAAGCACGCCAAGCCCGTCGAGATCCGGCATGACAAGATCGAGGACTACGGCGTCGATACGTTCGGCCTCGGGGCCAACCAGCAGTTTGCAGGCAGCGTCGCCGCCCTCGACGACGGTCGTCCGGTAACCAAACCGCTGGATCATTGCTTCGAGCAGGCGCCGCTGGACCGGCTCGTCGTCGACGATGAGCACTACTTCAGCCATCACACCCCTCACGCACAACTGTGCCGAATTGGTGCAATGTCGCCGGTCTGCCTTAATGGGGTATTAAGTGCACAGCGAGCCGGCGGTCTGCGGCTTTGGGCGTGTTGAAAACCCGCCAAATGCCACCGCCTCGCCATGAGCCGTGTTTAGATGAGCCCATCCTGTCCGCATTTCCCCAAATAGATTGCCCCCCATGGCCAAAGCGTCAGCCCGGAAAGCATTGAATAAGCCCACCAAGCTCGGCGACTTGCCTGAGTGGAACCTCAAAGACCTTTACCCCGGGCTCGACAGCCCCGAGGTGAAGCGCGACCTGGAGCTGGCCGACAGCGAATGCGCGGCTTTCGAGCAGGATTTCAAAGGCCGGCTTGCAGCGCTTGCGGCGGGCGAAGGCGCGGGCAAAGTGCTGGCGCAGGCGGTCAAGCGGTACGAAGCCATCGCAGAGCGGCTTCACCGGCTGATGTCCTATGCATCGCTTGTCCATGCCGAAAACATCACCGATTCCGTGCGGACGAAGTTTTTCGGCGATATAGACGAACGCGTCACAGCTGCGTCACTGCATCTCCTGTTTTTCACGCTCGAGCTCAACCGCATCGATGACACGCAGCTGGAGGCGGCGATGCGCGATCCCGCGCTCGGCCACTACCGGCCCTGGATCGAGGACGTGCGCAAGGAAAAGCCTTACCAGCTCGAAGACCGGGTCGAGGAACTCTTCCACGAGAAATCGGTGACCGGTTATTCGGCCTGGAACAGGTTGTTCGACGAGACGATTGCGAGCCTGCGCTTCAAGGTTGCCGGCAAGACGCTCGCCATCGAGCAGACACTCAATTTGCTGCAGGACGTCGACGGCAAGAAACGCAGGGCGGCGGCCGAGGCGCTGGCAAAAACGTTCAGGGACAATCTGCGGCCGTTCACGCTCATCACCAATACACTTGCCAAGGACAAGGAGATCTCTGACCGCTGGCACGGGTTCAAAGATGTTGCCGACCGGATGCATTTGTCTAATCGGGTCGAGCCCGAGGTTGTTGAAGCACTAGTTTCGGCCGTGCGTGCCGCGTATCCAAAATTGTCGCACCGCTACTATGCGCTGAAAGCGAAATGGTTCGGGAAAAAGCGTCTGCCGCATTGGGATCGGAATGCACCGCTGCCCAAGATAGCGCAGCGGACAATCCCCTGGGGTGATGCGCGTGCCACCGTCCTGACCGCCTATGGTGCGTTTTCACCGAAGATGGCCGATGTCGCCGATCAGTTTTTTACGAAGCGCTGGATCGATGCCCCCGTCCGGCCCGGCAAGCAGCCCGGCGCGTTCTCGGCGTCGACGGTGCCGTCGGTGCATCCGTACGTCCTGCTCAATTACATGGGCAAGCCGCGCGACGTGATGACGCTCGCGCACGAGCTCGGCCATGGCGTGCATCAGGTGCTCGCTGCCCCGAACGGCCCGCTGATGGCGCAGACGCCGCTCACTTTGGCAGAAACGGCATCGGTGTTCGGCGAAATGCTTACCTTCCGCAAGCTACTCGCGGAAACCAAGGACAGGAAGCAGCGCAAGGCCATGCTCGCCGCCAAGGTCGAAGACATGATCAATACGGTGGTGCGCCAGATCGCGTTCTACAGTTTCGAGCGCAAGGTGCACGGCGAGCGGCGTGCCGGCGAGCTGACCGCCGACAGGCTTTGCGAGCTCTGGATGTCTGTGCAAGGCGAGAGCCTGGGGCCGGCGATCGAGCTCAAGCCGGGCTATGAGACCTTCTGGGTCTATATCCCGCACTTCGTGCACTCGCCGTTTTACGTCTATGCCTATGCCTTCGGCGATTGCCTGGTGAACTCGCTTTATGCCGTCTACGAAAAGTCATCGAGCGGTTTTGCCGAGCGCTATCTGGAGATGCTTGCGGCCGGTGGCACCAAGCATCATGCGGAATTGCTGGCGCCATTCGGTCTTGATGCACGCGACCCAAAATTCTGGGATGGCGGCCTGAGCGTGATCGCGGGGCTGATCGACGAGCTCGAAGCGCTGGAATAGGCCTGCGACAGCCTGTAGGCCTTATTTTCCGGGCAAAACCTGATTAGATGACAGCGGTGAACACACCGATGCCCCCCGCTGACCGCGAGAAAAATCGCTTTTCTGCCCGTGCGCGCCGCTACGCCAAAGTCGGCACGCAGCTCGGAGGTACCGCCGCGCGGTTTGCCGGCGCGCGGTTTTTCGGCGTTCCTTTGAACCGTGCCGCCAATGCCCTTGAGCTTGCTGCCGCGCTCGGCGGGTTAAAAGGCCCGATCATGAAGGTGGCGCAACTGCTCGCCACGATCCCCGATGCGCTTCCCCCGGAATATGCCAACGAGCTGATCAAGCTGCAGAGCCAGGCGCCACCCATGGGTTGGGCCTTCGTCAAGCGGCGCATGAGCGCGGAGCTTGGTGCGGACTGGCAGAAAAAATTCTCCCAGTTCGAGCACCATCCCACTGCGGCCGCATCTCTCGGCCAGGTGCATCGCGCCCGTGCGCTCGACGGAAGCGATCTTGCGTGCAAGCTGCAATACCCGGACATGCAGTCGGCAGTCGAGGCCGACCTCAGCCAACTGCAGTTGCTGTTCGCCATTCGCAAACGCTTCGATCCGGTCATCGACACGACCGAAATAGGTGTCGAAATCGGTGCGCGCCTGCGCGAGGAGCTGGACTATTTCCGCGAGGCCAAGCACGTCGCGCTGTATCGAAACATGCTGAAGGGCGAAGATGCGATCCGCGTGCCGAAAGTCTGGCCCGATCTTTCGACCGGCCGCCTGCTCGCGCTCGATTGGATGACCGGCCGCAAGCTGCTCGAGCACAAAAACGATCCGCTCGAAAGCCGCAACCGGCTTGCCACCGCGATGTTCACGGCCTGGTGGTTTCCCTTCAGCCGCTTCGGCGTCATTCACGGCGACCCGCATCTCGGCAATTACACGGTCTTCGACAATGCCAAGGGTAAGCCGGCCGGCATCAACCTGCTCGACTATGGCTGCATCCGGATTTTCCCGCCGAGCTTTGTCGGCGGGGTGGTCGACCTCTATCGCGGTCTTTTACGCAAAGACGATACGCTGGTCGTGCACGCCTACGAGACCTGGGGTTTCAAGCGGCTCAACCGCGAGCTGATCGAGGCGCTTAATATCTGGGCACGGTTCATCTACGGACCGCTGCTCGACGATCGCGTGCGCACAATCGCCGACGGGGTGAAACCGTCCGAGTATGGGCGCAAGGAGGCATTTCGCGTGCACCAGGCGCTCAAGGCGAGGGGCCCCGTCACGGTGCCGCGCGAATTCGTGTTCATGGACCGCGCCGCTATTGGCCTGGGCGCAGTATTTCTTCATCTGGCGGCGGAACTCAATTTCTATCGATTGTTCAACGAGGCAATCGAACGATTTTCAATTGGCGAGGTCGCCGCTCGTCAGAGCGCCGCGCTCGCCAAAGTCGGCCTCTAGCGAATTTTCTTTCCGCTCATTCCCGCGAAAGCGGGAATCCAGGGCGGCAACTTGCAGGCTCCGAGCGAATGGCCCTGGACCCCCGCTTTCGCGGGGGTGAGCGGTGATGGTGTGGCCGTTGCCCTAAGCGGGCAATTGCGCTAACCCCTGTGCGCCTGCCACTTTTAGCGCGACTCGGAGAGCTTCCCCCATGGCCGACCACGGCAACGTTGAATACGCCACCGCCACCGGAAACGACTATCAGGCCCACGAAAGTTCTTATGAGAACTTCGTGCACTTCACGCTGGTGGGCATTCTCTATGTTGTCACGATCCTGTTCGGTCTGGCAGTGGGTGGCGTCATGGGCCACTGGTTTACGGCAGCGTTGATTTTTGCCATCGGTCTGCTCGGAGTAATCCCTGGCCTGCTCAGCGGAGCGACAACGCCGAGCTACGTGTCCTTCGTCATCTGCTTCCTGATCTTCGCTTTCACCGGGCTCTCGCCGCACTGACGGAATTCACGGCTGGGCGGGGAGGCGCGAATGCGAATTGCCGTACCGCGTGAAACCGACGCCGGAGAACCGCGCGTCGCGGCAACTCCGGAAACGATCAAGAAATTCAAGTTGCTCGGCGCCGAGGTCGCGGTGGCGCGTGGCGCCGGCATTGCCGCCGGCATTCCCGATGCCGAATTCGAGGCGGCAGGCGCGCAGATCGCCGACACAGTCACCAAAGATGCCGATATCGTTCTCAAGGTGCGCCGCCCCGCGCAAAACGAATTGGCCGACTACAAAAAGGGCGCGCTGGTCATCGCCATCATGGATCCGTACGGCAACGACGCCGCGCTCAAGCAGATGGCAGGCGCCGGCGTTTCCTCCATTGCCATGGAGTTGATGCCGCGCATCACCCGCGCGCAATCGATGGACGTGTTGTCGAGCCAGGCCAATCTCGCCGGCTACCGCGCGGTGATCGATGCGGCGGAGGAATATGGCCGCGCGCTGCCGATGATGATGACGGCGGCCGGCACCGTCCCCGCCGCAAAAGTATTCATTATGGGTGTCGGCGTGGCGGGACTGCAGGCGATTGCGACCGCACGGCGTCTGGGCGCGATTGTGACGGCAACCGATGTGCGTCCTGCGACCAAGGAGCAGGTGGAAAGTCTCGGCGCGAAGTTTCTCGCGGTCGAGGATGAAGAATTCAAAAACGCCCAGACGGCCGGCGGCTATGCCAAGGAAATGTCGAAAGAGTACCAGGCCAAGCAGGCCGCCCTGGTGGCCGAGCACATCAAGAAACAGGACATCGTCATTACGACCGCGCTGATCCCGGGCCGGCCGGCGCCACGTCTTGTTACAAAGGACATGGTGGCTTCGATGCGGCCCGGCTCGGTGATCGTGGATCTTGCCGTCGAGCGGGGCGGCAATGTCGAGGGCGTGCAGGCCGGCAGCATCGCGCAGGTCGGCGGCGTGAAGATCGTCGGCTATCAGAATGTCCCTGGCCGGCTGGCGGCGTCCGCGTCGGCGCTTTACGCCAAGAACCTGTTCACTTTCGTCGAAACACTTATCGACAAGAAAGAGAAGAAACTTGCGGTCAATTGGGACGACGAGCTGGTGAAGGCGACGCTGCTGACGCGCGACGGTGCGGTCGTGCATCCGAATTTCCAGCCGAAGGCGGCCTGAGGAGAGCCCACATGGAAAATGTCGCTGCCGCGGTTGACCCCTTCGTTTTCCGGCTCTCGATCTTCGTGCTGGCTGTCTTTGTCGGCTACTACGTGGTCTGGTCGGTGACGCCGGCGCTTCACACGCCGCTGATGTCGGTCACCAACGCCATTTCCTCGGTGATTGTTGTGGGCGCGCTGCTTGCGGTGGGCGTTGCACTTGTTGCCAATGATCAGGGCCCCTTGTGGGCCCGCGCGCTTGGCTTCGTCGCGCTGGTCTTTGCTTCCGTGAATATTTTCGGCGGCTTCCTCGTCACCCAGCGCATGCTGGCGATGTACCAGAAGAAGAAGAAATGACGGTGGCTATGGACTCTTCACTTCGCAAAATGTCGCCGTCATGCCCGCGCGGGTCGCGGGCATCCACGTCTTTTTTTATGCCATGCCGCAAAGGCGTGGATGGCCGGGACGAGCCCGGCCATGACGAGGATTGAGCATGAGCCCCAACCTCGTCGCGCTGCTCTATCTGGTCGCCGGCGTCCTGTTCATCCTGGCGCTGCGCGGCCTGTCGAGTCCGGATTCCAGCCGGCGCGGCAATCAGTTCGGCATGATCGGCATGACCATTGCGGCGCTGACCACTTTGGGGTCGCATCCGCCGGCCGATCCCGTCGCCTGGGGACTTGTGATCGGCGGCATTGCCCTCGGCGGCGGCATCGGTGCGGTCATCGCGCGGCGGGTGCCGATGACGTCGATGCCGGAGCTGGTGGCGGCGTTCCACTCCCTGGTCGGCATGGCCGCCGTACTGGTCGCGGCCGGCGCTTTCTACGCGCCCGCGGCTTTCGACATCGGCACCGAAGGCCATATCCACGGGCAAAGCCTGATCGAAATGTCGCTCGGCGTCGCGATCGGCGCCGTTACCTTTACCGGCTCGGTGATCGCCTTCCTGAAGCTGTCGGGCCGCATGAGCGGCAAGCCGATCACGCTGCCGGGACGTCACATCATCAATCTCGCGCTCGCTGCCGCGCTCATATTCTTCATCTACGGCTTCTTCGTCTCGCAGAGCGCGCTGGACTTCTGGATCATCGTCGCGCTGTCGCTCGCGCTCGGCATCCTGA
>Ga0207654_10000332_pt1 | contig 28392 bp, 25 predicted proteins | sample KBSC64metaG_FD_184355 | JGI IMG/M metagenome (GOLD analysis project Ga0207654, IMG submission 184355) | Corn rhizosphere microbial communities from Kellogg Biological Station, Michigan, USA - KBS C6-4 metaG (SPAdes) (version 2) | ecosystem: Host-associated > Plants > Roots > Rhizosphere > Soil...
AGACCCGCCAGCAGGCCTTCGTCGTCGACGGCCCCTCCGCGCCCGGCAAAGATCCCTGGGGCAACACCCGCATCGGCCTCTCCGCCACAACGAAAATCAATCGCAAAGATTACGGCCTCAGCTGGAACGCAGCTCTCGAAACCGGCGGAATCCTCGTAGGCGATGATGTGAACATCATCATCGAAGCCCAGTTCATCAAGGCATAAGTACGGTGATCAGTCATAAGTGATCAGTTGTCAGCAATGATCTACGGCACGGACCTCCGTGCCGTTTTCCTTTGCCGGATCGGTCGTTTCTCTCCGATCGCCGATCCGAATCCACCGCTGTGCACCGTCCACTGTTCACTGCCCACTGTCCACTCAATTACTTGTTGCAACGAATATCTTCCTCGCGCATCTATAACCTGTACGCTAAGAACCAGTCAGTCGGAGGTCCACCATGTCGCTTCGTGCCGTCAAAGACATTCTCGAAACCAAATCCACCATTGAGGGAGCAGGCGTCAAGCTACAGCGCGCCTTCGGTTTCGGCAAAACCAAGGAATTCGATCCGTTCCTGCTCTTCGACGACTTCCGGAACGAGAACCCGCGCGACTACATTGCCGGATTTCCGTGGCACCCGCATCGCGGCATTGAGACCATCACCTACGTTTTGGCTGGTGAAGTCGCACACGGCGATTCGCTCGGCAACAAAGGCCGCATGACCGCAGGCGACGTCCAGTGGATGACTGCCGGAAGTGGCATCCTCCACCAGGAGATGCCAAAAGGCGACGACAACGGCCGCATGCACGGATTCCAGCTCTGGGCCAACCTGCCCGCTTCGTTGAAGATGACCGATCCGCGGTATCAGGACATCCCCAGTGCGCAAATCCCCGAGGTCACTGAGGACGACGGCACCAAAGCTCGCATCATCGTAGGCGAGTTCTGGGGCAAGCGCGGTCCTGTTGAAGGAGTAGCGGCTGATCCCAATTACGTCGACATCTCGGTGCCGCCGAACAAGCTGCGCCGCATCAAGGTCGACGTCACGCGCAATGCCTTCGCCTACGTCTTCGCGGGCAGCGGAGCGTTTCGCGATGCATCAGATCCTCAAGCCGTGCTCACCGAGTCGGCCGTTGATCCAAACGCACCGGTAAAGTACGACGCGAAGAATCATTCGCTCGTCCTCTTCGACCGAGGCGACGAAATCGCGGTTCAGGCTGGCCCGGAAGGTATCCGCTTCCTGCTCGTCTCAGGCAAACCGCTCGAAGAACCTGTCGCGTGGTACGGCCCAATCGTGATGAACACCCAAGCCGAACTGCAGACCGCCATGCGCGAACTGCAAACCGGCAAGTTCATCAAGCATCGGTGATAGTTCCGTAGAGTTCAGGGGCATTAACGCCCCTGAACTCTACGCGGTCGACACTGTGGGTGCCCATTCTAAATTGGCCGTAAAGCCAGTTTAGGGTGGGAACGAAGAACCCGATCGATTCAAAAACGAGGTGCCCCAGGTCTGCCGCTCTGGAGACCTAGGATTCACACTTCACTTCGCAGCTAGCGCTCGTTCCACGATCTCCCGCGCCTGCGGCGATTTCAGCCAAGCGCCTGCGACCTGCTTCGTGGCCACATTCAGCCGATTCCACATATTCGTAGTTGTGATGGACAGCAGCAAAGCCGACAGCTGCTTTTCATCGAAGTGTCGCGCCGCCTCGTCCCAAATCGTATCCGGAACAGGATCTTCGCGATCGCTCAATCGAGTCACTGCTTCCGTAAGCGCCAGCGCAGCTCGTTCAGCATCCGTAAAGTATGGCGCATCCCGCCACGCCGCCACTGCAAACGTCTTTTCGTCGATCCCTCCGCTCTTCTTCTGCCCGTGCCAATCCATGTCGACGCACACGCTACATCCATTGATCTGGCTGGCGCGCAGGTGGACAATTTGCCTGATCTCTGCCGACAAGCCGCAGCATTCTGCTAATTTGCCGACCGCCTGCAGTGCTTCCATCGCTCCGGGAACAATCATGGCTGGATGATTCATTCTGGGTTGCATCTCTTTACTCCTTCTCACTCATTTGGCTTTCGTACATTCATCACCATGACGAACCGAGGTGAGGAAGTGTGACAGACCCGGAAAGCAACGTCTCAGACAAAGCAGGATTTTCACCTATCGCGGCGGCGCGCCTGGCGGCAATGTCAGCAATGCAACCGCCGCCATTGCCGCAGTTATCACGACGGGAACCCACCATGCAATCACCCGCACCTTCGTGGAGGATTCGACCGCCACAAGCTTTCTATTCTGCGGACGCAACGCCCATGAACCGATCGTCAAAGCCGCAAACACGAGCGGCGCAATCCACTCGCCCGTTGGTCTTCCCGTAAACCACAGAGAAGCTGCCGCTCCCAGATAATTGATTACGGCGCCTGCATAAGCCCACTCCTTGAGTCGCAAAAAACGCGGCAGCAACAACGCGATTGCACAAACGATCTTCGGCGGCCCGAGGATATACAAAAGGTAGAGCGGGTATCCGAGCCTCGCCAGGGACACACGCACAAACTCAATGCGCAGAAGATCCCATATCCCGCCGGCAACCATCTCAGAAGCAACAGCAATCGTGAATACGCAGTACGCAATCGTCCGCGCCCATTCCGATCGCTCTTTCGGTTTGCTTTCGCCTTCTGCCCGCGCAGTCAGAATGCCAGCAACAACCGCGACCACCATCAACAATCCAACCAGCATCGGAAATTCCTCCTCCGCCCTGTCACACAGATCCCAGTTCCGTCGTCAATCTCTTGACGACCTCCGCCGAAGGAATGTGACTGATGACCGAATCGCAGTTTCTGGCTGAACGCTTCGAACAAAACCGTGACCACCTGCGCGCTGTCGCCTATCGCATCCTCGGCTCGCTCAGCGAAGCAGAGGATGCTGTGCAAGAATCCTGGCTCCGTCTCAGCCGCAGCGAGGCCGACTCGATCGACAATCTTGGCGGATGGCTCACCACCGTGGTCGCCCGCGTTTGCCTTGATATGCTCCGTGCCCGCAATTCGCGTCGCGAAGACGAGTTGGATGAACAGCTACCTGGCCAACCCGCCAAATTTCCCACCAGCCCCAATCCCGAACAGGAGGCTCTCCTCGCGGACTCCGTCGGATTGGCAGTTATGGTGGTTCTCGAACGCCTTGCACCCGCTGAACGTCTGGCTTTCGTCCTTCACGATATGTTCGATCTCTCTTTCGAAGAGATCGCCTCCATCATCGGCCGCTCCCCTGTCGCTGCGCGCCAGCTTGCAAGCCGTGCGCGCAAGCGTGTTCGCGGCGGCTCCGTTCCCGCTCCCGCACTCTCGGAACAAAGAAGGGTTGTGGATGCATTCCTGGCAGCATTGCGTGTGGGTGATTTCAACGCCCTGGTCTCCGTGCTGGACCCGAATCTCGTCGTCCGTACTGACGCGGCCTCCGCAACCCCGGCTCTGCCCACGGAAGTCCGTGGCTCAGAGTTCTGGGCGCGTCACGCCATCAAGACCGCTCAAGGTGCAAGAGCAGCGCGCCCCGCTCTCATCAATGGCGCTGTCGGTCTCGTCATCGCTCCACGAGGACATCTCTTCCGTGTCATTCGCTTCCGCTTCGCAGAAGGAAAGATCGCCGAGATCGATGTCATCGGCGATCAAACACAACTCGCTTCGCTGGACCTTGCATTACTCGGCGGCTGATACGGAATTACTTCAGCGATCGCGGATCCGATCTGTTCACCGGCGACTTGCTGTTCAACAGGGAATCCAGTTCGCGCGCGCTGGCGGGGACGCCGACCTTGCCGCCGCGAATGATGTCTTTCGCTGATAGTTTTCTCCCGTAGAGATTCTCGTTTGCGCCGCCATCTGAACGCAGAGTCGAACCCTCCAGCGACACCCCGGCGAACAAACCCTTATTGCGCGAGTAGGACAAAATCTCCGCATTCATCACGATGTCCGTGGCGCCCTCGGCTGTCCGTCCCTTGGGACCAGCCGCAGCCGAAGCATCCGCTCCCAGCTTCACCTTGCTGGTGAGCAGTGACTCTGCGCCCTTCTGGTTCATTACCAGTAGGACGAAATCCGTAGCCTGGCCGCCAAGTTGAAAGCCGATGCTGACACCTTCAAGCGCGTACATCGCAGGCGCACCCCACCTGCCTGTGAAGTGCGCACCGCCCCGGCATACCATCACTCCCCGTCCATAGCTCCCCCCGATTCCGAATGCTCCCTTCTTCACCGACGGAAGAATCACAACGCATTCCGCCTTGTTCAGAAGGTCCTGGGGAATGTCGTCCGGAATATTCAGAATTTCCTTTAGAACGGTTCCCGCTTCCTTCACACGGTCCGCTTCGCGCTCGTCATTCGCTGCAAGTAGCGGCATCGACATCAAAACCATAACGGCACACACAATCAACTTCTTCATGGAGAAACCTCCTTGCGACAGGAAACAAAAACAGAGTCGAATCAACCCGGGAACAGGCTCCATTGTAAGCTGCGCCGACCACTCCGCCCGATTAAGAGGAATATCTCAACAATTTCCCCAGCTACCCAGACGTCAGATATCCCATGCGACTCGAATCTTCCGTCCACATTCGCCGATCCCCGGAAGAAGTATGGGCCTATCTCGGCGATGTATCGAACGTCGCCGCGTGGGACCGCGGAGTCTCGCGCACGGAAACGTCCTCCAGCACTCCACCCGGAGTGGGCTTCGAATTCGATACCTTCGCTCATCCGCGAGGCGATTCCCATGATGGCGAATGGGGCAGGATGTCCTACCGCATCACCGATATTGATCCCGTCCGCGGCTGCACTATCCAGCTAACCAGCAATATCGGAAATGCCCGCTATTTCAAATCTGCCGAATGGCGATTTCGGGTCGAGCCTGAGCGTGGCGGCAGCCGTGTCTTCTGCGCCGCATGTTTCAAGTTGAGATTGCGGTACCTGCTTCTTGCGCCAGTCTTCCTCACGATGAAGAAGGCCATCCACCGCGACCTGGAGCAACTCAGAATCAAGCTGGAAGCTGGTGACGCATGAAGGCGGATTACGCCTCCGCAATACTCTTCTGCTCTCCCGCATCGGGATTATTCACCAGCTCCGTCTTGTTGTCGAAGACCATCGTCGGCACCGTCTCCGCTGAAAACGGAGTCCACTTCGGAATCCCCGGATGACTCGGGTCTCCCGTCCGCGCAAAGTGTATCCACGCGTCGCTCACTTTTGCAGCAAGCGCCCGCGCATCTGCACCTCCGCCCGTCATGTTCTCGCACCGCTCGACGTTATCGAAGGCAAAGGCAATCTCTGCACAGTGAAACGCCCTTGGCCGCCCATCCAGAATCGGAGTCTGCCACGTAAACCAGTAGAGATATGCCGGAGCCCTCCCTAACGCCGCTTTCGCCTTGCATTGTTTGATCGCATTCTCCCGCACTGTCGATGCAGCGATATGCGACCAGATATCGAACGGCTTGGCGTGCGGCGTTCTCTGCTTGAAGGCCACGACAATATCCGCCGACTTACCCGGGAACATTGTCTCCACCTTCTGCACCATCTCCTCATCCGTCATCTCCTCATATTCCGGATGATTGATGGCTGAAACAAATTCGTTCAGTGTCGTGCCTACAATCATCGGCACGTCCGCCGAGATCTCAGAAGCCGTCGGATCGAACGGGTGCGCCGGAAGCAACTGCTCATCTACCACTGGAGCAAACCCCAGCATGTCGGCCATGCGACGGAAATTCGGAACCCCTCCCGCCGGTCGCGGATTATTCTTCCGCATCACCGTCGTGCTTGCCTCAAGCAACTGCGCATACGGCATGGTCTGCAACTTGTCAATGCTAGCCGCACTGAGCCCAAGCTCCGCCACAATCAGCTCTGCGAGCTTGCGCGACCGCTCTTGCGTGCCCACCTTCAGCATCGATCCGCTTTCAACAATCGCGCGATGGAACAGCCCTTTGGCACCTGGCATGCCCATCAGCGCACTCACTTTCCCGCCGCCGCCAGACTGCCCGAAGATCGTCACCGTTCCGGGATCACCGCCAAACCCTGCAATGTTGTCCCGCACCCATTCGAGCGCCGCCACAATGTCCAGCATTCCCACATTCGCCGAGTGAGCATACTTCTCGCCGTACCCCGCCAGGTTCAAATACCCAAGAATGTTCAGCCGATGATTCAGCGTCACCACCACCACATCGCCGCGCCGCGCCAGATTCTCGCCGTCATACGAGCGCAATTCCTGGCCCGATCCCGCGGTGAATCCGCCTCCATGGAGCCAGACCATTACAGGACGCTTCTTCCCGTCGCCCAGTCCGGGCGTCCACACATTCACCCTTAGGCAATCTTCTCCCTGGATGCCGTCATCCCACGAGAACATGAACGCCTCTTCGTCGTTCGCCCATCCCGCACGCGGACTCTGCGGCGCAACATGCCCGAACTGCCGCGAACTCCTCACCCCGGTCCATTCCTTCGGCTTCATCGGAGGCATGAAGCGATTGGCACCTTCGGCAGTGTCGCCATACGGAATTCCCTTGAATGTGTAGATCCCGTTGCGCACATAGCCCGCAGCTTTGCCGGCACTCGTCGTCGCAATCGCATCCTTCGATGATGCAACCAGTGGCCTCTCGCCCGTCACCTTCTCAACCGTCTTTTTCGTCTCTGCCACTGCCAACGAAGGAATTGCCGAGACCGCCGTTGCTCCGCCAAGAACCCCGGCCACTCCCTTGAGCAACGACCGCCGCTCGATCACGATTTCGCCACGACCAGCAGATTCCCGCACACGCTCGTTCACCGACATGCCTTTCTCCCTCCGGACGGTCGCGAAACATCATAGATCCCGCGCCCTGCTTCTCGTCAGCCTGACCCACACCTTCCGCGCACAGCACCAACCGCTGGATCGCTTAATTCACTCCATTTGGGGACCGAAATCACACTCGACCGCGACTGCATGTGCTACTCTCTCCGACGATCGCAGAAAGGTACTTCAGTCCATGACCAAACGCATTGCCTGCGCTCTCGCGCTTCTTACTGCAATTTTCGTGTCCGCCTTCGCACGTGCCCAGTTTCCGGGCATGTCGGCATCGAAGCATTACGCATGGTCCGACAAATCCCTTTCTCCCGACGCCCGTGCCGACATGGTCATAAACGAGATGACTCTGGATGAGAAGATCCAGCTCTTGCATGGTCCAGGCTGGGGGGTGGTGATGGGAGGGGCCCCCGAATCTGGCCCGCTCACCCGCGCGATCGCCGTTCTCGGATTCATCCCCGGCATACCTCGCCTGGGCGTTCCGGATCTACAAATGACCGACTCAAATCAAGGCGTCTCCATGGCCGGTTCAAAAGGCCGGTACGCCACCGCGCTCCCGTCCGATGAGGCCATGGCCGCAGCATGGGATCCTGCCCTCTCCTTCGAAATTGGCACCATGATCGGGCATGAGGTTCGCGCCCTTGGCTTCAACATTTCTCTTGGTTCCGGCATCAACTTGATTCGCGAGCCGCGCAATGGCCGCACCTTCGAATACAAGGGTGAGGATCCGCTCCTCGCCGGCACGCTCGCCGGCCAAGAATTGAAGGCCGAGAAGGCTCTTCACCTCATCACCGACCTCAAGCACTACGCCGTCAATGATCAGGATGCCGGACGCATAGTGGCTAACTCCATCATCAGCAAGCGCGCCATGCAGGAGAGCGATCTCCTCGCCTTCCAGATCGCGTTGCGCGACTCCGACGCTGGTGCCTTCATGTGCTCCTACAACCGCATCAATGGGACATACGCCTGCGAAAACCCCTATACCCTCACCGACGTTCTTAAGAAACAGTTCGGTTTCAAAGGCTTCGTAGTCTCCGATTGGGGCGGCACACAGAGCACCGTCAACGCCGCCAAGGCCGGCCTCGACATGGAAATGCCCGGCAACGACTCCTTCGGCGCGCCGCTCAAGAAAGCCGTTGAATCAGGCGAAGTCTCCATGGACCGCCTCAACGATATGGTTCACCGGATCCTTCGCACCGAATTCGACTCCGGCATCTTCGACGATCCCCCGCAACAAGATTCTCCAGACGTCGCTAAAGGCTTCGAAGTCGCCCAGAAGACCGAAGAACACGGCATCGTCCTTCTTAAGAACTCCAGCAATCAGCTTCCGCTGAGTGCTGCATCGATCAAGTCGATCGCGGTGATCGGTGGTCATGCCGATGCAGGCGTCCTGTCCGGTGGTGGCTCCTCGCAGGTCTCGCCGGCTGGCGGCAATGCCGTTCCGCCTCCGCCTGAGATCGCCCGAAACCCCCTCGCCTTCTTCCTCTTGCCTGTCTACCATCGCTCCGTGCCGCTTAAAGGCATCGAAGCAAAAGCTGCACACGCAACCGTCAAATTTGATCCTGGCACTGACCCCGCTGCAGCCGCAGCGCTCGCAAAGTCCTCGCAAGTTGCAATCGTCTTCGCCATCCAACATGAGTCCGAAGGGATGGACCTGAAGAATCTTTCTCTTCCCGACAAACAGGACGCCCTCATCGAGGCCGTTGCGGCAGCCAACCCTCACACCATCGTCGTTATAGAATCCGGTGGCGCCGTCCTCATGCCATGGCTCGACAAAGTCTCGGCCGTCATCGAAGCATGGTATCCCGGCATCCGCGGCTCTGAAGCAATCGCCAACATTCTCTTCGGAGACGTGAATCCCTCGGGCAAGCTCCCCATCACCTTCCCGAAGAGCGAAACCGACTTGCCGCATCCCACTCACGTCGATCCGCCGAAAGCCGATGCAACCCACGTCGTGCCGAGACTTCCCGGAGCACCCGGCCCAATCGGCATGATGATGGGCATCGCTCCGCCCTTCGACGTCAACTACGATGAAGGTCTCAAAGTCGGCTACAAGTGGTACGACGCCGAGAAAAAACCCGTGCTCTTCCCCTTCGGCTTCGGACTCTCCTACACGACATACGCCTACTCCGGCCTCAAGGTCACACCCGGCGAATCCACCGAAGTCTCTTTCACGCTGAAGAACACCGGCAAGCGAACGGGAAGCGAGATCGCTCAGGTCTACGCTTCTCTTCCAGACGCCGCTGGCGAGCCGCCGAATCGCCTCATCGGCTGGACCAAAGTCAATCTTGCCCCCGGCGAGTCGAAGCAGGTATCAGTTCCCGTCGGCCGCGAACGCTTTCAGATCTTCGACGAAGCTTCAGACTCCTGGAAATTGGTTCCCGGCCAATACGTCGTTCGCGTTGGCGCATCCTCACGGGAACTGCCGCTTCAACAAGCGGTAACCTTCTAGTCGCATCCACTCCCTGGTCAGCAGCCTTCCTGCTGACCAGGATTCCATCTCGACAAGCTCTTACCGCGATTGACTCTTCTTCCCCCTAGCGCTGATGATGAGGGACCCGTCTTTGGAGGTTCGGATGGCAATCCTGCTCCTCGGCATCATGATCGGCATCATCGCCGGTCTCCGCTCGATGACCGCTCCCGCCGTTGTCAGTTGGGCAGCCCGGCTTGGTTGGATCCATCTGAATTCCGGCTGGCTTGCCTTCTTCGGCTATTCATGGACTCCATGGGTTTTGAGCATAGCGGCTGTCGGCGAACTTGTCGTTGACAAGCTCCCGTCAACGCCTAGTCGGAAAATGCCCCCTTCATTTGCCTTTCGCATTGTTTCCGGCTCAATTTCCGGCGCGGCAATCGGCATTTCGCGCGGCTCACTTGCTCTGGGCATCATCGGTGGAGCGATCGGTGCCGTAATCGGTACTCTCGGAGGAGCAGCATCACGTTCCGCCCTGGCGAAAATCTTTGGAAAGGATCTGCCGGCCGCCGTCCTTGAAGACGCAGTCGCTATCATCGGAGCCATCCTCATCTTGAAAGCCTCCGCATAAGCAATACTCAAGAAGCAACACTTTGAGGGACCGCGTCCCTTTTTCCACATATTTGGGAGAAAAATGACTGTAGATTTCGACGCCATCGTTATCGGTTCCGGGCAGGCAGGCCCGTTCCTTGCCGTCCGCCTCGCCGGCTCTGGCAAAAAGGTTGCGCTCGTCGAACGCAAGGTCCTGGGCGGCACGTGCGTCAACACTGGCTGTACACCGACTAAGGCCATGGTTGCTTGTGCGAAGGTGGCTCATATGGCCCGCGAAGCTGGAAAGTTTGGCGTACACCTCGATGGCAACATCTCCATTTCCCTCGCAGAGATCAAGGCCCGCAACGACCAGATCGTGCAGAACTCGCGAGACAGCCTTCGCCGCATGCTCGATAGCGCGAAAGGCTGCACAGTTATTTATGGACAGGCAAAATTCATCTCGGCGCACGAAGTGCAGGTGGGTGAGCAGATCTTGCGTGCCGGCCAGATCTTCATCAACGTCGGCGGTCGCGCCGCCGCTCCAGCTCTTCCCGGCCTGCAGCAAATCAGCTACTTCACTAACTCCACTCTCCTCCAGCTCACCGAACTTCCGCGCCATCTGATCGTTGTTGGCGGAGGCGCAATCGGGGTTGAGTTTGCTCAGATCTTCCGTCGCCTTGGCAGTGAGGTAACTCTCGTCGAGATGAAATCAGCACTCGTCCATCGAGAAGATGCCGAGGCGTCAAAACTGATGGGTGAGCTCCTCGAGCAGGAGGGCATTCGCATCCGCCTTAACTCCGAATGCATTTCTTTCTCTCCGATCCCGGATGGCGTCTGCGTTCACGTGACCTGCAAATCGGACGAGCCCGAGGTTCGCGGCTCTCACGTTCTTCTCGCCATGGGACGAGTTCCGAACACCGGGGATCTCGGACTCGATGCAGCAGGGGTGAACACCGATCCCCAAGGCTTCATTCCCGTCGATGACGAACTCCGCACGAATGTTCCTCACATCTGGGCTCTGGGCGACTGCAATCGCCGTGGCGCATTCACCCATACTGCCTACAACGACTTCGAGATCGTCGCAGATAACTTCCTCGACGGTGCTTCGCGCCGCGTCACAGACAGAATCCCGGTCCGGGCCACCTACAGCGATCCACCTCTCGCCCAGGTAGGCATGACCGAAGAAGAAGCCCGCGGCACCGGTCGCGAACTCCTCATCGCCACGCGTCCCATGCGCTCCGTCGCCCGTGCCATCGAAAAGGGCGAGACCTTCGGTTTCATGAAAGCCATCGTGGATTCCAAAACGAAGCGCATTCTCGGTGCCACCATCTTCGGTGTCGGCGGAGACGAGGCCGTTCATTGCATCCTCTCTACCATGTATGCCGATCAGCCGTACACAACCCTTACGCACGCAGTTCATATTCATCCCACAGTTGCGGAGTTGATACCAACATTGCTCGGCTCTCTTAAGCCCGCCACATGATCATGGAGCGCTTCAACCATTCCTGGAGACCGTGCTCGCTGCGATAGGATCATCTTGGCGAGTCTCCTATGCAAATCCGCAAAGCAGTCATCACTGCAGCAGGCCCAGGTCAGCGTACCCTGCCGATGCAATTGCTCATCGACCAGCAGGGTCTCGAGCGCTCGGTTCTCAGCCTTGTCGTCCGCGAAGCTTCTCGCGCAGGCATCAACGATATATGCATCGTTGTCTCACCGGGAGATGAAGAGCCATACTCCAAGCTCGTCGCTGAAGATTCTGTTCGCCTTTCTTTCATCCCGCAGCGCGACCCAAGAGGCTACGCGCATGCCGTCTTCAGTGCTCGCGAATTCGTCGGAAACGAGCCGTTCCTTCACTTCGTGGGCGACCACATCTACGTAGGATCTGATTCCAACGGATGTGCGCGGCAGTTGGTCGATGCGGCCAGTTCCGCTGGCTGCTCCATTTCCAACGTTCAAATCACGCGCGAGAATCTTCTCCCGTACTTTGGTACAGTTGGCGGCCAGCCTGTTCCGGGTAAGTCCGGCCTTTACCGCATCGACACCGTCCTCGAGAAACCAACGCCAACTGAAGCAGAACAGCGGCTCATCGTCCCAGGCCTTCGAAGCGGCCAATATCTCTGCTTCTATGGCATGCACGTCCTTACGCCCGCGATCTTCGATATTCTTTCCGAACTTCTTGCCGACTCCTCGCAAAAACAACCCAGCCTCTCCTCTGCGCTCGCAATTCTCGCCCGGCGCGAGCAATACCTTGCGATGATTCATAAAGGCCAGCGATTCGATGTCGGCGTTAAGTACGGTCTCTTCTCCGCGCAGCTTGCGCTCGCCGTCAGCGGTCGTGATCGGGATAAAGTCCTCACCGAGATCATTCAGGTGCTCTCTTCCCGCGAACTGTCAGAAGGGAGCAGCGTGTGAGTGAGCTCTGGGCCATCATCACTGCGACTGATCCCGAAATTCGCAACCGCTCTCTCGACAGCTTCTGTTCTCACGCGTCTACCCCGGAGCTGAAAGCTGAAGCCTCCGATCTCGAAACTCGCCGCCATACCAGCGACAACCTGTACGACAGGGTGCGCGCACTGTTTTTTCTCTACGCGATTCATCGCTTTCACTTACCTCTGCGGTCCGAAAGCGGAAACTCCAAGTCGCTTATCCCGTACGCCGGAGTCGAACGTCTTCTCAATCGGCGCTATGAGGAAGCCATCAGTATTTTCCTCGCCGCTCAATCTACTCACGGCATAAGCGATGGCATCTCCAGCGCACTTGCCTCTGCTTATCGCGGCCTGGCCTTCCAGACACTTGCCGATCAGGTTCGCCGCAGCGTCCGTTCTGTCCGCGGCAATCAGTGGATGTTTCGTACAGGGCACCCGTCCGACTATTCACTGCGTCTTCGCCGCGAACTTCTGCCGTCAAGCCCCGGCACACCGGCTCCTATCCTGCATGAGGCCACGCCCGTTCGCATGGACCTGAGCCACAGTGGATGGAGCGATATCTTTTTCCTCGGCATGGACCTCCCCGAGCAGGCTCGAGTCCTCAACGTCTCCATCAATCTCGCCCTCCATGGCACTCAGGCTCCAAAGCCTCCCGTGGAAGCGTATCTTCGCGTTATCGATCGTCCCATCATTCGGCTCGTGAGTGTCGACCTAGATGCCAGCGTCGAAATTCGCGAACTCCAGGAGATGTTCGATTTCGGGCGCGATTATCTAGGTCTTCTCAAGGCAGCTGTGATCGCATCTGGCATCGTGCCGGCGGGTCTCGAAGGTTCCGATCAGCCGCTCACCGACCTCCTCCGCCAGCTCACCCAGCGGGATGGCCTAGGCCTCGAAATAGTCAGCCACGTCAACAACATCCCAAAAGGCTCGCGACTTGCTGTTTCCACAAACCTTCTTGCCTCCCTCATAGCCGTCTGCATGCGAGCTACTGGTCAAGCCGCATCTTTAACCGGCCCCCTTTCTGAACCAGAACGTCGGCTCGTCGCTGCGCGTGCCATCCTGGGCGAATGGCTTGGTGGCTCCGGCGGTGGCTGGCAGGATTCGGGCGGCGTATGGCCCGGCATCAAGCTGATCGAGGGTGTTCGTGCGTCCGAAGGCGATACTGAATTCGGCATCAGCCGCGGCCGTCTTCTTCCAAACCATCGCATCCTCGCCGCCGACGAAGTAACGCCCAAAACCCGCCAGCATCTTCAGGACAGTCTTGTGCTCGTCCACGGCGGCATGGCCCAGGACGTGGGCCCCATCCTCGAGATGGTCACGGAGCGCTATCTCCTCCGTTCCGACAAGGAATGGATCGCTCGCAAACAAGCCGGCCAGATCCTCGACGAGATCATTGCCGATCTTCGCACTGGCGACGTCGCAAGCATCGGCAACGCCACGCAACGCAACTTCGACGGTCCGCTTCAAAGTATCATCCCTTGGGCCAGCAATCTCTATACGGAAACGCTCATCCGCGAAGTCCGGGCCAGATTCGGCGACGCTTTCTGGGGATTCTGGATGCTCGGCGGCATGTCCGGCGGCGGCATGGGATTCATCTTCGATCCAGCCCGCAAAACTCAAGCCCAGGATGCGCTTGGCCAGATCATGCGAGAAGTCAGCGATCGACTCTCGGGCGGCGTGCCTTTTGCCATGCAGCCTGTCGTCTACGATTTCTCAATTAACGAAAACGGCACTTTCGCCGAACTTCTTGCCGTCGATTCAGCCGTTCTTCCCGATGGTTATTACAACCTCATGCTCCCTGCGATCTTGCGAAAGGAACAGCGCCTCCTGTCTGCGAGTGAACGATCTGACCTGGAGCGCTTCAGCTTCCGCTGTCACGCAGCCGCCGGATCCCAGGAGCGAACCCGCACATTTCTCAACCGGCTTCTGCCCCACGCGCAGAACGGCAACGACCGAGCCGACACTCTCCAGTCACTTCTGGCGCAATACGGCTTCGACCCCATCCAGCACGAGCGAATTCAGACGGAACTCCGTACCGGCCAGATCGGCCTCGCCCAAAACCGCCTTCCCGCCTCCGTCACAATAGAAGATGTTTCCCATGAACAGGTCTTCGACGCCACTCGCGATGTAGACGAACGACTTCGAAAGCTCGGCGAAGAGGCTCTAGCATCAGGCTCTGTCGCTGTCCTTACTCTCGCTGGAGGCGCTGGGTCCCGGTGGACCCACGGCGCCGGCGTAGTCAAAGGCCTCAGTCCCTTTTCCCGCATTGCTGGGAAGCATCGCACCTTCTTGGAAGTACATCTCGCAAAGAGCCGGCGAACCAGCCGCAGCTACGGCGCACCTGTTCCGCACATCATCACTACCAGCTATCTCACCCACGATCCCACGGACAAACTCCTCCGTCTCGAGTCCAATTACGGCTACGAAGGCCCTCTATATCTTTCGCCCAGCCGCAGCGTCGGTCTTCGCATGATCCCCATGATCCGTGACCTCCGATTCGCGTGGGAATCCGTGCCGCAGCAGATTCTTGATGCCCAGGCGCAGAAAGTTCGTGACAGCTCTCGCGCAGCTCTCATCTCGTGGGCGCAACAATGCGGAGAAGGAAGCGACTACACCGGCAACCTTCCTCTCCAGTGCCTTCACCCGGTCGGCCACTGGTACGAAGTGCCAAACATTTTCCGTAACGGCGTACTCCGCAGCCTGCTCGAAGCGCGGCCAAATCTCCGGTACGTTATGGTCCACAATGTCGATACTGTCGGCGCCGATCTCGATCCGCTTATTCTCGGTCGTCATATCTCCACTGGATCCACGATGACTGTTGAAGTCATGACCCGCCGCATCGAAGACCGTGGCGGCGGTCTCGCCAGTGTCGACGGTCGCTTACGCCTGGTCGAAGGCCTCGCGCTGCCGTCTGAAGACACGGAGTTCCGCCTCTCCTACTACAACTCGAATACGTGCTGGCTATCGATCGACGCGCTCCTGCACGTCTTCGGCCTCACCAGAGGGGACCTCGCCGACGAGCGCAAAGTCGCTCACTCCGTACGTGCCATGTCTTCACGCGTACCCACCTACATCACCATCAAGGATGTAAAGAAGCGCTGGGGAGAAGGCCAGGAAGATATTTTCCCCATCACTCAATTTGAAAAACTTTGGGTCGACATGACCGCTCTCTCGCAGATGAATTGCGACTATGTCGTCGTCCCTCGCATGCGGGGACAGCAGCTTAAAGAACCTGCCCAACTCGACGGTTGGCTCCGCGACGGCTCAGCCGCCTACGTCACCAGCCTCTGCAACTTCTCAGAATAGATATGCGAGCTGCGGGTGCCCCAGGTCCCTCGCACTTGGGGACCTGGGAGAGATGTCAGCGCTTGAAGTCAGTTTGGGTGCCCCATCCTTGGCGCGGTTTTGTTTCATACGCCAAGGTCGGATCAACCAATTGCCTGAACAAAAGATCTGTGCCCCGTGTATGACAGCCTCTACTTCTGTCAAGGGAGAAAGGCGCAGGATCTCCCGTTGTGGTCGGGACGGTGTCAAGGGCGCCGTAATTTGGTGTTCATCTTGACCCTTGACGCCGTCCCGACCACTTCGACAATCGATCTGGGAATGAAGCTCAGGAGTTTTTGCTGAGCTTCATTCCATAGTTTGGAAAGACTGTCTTGCATTGCTAAACGACCCAAGCTCGCGCGTTGATTGAATCACTTTCGATGGCAACCTTCAGGCTCCACCGACCATGTATTCGGTCCGGTACTGCACCATGATTTCCTGTTCAAACTCTCTGCTTGCGGAGAGAGGCGAGGCGTCCAATCATTCAACCGGTCCTTTACTGCGACCAACGGGGCACTCGGACTGCCGCGCATGCGAACCGCGCTCCATGATCTGTCCATAGTCCTGCCCGGAGCGCAACATCCAATACAACCTCACTGCCAACTTGTGAGCGATCGCCACCTTGGCTACGCCGTGATGCTTCTGCACCGACAAGCGAAGATACTGCCGATGCCAACCCGCATCATGCCGCTGGGCCTTCACCGCCGCCTCCACCAGAAGCCAGCGAAGCAGCGTATTGCCCTGCTTGGTAATGTGGCCCATGCGCTGCTGATGCTTGCCACTGGAAGACTCCGACGGAATCAGCCCAAGATAACTGCCCACCTGCTCACCGCGCGGAAACCGCCGCCAGTCTCCCAGCACCAGCACATAGGCCAGCGATACGATCGGCCCCACACCCGGATGCGTCATCAAAAGCCTTGCTTGCTGATTTTGCTCCGCCGCTGACTCGACCGCCATGTTCAACGGCTTGATCTGCAACTCCAGCGCATCCAGCAGGAGGAGAAGACCGGCCCGACGCTCCGCATACCAGCCCCTCAGCGGTAATCCCTCGATCTGCCGCCGACGCTTGCTCGACCAACTCCGCGTTTCCGTCAGACCCTCGCTCTTGGCGATCGAATCCAGCTGGTTCTTTATCCGCGTTCGCATCCGTACCAGACGGCAACGATGCAGCAGCAGCTGGCGCTGCTCCTCGTTGTCGGCCGTCGGCTGCCACACGACTGGAAATCGGTTCTCTACCAGCAACCGCAACATATGCCTCGCATCCCGCTTATCGGTCCGCTGCTCCCGAGGAGCTGAGGCATGAATCGCGCTCGCATCTCCCACCAGCAACTGATGACCAGCTTCGCTCAACAGCTTGCGAAACCAACGATCGTTCCCCGTCGCTTCCAAGCCCACAATCACCTGCTTGCCTGCCAATTCACCGTAAAACCCCACCGCTTCTTCGCGATGGTTCAGCCGTCGTTCCCCGCACTCCCCGGTCTCCTGGTCCACATACGCTATCTGCTGGAAACTGGGATGAAAATCGCAGCCTATAATCATCATGCTCGGCTCCTTCTCCCGAGCTATACGGTCGTTTAGCAGCAACCAGTCTACTCAGCCGAAGGAGCCGACGCTGTCATGCAATCATTCACAGCGGTTCCATCGCAATGAGTGATTAGTGGAAATGCTCTCAGCATAGATGCCATCGAAAGACACTCCGCACACTAAAATTGGATTCCACCCGCCGGGCGGTGCGATGGTGCAGGCGGCCGATCGGGCCTCTGTGTCGATCGATTCCCTTCATGATCGGATCCAATCTGATCCGGAGAAAGAAACTCCTTTATCAACGCGCAATGGACTTCGGGAAACAGTCTCAGCGTGTCGAAATATGTGATCCTAATCGTCCCACCGCTCATCTCAAACCTAACCGATCACAAGGCACCCCTTGCTCGACGCACAAGCTCAAATCCTCCCCGCAAAGTTTGCTGACGCTCACGCAATGTCCGTCTTGTCAGCTACGGTGTTTCCGCTAGGCTGCCCAGTGGATACCCCGCCGCAGGATCTGTCCGACTACATCAACCGAGAACATACGCCTGAACGATATCGAGAGATGCTCCAGGATGATCGATTCACGATCTTGCTCGCAAAGGTCAATGACAACCTTGCCGGCCTTGCGCTTCTCGTGAAGGCAACAGCTCCTCCTCAGATGCAACCTCCCTCAGCGTTCGAACTGCGAAGGTTCTACGTCGATCCTGCTTACCACGGCCGCGGTGTTGCAAATACCCTGATGGAACGAGTTCTCGCGCTTGCAACCGAGCGAGCCGAACCATCGGTTTGGCTCAGCGCATTCTCTGGCAACGGGCGCGCCATTGCGTTCTACAAGCGATGGAGCTTTCGCATTGCAGGCGAGCACGACTTCATAGTCGGCACAGACCGGCAGAGAGACTATCTCATGTTGCGTGAATTGACCGCCCGCCCGGACAATCCCATCAACTCCCGCACAGAAAAGGACGGCTCCTGATGGATGCGACACCGATGGCAATCCTGCCTCTGCTCATGATCGTAGGCGGAGGCGTTCTGTACCACGTAGCGCAGAAGGCCACCCCAGCCGCAGTCGATCCATTTCTGGCGCTTTGCATCTCCTTCGGACTCGCATCGCTCACCTGTCTTGTAATCTGTGTCTCCCGACAGGGATTCTCGGCGACGCAGATGCACCGCGTAAACTGGACGTCGATCGCACTGGCTTGTTCGCTGGTGGCAATTGAATCCGGCTATTTGATCGGCTACCGCGCAGGACTCAAGCTCAACATCACGTCCTTCGTATGCAACAACCTCATCGCCCTCGTGCTGCTGGGCATTGGGACCCTTCTTTATCGCGAAGCCTATACTTTTCGCACCGGCTCAGGCATGGTCCTGTGCGCCGCCGGCCTCCTTCTGTTGTTGCGCTGAAGAGGGGGCAACACGTTTCCCAAGTCCCCCTCCCCCGCCACCTCTAATACCGCAGGCGAAAAGCCCCGCGTCGCCGATCGACACGCAGGAAACTGCGCTCATCACCGGCTTCGAAAACCCGAAAATAGTTTCACCTCGATTTGCAGGTAATTACCACGTCTGAGCGCACAACGGGTTCAGTGGCAATGGGCGAACGGTCGGCATGCTGTTCGCCCTCATTCCACGAACATGGAAAAGGCCGGGCGTGCAGAACAGCAGAGCTGCACGCCCGGCCAAGGTCTCTATCTTCCGCCCAAACTCTATAAATCCGGCCAACTAAGTCTTAGATTTTCAAGCTTGTACGGGCAACCGTAATATAATCAGCCAGTTACAGCCATCGACCACACGCAAGCCTAGGAGAACAAAGGATTTCCGTGCAGACCGGGGGGTACCCCCCAAGGCGGCCCTCTCTCGGACGGGACGAGGAGGAGGATGTTGTTGATGATGATGATGCCTCTTCGCTTGGGCTCCTACGCCTCGATCACTGCCTTCGATAGGTTCCGTGGCCGATCCACATTCACACCCCGTTCCAGCGCCATGTAGTACGCGAACAGTTGCAGCGGAATCACCTCGGGGATGGGCAGCAGATGCTCGCTCGCAGGCTCCACAAAGACGCAATGTGTCGCAAGCCCCGGGATCTCCCGATCACCTGCATTTGCAATCGCGATCACTCTTGCACCTTGCTTCTTCATGTCCTGAAGCAGTTGCACAGTCTTCTCGTAGCGCAACACTGAGTCATCCACCTTGCGGTCCACCGTCGCCACAGCGACCAGCGGAACATGTTCGCTTACCAGCGCATTTGGCCCGTGCTTCAGCTCTCCCGTGGGATAGCCCTCAGCCGTAACATACGAGGACTCCTTCATCTTCAACGCACCCTCGCGCGCGATCGCATAGTGAACTCCGCGTCCCAGAAACAAAAAAGTCGCAGCATCGCTGACCTTCCCGGCGACAGCTTTCATTTCCGCTCGCCAGCCCTCGAGCTGCCGTTCAATCATTGCAGGCAACGTGCGCACTTCCGCGATGCGCTCCTCAAGTTGCGGCGGATCGAAGGCGCCGAGCCAGCTCCCCTCATAGAGCGCTAGCAGATACAGGGCTGTGAGTTGGCAGGTGAAGCTTTTGGTCGCCGGAATCGCCAGCTCTTTGCCCGCAGCCAGCGGCATTGCAGCTCCCGCTTCACGCAGCATGGTGCTGCCCGGAACGTTCGCGATCGCCAGTGTCTGCTGTCGCCCTTCCTTCGCGAATCGCAGCGCCGCGAGAGTGTCCGACGTCTCACCCGACTGCGAGATCACCAACACCGAAGGCTGCCGGGGATTGGTAGCCGGACGACAGCTGTATTCGCTCGAGTATTCGACATCAACCGCGAGTCCGCAGAGGTCTTCAAAGATGATCTCGGCTGCAAGCCCCGCATGACGACTCGATCCGCTCGCCGCAATCAGCACCTCGCCTCGCGAGTTGAGCCATTGCTCCATCGGAGCAAATACGTCCTGCTTCAGCCCATTGCTATCGAGATAAAGATCAAGAGTTCGTTGTATCGCGGCAGGCTGCTCGAAGATCTCGCGCAACATGGCATGAGCAAATTCAGTCACTGGAAGTCCTTCCTGGTAGGTAAAAGGCCGATCCGCGCCGTTGCGCAGCTGCCTCTTCGATTCTAAGTGTCTGACAAGCCGGTTAAATTTATAGCCGCCGCAAACGCGCGCAGGCCTCATCTAGATCCTGATCTTTCTTGGCGAAGCAGAACCGCAGCAAATCCTCGCCACGTCCCGGCCTGAAGAACGCCGAACCAGCAACCGACGAAACTCCGGTCTTCGCCAACAGATATCGCGCTTTCTGCGCAGCCGTCTCTCCGGAGAGTCGCGTCGCTCTCGCCAGCACGTAATAAGCTCCAGCCGGAACGCTCGGTTCCATTCCCACATCGCGCAGCGCCGAGACAATCCGTTCGCGTTTGGATTGGTGATCCGCCGCAAGCTGCTTGTAGAACTCCGCTGGCAGCTGCTCCAGTCCCGCAGCTGCGCCATGCTGCAACGCCGACGGAGCACAAACATAAGTCAAATCATGAAAGTAGCCCATCGCTCCCATCCACTTCACATCGGCAGTTACGTAACCGAGCCTCCAGCCTGTCACGCTGAATGTCTTGCTGAACCCCGACATCACGATCGTTCGTTCGCGCATCCTTTCGAGCGTCGCAAGGCAGATGTGCTTCTTGCCGTCATAGACGAAGTATTCATAGATCTCATCGGTAAAGACGAACAGATCGTGCTCGCGCGCCAATTCCGCAACCGCCTCCAGCTCCTCGCGGCTGAACACCTTTCCGCTCGGATTGGCCGGCGTGTTCACAATCATCGCCCGCGTCTTCGGAGTGACTGCCGCTCGCATCGCGTCTACGTCAAGCGACCAATCTGGCTCAGCAAGAGCCACCAGCACAGGCTTGACCCGCATCGACTTGAGCGTGCTTACGTGATACCCGTAGAACGGCTCAAACACCAGCACCTCGTCCCCCGGATTGAGCAACGCCATGCAAGCAGCATGCAGTCCGGCTGTTGCTCCGCATGCGACCAGCACCTCATCCTCAGGGTTGTACCGCAATCCGTAATCGCGAAGCTGCTTATCCGCGATCGCCTTGCGCAACCGTTCGATCCCGTCGAGACGCGTATAGATGTTATGTCCGGCGAGAATGGCCGCAATCGCTGCATTCTCCACTGGCGCGGGAACTGGCGTGTCGCAGACTCCCTGCGCAAGATTGATCCCGCCGACGCGGTCGCACTCGGTCGTCATCGCCCGGATCTCCGATTGCATCGCTCCGGGCGCAAGTTCGCTCAGGGCGAGACGTGAAGCTGTATGCGGATGAGGCACAAGGGTTTTAGTCACGGGGAAGTCGCTCCACCGCCATTCTACAGTCGAGTGCCGTTCGACACACCAGCGCATAGGATCCCGCTATTAGAATCGTCCTTTCCAGCGAGGTCGCATGCACGAGCTCTCCATCGTCTCCAGCATCGTCGATTCCGTCACCGAGACGCTCGCCGCTTATCCCGGAGCGCGCGTCAAAGAAGTCCGCCTTCGCGTCGGCGCATTGGCTTCTGTGGTCGAGGACTCGCTCCAGTTTTGCTATGGGATCGCTACAGAAGGAACACCGCTCGAAGGATCTGTGCTCATTGTCAGGATTCTGCCGGTAAGAATGCACTGCGACCGTTGCGCTCAGGATGTGGAGATAGCGAGCCTGCAAAGCTTCCGCTGTCCCCACTGCGAAGCGCCGGTTTCCGACCTCCGTCAGGGACGTGAACTCGAGATCGACTCGATTGAGATTGATGAAGTTGAGGAAAAGGTATGACCACCCGGATCGTAGAACTTCGCCAGGGGATCCTCAAGAAGAACGACGAACTCGCCCGAGGCCTTCGTACCCGGTTCGAAGCAGCTGGCGTGCTTGTGCTCAACCTCGTCTCAAGCCCAGGGACAGGGAAAACCGAATTCCTCCAGCGGACTCTCAGCCAACTCATTGGCTCCGGATCCAAAGCCGCCGCGCTCGTCGGAGACCTCGAGACCGACAATGACGCTCGCCGTCTCGCCGCGAGCGGCGCGCCGGTCCGCCAGATCAACACACATGGTATCTGCCACCTCGAAGCAGAAATGGTTAGCAAGCATCTCGACGGCTGGAATCTCGCCGACCTCGATTACCTCTTTATCGAGAACGTCGGCAATCTCGTCTGTCCTTCCAGCTACGACCTGGGCGAGAAGATTCGCGTAGCCCTCCTCAGCGTCACTGAAGGCGAAGATAAGCCCTTGAAATACCCCACGCTTTACAACTCGGCAGATGTCGCCGTAATCACAAAAATCGACATCGCCGACGCCGTCGGTTTCGATCGCGCAGCAGCCCTGAAGAACATCAACGAGATCCGCCCTGGCGTCCGCATCTTCGAAACCTCAGCCAGGACTGGTGCAGGCATGACAGAATGGCTTGCATACTTGGCCCAGTCGCGACTGGCCCGATAGCTCACCTTTTCCGGAGAAGGCAATGAGAAAGACCGCACCCTCCGCGACAGCCAAACCGAAGCTCCCCGATTCTGCCGAAGGCGTAGACTCCTACCTTTCCCAGGTTCCTGAGCCAGCCCGGACAACACTCCAGAAAATACGCGCCACCATCCGCTCCGTCGTGCCCGCCGAAGCAACAGAGGGCCTCAGCTACGGAATGCCCGCGTTTCGCTACAAAGGCCCGCTCGTTGCCTACGCCGCGTTCAAGGATCATTGCAGCTTCTTTCCCATGCAGGCCTCTCTCATTGATGAGATGAAGGACAAGCTCAAAAACTACCGGACCTCGAAGGGCACTCTCCAGTTCCCACAGGACAAACCCCTTCCTGCCACGCTGCTGAAACAGATGGTGAAGCTCCGCATCGCCGAAAACGAAATCCGGTCCGCCGTGAAAGCCCGAACGCGCTCGTGAAGTGATTCAAATCACATCTGAGCTTGTCCTTGCGGCGGTATAAGAGGGTTGCTATGTGCCTCGCAATTCCTGGAAAAGTGGAACAAATAACGACCACCGGCGATGTCCGCATGGGTCGGGTGAACTTCGGAGGAGTGGTCAAGAACGTCTGCCTCGATTACGTTCCCGAAGTGGTTGTTGGCGACTATACGATTGTGCACGTTGGCTTCGCGCTTTCTAAGATCGACGATCAGAGCGCCCTTGAGACTCTCGACCTTTTTCGGAAAATGGGTGCGCTTGATGAGGAATTGGCGAGCGAAGAGGAGGCCTTTGCGCGAGCAGCGAACGAGCTACCATCAAACTGCCCCGATGGAAGCTGCGGGCTAGCAGGAAAAAACCTGCGCACCGATGGCTCTGGAGAAAGCGAGTCGGGCCAATGAAGTACCTGAATGAGTTCCGCGACGGTGAAATCGCGCAGCGCATGGCACGCGAAATCTGCCAGATAGCCACCCGCCCTTGGAAGATCATGGAGATCTGCGGAGGTCAGACGCACTCGATTATCCGCAATGGCATCGACCAGATGCTGCCACCAGGGATCGAGATGATCCACGGCCCCGGTTGCCCGGTGTGCGTAACGCCACTAGCCCTGATCGATAAAGCCCTGGCTATAGCCGCTCAACCCGGTGTCATCTTCTGCTCCTTCGGCGATATGCTCCGCGTTCCTGGAACCGATGCAGACCTGTTCCAGATCAAGGGCCGTGGCGGCGATGTACGTGTGGTCTATTCCCCACTCGATGCGGTCGAGCTTGCCATCAAGAATCCGGACAAGCAGGTCGTCTTCTTCGGAGTCGGCTTTGAAACAACCGCTCCGGCGAACGCCATGAGCGTCCATCTTGCTAACCGGCGCGGTCTCAAGAATTTCTCCCTATTGGTTTCACACGTACTCGTTCCTCCCGCGATCGAAGCCATCATGAGTTCCTCTGAAAACAAAGTGCAGGCATTCCTCGCGGCAGGACATGTGTGCAGCGTTATGGGCTTCTGGGAGTATCCACCGCTCGCTGACAAATTCGAAATTCCCATCATCGTCACCGGCTTTGAGCCGCTCGATCTCCTCGACGGCATACGTCGTGCGGTCATCCAACTTGAGAACGGCCAGCACCACGTGGAGAATGCGTACGAACGGATTGTCACCTACGCCGGAAATCTTGAAGCCCAACGGCTCCTTGCAGAGGTCTTCGAACTAACTGATCGTTCCTGGCGCGGAATCGGCGTCATCCCGGAGAGCGGCTGGCGTTTGAACGATAACTACCGCGCATTTGACGCCGAGGAACGCTTCCAGATTTCCGGCATCCACACTGAAGAATCGCAGCTTTGCAAAGCGGGTGACGTCCTGCGCGGCGCGATCAAGCCAGCTGACTGCCCTGCGTTCGGCAAGGAATGCACGCCGCGGCACCCGCTCGGAGCAACCATGGTTTCCAGCGAAGGCGCGTGCGCTGCATATTTCAACTATGGCAGATTCCTCTCCGCCGACGAACTGGCCGCGGCCGGAGCAGTGCATGCCCGATAACAGTGCACCAGACTTCTCCAGCTGGAGCTGCCCTCTCCCGCTCCGTGATTATCCCACCATCGTGATGGGCCATGGAGGCGGCGGAAAGCTCGGCAATGAACTCGTTGAGCATCTCTTCCTTCCTGCCTTTCGCAATCCCGCATTAGAGAGTCTCGGCGACGCCGCCGTATTCGAATTGGGCTCAGGCCGCCTCGCCATGAGCACCGACTCCTTTGTAGTTCAGCCGCTCTTCTTCCCTGGCGGATCCATTGGTGCCCTCGCCGTTAACGGCACTGTCAATGACCTCGCAGTTTCGGGCGCCGAGCCTAAGTTCCTGACTGCCAGTTTCATCCTTGAAGAGGGCTTTCCTCTCGCCCAACTGGCCGCTGTTGTGAACGCAATGGCGGAAGCCGCCGCGCAGGCTGGTGTTCGCATTGTCACCGGCGATACCAAGGTGGTGGAGCGTGGACATGGCGATGGTTGCTACATCAATACGGCCGGCATCGGCGTGCTGCGGCCCGGTATCAACGTCGGTCCGAACCGCGCTCACGTTGGCGACGTGGTTCTGGTTTCCGGATCCATCGGAGATCATGGAATGGCCATTATGAGCGTGCGCGAAGGACTTGAATTCGAAAGTCAAATTCGGTCCGACTGCGCTGCTCTAAATGGATTGATCGCCAATGTGCTCGATGCGGTGGGCCCGGCGGTGCACACAATGCGCGATCCCACGCGCGGCGGGCTGGCTTCAACACTGAATGAAATCGCCAGTGCTTCGAACGTCGGCATTCAGATCGATGAGGCGAGTTTGCCCGTACGAAGCGAAGTGCATTCAGCATGCGAACTGCTCGGGCTTGATCCGGTCTATGTTGCCAATGAGGGCAAAGCGGTGTTCTTCGTTGAGGCTCAGTCGGCGGACCGCGCCCTGCAAGTCCTGCGTGCGCATCCGCTGGGGCAAGAGGCAGCCCACATCGGCGTAGTCACCTCACAGCACCCACGCATGCTGGTAGCCCGAACGGCTTTGGGAGCCAATCGCGTGATCGCCACCCAGATCGGTGAGCAACTGCCGAGGATTTGCTGAAGTAAGACAGCCCAAAGACATTCTCATCGCGTGGTGCTGCCTCGGCTTGATGGCCGAGGCAGCTTTTTACCACCCACATGGAAAACAACCTACTCTGACCATGCTGCGAGAACATTTCCTTGACCGTCGGAAAAATGAAAACGGCGGCCACCTGGAAATTCGAATGTGGGAACCACGATCGACCCGCCTGCTGCCACAATCGCATCCTGTGTAGCTTTCAAGTCCTCCGAGTAGAGCACGATTAAAGGAGCGGAGTTGGTCTGCGTTTGCTGTGGCTCTCCTTTGCGGAAACCGCCATCGATCCCGGCGTGGTCGCGATCGAAGCTGACATAGTCGGGACCATAGTCTTGAAAATTCCAGCTAAAAGCGCGCTCATAAAATGCTTTCGTCTTTGCAATGTCAGACGTGGTGAACTCAATGTAATTGATGGCGTGATGCTGTGCGGGTTCGCTCATGCGCTTCTCTCCTGAAAACTGCCTATGCGTTGGGATGCGTGAAGATGGCGGAAGGGCGATGCGGCGAACACACCTCTCCCAGGCTCTGATACGCCTCCATCCGCATTCCCTCAGTAGCAGGAGAGTGCAGGTAGAGCCTGTTCAACGAACCAATGGTCGCAGGCTGCCGAGGTACGAAGGAAACCTATCACACGCCAAAAACCATTGCCAAGCGATTTACGGGCATGTTCGCATAACTAGACCATCCAACGGACATTCACGCCGATGCGAGGCTTTCCTGATGAGTTCTTGTCCAAAGAGCTGTTCTGCGATTCTCTCTGCTGTTCTCTTTTTCGCAACACCAAACGCCCATGCCGCGAATCCGCGGAGTGCCGGCGTGACCGTACCAGTGATGACTCCGCTCACGGTTAAGCTGGGCGAAGCGATCAATTCCAGGACAGTTGCAAATGGATCAGGCTTCACGGCGACAATCAAGGATCCGGTTCAGGTTGCAGGAGTAATTGCAATTCCGGCAAACTCGTCCGCTGGAGGTTTGGTGATCAAGGGAGTAGCTGGCGAGGAGTTGGTGCTCAATTCGATATTCGTGAACGGGAAGATGTATCGAGTCACTACATCACCTGTCTCATTCAATCAACGTGTGAACCTCCGGGCTGGATCGAGTTTTACCTTTCACCTCGTGCTGTCACTGAACCTCGCCAGGTAAGAGTCATTCGCGGCCAAAAACAATCTCGAGCCCACCCGTGATACTCCGCCCTGGCATGGCGACCCCACTGATCTCCTGGTATCCCGTATTGCTGAGGTTGTCAAAACGGAGGTAGGGTCGCACGTGTCCTGATTGGCGTGCTAAGGCACTGTTCCAGATCGGGTACGCAGTCTGACGATAGCGCTGGGCGATCTGAACAGAGTTGTGGATGAGCCAACCAGCATGAGGCGCGAAATCCCATCCCGCATGGATGTTGTTCACCGGATAATTGAAAACGTACTCGGAAAGCAAGCCGTTGAGAGCGCGTTGTGCGCCATTCAGGTTAGTCCATGCAACCGTCACGCGCTGTGACTTCGCGGGTACCCAGGTAGCAGCGGATTCCACTCCGGCAAAGCGAAGGCCATTGAGATTTGTAGCGCGCCACTTCTCGGCAGGCGAAGCCCGCACATAGTCGATTGCATTGTGCTGTCGAGCATAAAAGCCAGTTACCGAAATCGCAAGTCTGGCTGCGGGGCTCCAATCTGCACCGCCGTCAAATGACCATGAAGACTCAGGCTTCAGCGCTGCATTTCCAATCGTGGATGGATCGGAGTAGTAGAGATCAGTGTAGGTAGGGATACGAAAACCATAACCGCTGCTGGCACGTAGCTTTAGCCCATGCGCCAGACGCAGACTGCCAGCTAGTTGCGGCGCAAAAACAGGATCGACGTTGCCGGAGAACATCTCTGCGCGGACTCCCGCTGAGAGGTTCCACTGGCGCTTTGCCGGACGCAGATCGACGTCGAGATACCCGGCACCGCGATTTCGCGCGTGGTTGCCCAGGTTGTTGCTGGAAATACTGTCGCCATCGCCTTCGATGCCGGTAAGAACTATTGAATCTCCGGTAAGTTTGAACCTGTGCTGCAGAGATGCTTGCCACGAGCCGTCGACGTGGTTGTTCTCGTAGATCGATGGAGCCGTACGGATAAGGACGAATTCGTCGCTGTGCCGTCGATAAGCAAATGCTGCACTCGTTGCAGAACCGAGTTCCTGTCGGATGGATGCGAACCAACTCTTTGTTCGCTCCCACGATGGAAAGTTGCCATAGAACTGGTCGGCTCCGAATGAACGGTCGCTGCCGGCGAAAAGCAAATCCGTAACACCAAGTTGAGACCCGACCCAGGTTTCGAGTGATGCATCTTCATTCCGGTAATCACGATCGGCAATGAAGCCGGTGGAGAAATTGCGTGTGCCAGTTGCCTGGGCACTCCATTGCCTTCTTGCCACACCCGCGAGAACAGCTTCTTCGTTGGAGTTGAAGCTCCCCTCCCCTTCGCGCAGAAGAACGGAGGAATGCGCCGGTGCGGAAGTGAAGAAGTCAACGACTCCGCTGAGCGCGTCGGCACCGTGAAGTGTTGAACCGGCACCCTCAAGGATCTGCACGGAATGCATGGCCTCCAGCGGAATCGGCAGATCGAGATTGTGATGCGCTGTTTGGGCATCATTGATACGGAACCCGTTCACCAGCACAAGCGTCTGCGCAAAGCCGCCACCCCGCAGCACGATGTCGGACTGCGCGCCACCCGCACCTCGCTGTTCAATGAAGGCTGAGCTGTCCGTACGGAGAAGATCGAGAGGCGTCTGCACGAACAGCAGATTTGGCTGGACGGGGATTATATCGACCGACCGCGATGACTCCGCTAGCGGTACAGGAGTGGCCGTGCCCACAACCACCAGAGTCTC
>Ga0207654_10000338_pt1 | contig 28052 bp, 25 predicted proteins | sample KBSC64metaG_FD_184355 | JGI IMG/M metagenome (GOLD analysis project Ga0207654, IMG submission 184355) | Corn rhizosphere microbial communities from Kellogg Biological Station, Michigan, USA - KBS C6-4 metaG (SPAdes) (version 2) | ecosystem: Host-associated > Plants > Roots > Rhizosphere > Soil...
CCTCTGGTCGGCCTATGACGAGCTCGGTGACGCGCCGCGCCTGACCCAGGGCGGTTTCACGGTGCCCGATGCGGAAACGATCATCCAATATGGCGCCGATGGCCAGCCGGTGCGCGCGTGGCGCTTCCCGTTCGATAATCTGACCGCTTACGACAATCTCGGCGGCAATATCGACGACATCCTGACGCGCTACGAGATCTCGCCCAAGACCGTGCCGACCGGCCGCACCGGCCGCTGATCGCCGCCGCGAAAACCGCTCGGGTCGATGCCGTGGCGCTGGATCATCCGTCCGAGATGGCGCCGTTCGGTACAGGCCATGCGTGAAGCAGCGGTGATGTTGCCGCCGGTTCGTGCCAGCACCATGGTCAGATAGGCTCGTTCGAACGCCAGGTTGCACCGCTCGCGCGCTTCGCGCAGCGACCCCCTCAATTGATTGGAGGCCGCGTCCGGCGCGACGGCTTGCGCGTCGCAATTGCCGATCCCCGGGCAACGCTGCATCGTCCCCTCTTCGGCAAGCAGGACGGCGCGCTGCATCACATTCTCGAGCTCGCGAATATTGCCCGGCCAGTCATGATCGAGCAACCGGCGTTCCAGCGAGGCGACCAGACGCGGCGGCGGTAGCCGCAGCCGTACGGCCGCGCGCTGGGCGAAGAAGCGCGCGAGCGATAGGATGTCCTCCCGGCGCTCGCGCAGCGGCGGCAACTCGACCCGTGCGACGTCGAGGCGAAACAGCAGATCGCGGCGAAAACGGCCTTCGACGACCAATGTCTCTAGGTTAGCATTGGTCGCCGCGACGACGCGGACATTGGCCTGGCGCTCCTCGTCGCAGCCGAGCGGCCGATAGCGCTGGTCCTGCAGAAAGCGCAGCAACGCAACCTGCGCCCGCATATCGAGACTATCGACCTCATCAAACAGCAGCGTTCCGCCCTCCGCATGGGCAACCAGGCCGAGCCGGCCTTGCCGCGCGTCGGTGAACGCGCCTTTGCGGTGGCCGAAAAGTTCGTTCTCTAGCAGGCGTTCGGGCAGCGCGCCGCAATTGACCGGAACGAACGGCGCGGCCGAACGCGCGCTGGCATAATGGGCAGCCCGTGCCGCGAGTTCCTTGCCGGTTCCGGTTTCGCCGGTGATGATCAGCGGCACGTCCGCCGCGGCATAGCGACGCAGGTCGTCTAGCGCAGCCAAGAACCCTGGCGCCTGGCCGATGATTCCGGTCATGCGCTTGATATCCGCCAGTTTGCCGGCGCCGACAATCATCCCGTCGCCCCTCTTTCAGCCACCAATGCGGTCAGTCGATAGAGGTTAGGGCCGGCCAATCTGCTTGGTCTTGCATGGAATCGACGGTGCCGGCGGCTCGCCGATGAAAACAGGGCGTTTCGTCGCAAACTCTGGCACTAATTCATTATTTTCCAGGAATTAACCTTTTGACGACTTCTTCCGGCGTTTTTTGGACCGATATGAATATGTCTCCCACCGATACCGCTCCACCGGTGCTGCCAGTCGGAGGTGAAACACTCTCTCGTGGATGCGCTTAGCTAAACGTCGCGATCGGCGTACGGAAAACATCATCGGACGAAATGCGATCAAATGAACTCCGGCCGGGGACGATTTGAAGCGTCCCGGGTTTTCCGGAGGCAGTTTCATTTGAGTCATGCGACCAGATCGAGGGTCTCGTTGGCTGCACAGTATTTGGCCTCGGCTTCTGCGGGCAGGATGTGCCCGATGGGGCCAAAGAGGCGACGGTGGTTGAACCAATCGACCCAGCGCAGGGTTGCCATTTCGACCGCGGACACGCTCGGCCATGATCGCTGCCGCCAGATGACCTCGGCCTTGTAAAGGCCGTTGATCGTCTCGGCCAAAGCGTTGTCGTAGGTGTCGCCGACGCTACCGACCGACGGCTCGATCCCGGCGTCGGCCAGGCGCTCGGCCGATCGGTTCGTCGATCGGTCCGGTATCCGCGAACACCTGAATCCATTCTACAACGCGACGGGGCGGCCTGTTCCTATTTCCCGTCCCAGCGCGATGCGGCCTTCAGGAAGGCCAATGCCTCCTTGTCGACCGGCACGGCAGCCGGACCCACCGGGCCGTGACTCATCTTTATGATCACCGAATCGGTGTCGGGATCAACATAGATATATTGGCCCTCGCCGCCTTCAGCGGTAAAAGCGCGGGTCCCCGGTACGGTCCACCAGAACCAGCCGTAGCCTAGGCCTCCTTCTGGCTCGGTGGTAATATCGGTGCTGAGCCGATGCACGAAATCGTCCGGCAAGAGCGCCTTTGCTTTGGCCTGACCGCCGTGGAGCATGAACATGCCAACCCGCCCGAAATCCCTCAGAACGGCATTGAAGCCGCCAGCCGTAAATTCGCGGCCAACGCCGGGCGGGCCGTCGATTACGTAAAAGGCGTCAGCCTCCATCCCGGCAGGTTGCCAGAGATGGGTCGAGAGAAATTGACTAACGGGCATCCCGACGGCGCGCTCTACAACCCAGCCTACAACCGCCGCATCCAGACTGGCGTATCGGAAAAAGGTGCCTGGCTTATGTTCGTGCTTGGCGATCATCGCCGCGTCGGTATAGCGCGCGCGCTCTTCGACCCAAGACGCAACATGAGCGTTGTAGGAGGATGTACCCGGCTTGAAGAAGTTTTCGTCCCACGCGATGCCCGAGCGCATTTCCATCAGGTCCCGGATCGTGGCGCCATCATAACCGGTGCCCTTCAATTCGGGCAAATAGCGCGTTACCGGATCAGTCACCGAAGCGATCGCGCCCTGCTTCACCGCCAGTCCGACCATGATGGCATTGATCGATTTCGCCATTGAGTATGAATTGAAATACGTGGTCGGTGTCGCCCGATTGAAATAGCCTTCATACACAATGGTACCGTGCTTGATGATCAGCAGCCCATCCACGAACGTGTCTTGGATCGCATCCTTAGCGGGGTGAACTTTGCCATCGACTTCATAGGTGAAGTCCAGCGGCACGGGTTTGCTGGGCAAGGAAGATGCTTCAGGCCCTGCTTTTACTGGCGCCGTGTTGAACATGAGGGCGATCGTCCGGTTGGCGAGAACGCGCACCGGTTGGTCGAACATGTGTTGCCGATAGGCCTGCACCTCTGGCGAGGGCGCTTGCTCCTGGGAAACGGCAGCAGAGGGAACGGCCGCAACGACAAGCGCACTGGCAAGCAGGAAATGTACACGCATGATCTTCTCCTCAAGATCGGCGGGTGGAGACGCCGCCGGCGACCACTTCATTCAGTTCTTCGAGGTGTCAGCTGCTTGCTGGTCTTTGGACATGGTTCCCATGAGCAGGAAACCCGCCCGCGGGCAACGCAAGAACGCGAACGGCACGGAACGCAAAACGTCGAGACTACGTGATCGCTGTCGCGCGCAGCCCGTGGACCAGCAGCCCTCTGGGCCAACTTGTGTCCAAATTTGTGTCCTAGTTTCCCTTTGACGTGCCCCCCCCAAAAGCTCCTGCACTCATAAGTAGAGTCCGCCTTGCGACACGCTTCGTCAAGCGTCGCCACGACGTCCTCGCCCCGTAGTTGAACCGCGCGTCGATCACCGGCGAGAACCTGCTGAACGTGTCGACGACAGTCAGAACACGGATCTTGCGACCCGTCGCCAGTTGATCGTGGACAAAGTCCATCGCCCACACATCGTTCGGCCGGACCGCCGGCGCACGATCCTCCCGCAGCTTTGCCTTTACCCGTCGCTTGGCGTCTTGTTGCGCAGCTTTAGGCCCAACTCCCTGTAAAGTCTGTAGAGCTTCTTGGCGTTCACGACCCAGCCTTCTCGACGAAGGATGTGGTAGACGCGGCGATACCCATAGCGAACGTGGGTCTCGCAGATGGCCTTGATCCGCTTCCTGATCGCGGCCGGATCGGTGCGACGGGACTTGCAGTGGTAGCTCGAGGTGTCGAACGGCAGGACCTTGCAGGCCCTCCGGATCGACACGCCCCAGTCCGCCAGCATCCCGCCGACCAGCTCGCGCTTCCGATCCGGCCTCAGAGCTTTCGGCGGACAAAATCCTGCAGCATCTCCCGGTCGAGCGTCAGGTCGGCGACTATTCGCTTGAGCCGGCCGTTCTCTTCCTCAAGCTCGCGCAATCGGCGCATCTCCGTCGGCAATAGCCCCGCGTACTTCTTTCTTCCAGTTGAAGTACGTCGCCTGGCTGATCCCAGCCTTGCGGCAGACCTCCGCCACCGGTGTACCTTCCTCGCCCTGCTTGATCACGAACGCCTTCTGCGCGCCGGTAAACTTCGATGCCTTCATGCCACGTCTCCTTGCCAGCCAAGGAATCTGAGGCCGAAAACTCTAGCTCAAAGCGACCCAGTTTTCAGGTGGCAGAGCAGCGCACGTCAAGATCGAGCGTCGGTTCATCTTTATTGGAAGGAGCCTTTGATGAGACGCAAGTTAAATTCTTCGTCGGAAATCGTATCGCGCGCAATTAATATACTACACGGTACCCCGTCGGCTATATAACCACCTGCAGGGCCGGACCACCAACGTTCGAAAAACGACTGCCGCCGGTGGCCCAGAACGACTAAGTCAGCTTTGAACCGTTTCACGCGATCGATAATGGCTTGGGTCGGATCTCCGCGCACCAATTCGCCCGTTGCCTGTATGCCAAGTTGCCGAAGACGATGTAGACCCAAATCGAGCAGGTCCCTCCCGACAGCGGGAATTTGTTGGCCTGACAAGGTCGATGCCATCAAAGCGCTCGGACTCTCGCGATCGACGATAAGTAGATGGGTTTCAGCCTTGAAAGACTGCGCGATGAGGGCGCCCTCGCGAAGCGAGACGAGGCTCTCTCTGGAACCATCGCTGGCCAGCAGTAGCCGCTTATACAAGTAGATAATCCCGCATATCCGGCCAGCTTTCGATAGACAACATGGAGGCCAAACCCTTTCGCCGAGTCATAAGAATGTGAAGCGCGTCACCGGCGACTTTCGGATTAACTTGGCTTGAACCCCAGTTTCCGCCAATCGTCTGAGGATCGCTGCCTTGTTAAATGATCGGGCGTGCGCGGTGCACGCCCAATGGGGCGCCGGTTGCTTCCGGCGCCGAGCACGAACAAACGCGACCGCAATTCGATGCTCATGATATGCCCTGTTCCGTGCTTGATTAACCTCGCGCTTAGAATTCATCACGCCGTTGGTATCCGCGGGGCATCGGACCGTATTCGAGATCCTGCCGATCGCTAGTGAAAGGCCGCCAATTAGTGGCTCCATAAGATTTCCTCTCAGGCTCGCACTACAGCCCGTAGCGTTACAACGCTCGCCGAAGGCCTGGTCGAGCATTTAGCACTTTTCCTCGCCAAGCGCCCCAACCGCTGAAGGTTTTCACGGGTGTGATGATAATCGTCCTCAGGTTGGAGCGAGGCCAAAAGCGGGTAGAATGCGGTCGTGCTCGACAAACCAGAATCCACAGGCATCGACGCGCTGATGGCCGCGCGATCGATCGCTATCATCGGCGCATCTGATGATCCGCAACGAATCGGCGGCAAGCCACTGGCCTATTTGCTGCGTGCCGGATTTGGGCGGCCGATCTTCCCTATCAACCCGAACCGGGCGACGGTGCAGGGTCTCCGTGCTTATCCGTCGATCGAGGCCGTCCCGGCCCATGTCGACCTCGCCGTGCTTGCCATCCCCGCGGCGCAGGTCTTGCCCGTCGTTCAGGCTTGTGCGGACAAAGGGGTGTCCGTGCTGGTCGTGTTGAGCGGAGGCTTTGGCGAGCTCGGCGAGGCAGGCCAGGCCGCGCAGAACGAGATCGCGCGGATTGCGCGTGCCAGCGGCATGCGCATACTCGGCCCCAACGTCATTGGCGCCTACAATCTCGCCAATGGCACACTCGCGACGTTCATTGGCACATTTCCTGAACGCCATGGCGGCCGGTCTGTGGCGCTGGCAAGCCAATCGGGAGGCTATGCTAGCCAAGTGACCTGGATGGCGGCTGCGAGCGGGTTGTCTGTCGATCAGCTGATCAGCACCGGCAACGAATGTGATATCGACATCAGCGAGGCGATCGAGTGGATGGCCGGCTCGCCCTTGGTCGGGCCAGTGATTGCCTATGTCGAGGGTATTCGCGAGCCCGACCGATTTCGGCGAGCGCTTGCTGCGGCGAAAGCCGCACGAAAGCCGGTTATCATGCTAAAGGTCGGCGCGACGGAGGCGGGCGCTCGCGCCGCGGCGTCGCATACGGCGGCGCTGGCGGGAGAAGACAGCGCTTATCAAGCCGTTTTCGATGCGTACGGCGTATACCGCGCGCGTACCACCGAAGAGGCAATAGACATCGCTCGCGCGGCCACCGTTGCGCCCTTGCCGCGAGGGCGTCGGATCGCGGCGATATCGATGTCGGGCGGCGTCGCCGTGCAGTTCGCCGATGCGATCGCAGACGCGGGGCTGATGATCGCCACCCTGGCCCCCGAGACGCGCGCCACTCTGGCCGCGCTCATTCCGGCCTGCTCGCCGGACAATCCGGTCGATACGACCGCCCAAATCCTTAACGAGCCGACCAAGTTCCAGGACTTCGTCCGTGCAATCCTGGCTGATCCGGGTGTGGACGCACTCGTCGGCTATGTCGGCGTCGCCGTGGACATGGACAACGCGCGGGATCTGCTGCGCGATTCGATGGCGCTGCTGCGTCGCGAATTCCCGGACGTGCCGATGGCACTGGCCATGGCCGCGCGCGAGGAGATCGTGCGCAGCTATCTCGATCTCGGCGTCATCGCCGTGAATGATCCGGCGCATGCGGTGCGGGCGGTCGCCGGTCTCGTCAGGTTGCGCGAAGGCTTCGACGCACCCGCAATGATCGCGACCGATCCGTCCGCAGCCGTGGCATTGCCCGCGGTAGCTGCGCTCAACGAACGCGATGCCAAGACACTCGTCGCGGCCGCTGGCATTCGCAGCCCGCGCGAGGCCGTCGTCTCGACGCCGGAAGAGGCGGCTGAAGCGGCGGCGCGGCTGGCCTGTCCGGTGGCTGTCAAGGTCCTGTCCGCCGACATCTTGCACAAGACCGACGTCGGCGGCGTGGTGCTCGACATATCCGGCGCGGATGCGGCCGCCGCGGCAGTGCGCGACATCGCGCAGTCGCTCTCGCGCCTGGCGCCGACCGCCAGGATCGATGGCTATCTTCTCTCCGAGATGGTCTCGAGAGGGACCGAGATGATCCTCGGCGTGACCAGCGGCCCCTTCGGCCCGATGGTGATGGTGGGCAGCGGTGGGGTCGCGACCGAGCTGATGAGGGACGTCGCGGTCCGCCTGGCGCCGATCGACCTCGCCGGCGCGCGCGCCATGATCGCGAGTCTGCGCAGTGCCCCGTTGCTGGCAGGATATCGGGGAAGGCCGCACGCCGATGGAGAGGCGCTCGCGCGGGCGATCGTGGGATTGTCGCAGATCGCGGCGGCAACACCGGCCATCGAGACGATCGAGGTCAACCCCGTGCTCGTCATGCCGCAGGGCGAAGGCGTTATCGCGCTGGACGCCGTCGTGCAGCTTCGCAGCCTCGCAGCAAATGTCTGATCGCCGCTCCATCTCGCGGCTTCTCGCGCATCATCGGGCGACGGAACATGCAGCACGAACGTGATTTGGTCGCCGGGCCGCTTGCAGCCGGGATTGGTTGCGGCTTGATGCCATCGCCGAGCAATAGGGGACGCGCGCCAATATGACCTTTGCCGGTTTCGACCTGCCCGAAGATCTCGCGATGATCAGCGAGTCCGTGGCGCGTTTCGTCGCACAGGAGATCAGGCCGGTCGAAGCGGCACTGCCGCCGGAGGCGAGGCGACTTCCCGACGATGCGCTCGCCGACCTCCAGCGCAAGGCGAAAGAAGCAGGCTATTGGTGCTTCGACGCGCCCTCCGAATACGGCGGCGCGGACCTGTCGTCCTTCGCCTTTGTGGTGGTCGTCGAACAGGCGAGCAAGCATAAATTCTGCTTTCCGCAGCCCGGCGGGGGCGTGTTCGGCCACCCGCCGCCGATCGTGATGTATTCGGCGTCACCCGAGCAGATCAATCGCTATGTGCGCCCCGCCATCGCCAATGGCTGGTACGGCTTTACCGGTATCGCCGAGGCGACCGGGGGTAGCGACCCCGCGGGCGCGATCCGTACGACGGCGGTGCGCGATGGCGACGAATGGGTGATCAGCGGCACCAAGATGTGGATCACGCACGCGCAATATGCGCATTACGGCGTGATTTATGCCCGCACCGAAAGCGGTATCAGCGCCTTTCTGGTCGAAGCAGGCATGCCTGGACTGGAGGTCGTTCGCGAGCTGCCGGTGCTGAGGGATCACTGGCCCACTGAATTGAGGCTCGACGAGGTGCGGGTGCCGATCGAGAATCTCATCGGCGGAGAGGGGCGCGGCCTTGCGTTGGCCGGCGCGTGGGTGCTTCGCGCGCGTCTGCTCTACGCGGCGCGCGCGCTCGGCGTCGCGGAAGAGGCGCTGCGCATGGGCACGGAGTGGGCGCGCGAGCGTCAGTTGTTCGGAGCGCCTCTCGCGTCCAAGCAGGCAACCCAATTCGCCATCGCCAATAGTCGCGCGGAGATCAATGCCGCGCGCTGGCTTACCTGGGAAGCGGCATGGCGGCACGACCAAGGCGAGGACGCGCGCACGTCGGCCAACATCGCGAAGCTAAAGGCGGTGGAAGCAGCCTCCGCCACGGTCGATCGCATGATTCAAATCATGGGCGCCATGGGCCTGTCGAAGGAACTGCCATTGGAGGCCTGGTATAGGGACCTGCGCGTAGCACGGATCCTGGAGGGGTCGGACGAAGTCCTGCGCACGTTCATTGCACGCGCGGAGATCGGCCCATTGCCAAAGAGTTAGGTAGAGACTCGACGTACCGAAAAACTTCGCGTCGAGCCTGCAATCTATTTATTCCAACGATCGTTTGACAAATTACGCCGGACAAGGCATTAATGCGCCATAGCTGGAGAGGACAGACATGGCGTTCGAGACGATCCTGTACGATGTGAAGGACAATATCGCGACCATTACGCTCAATCGCCCGGAAGTGATGAACGCAATGGGCGGCGGTATGCGGCAGGAACTGATCGACGTGTTCGACCTCACCGACGCCGATGATGAGGTGCGCGCGGTCGTGGTCACCGGTGCTGGGAAGGCCTTTTGCGGCGGCGCCGACTTTTCCAAAGGCGCGGCGGTGTTCGACAAGAACCGCGACCCGGCGAACAGCCCGGTCCGCGCCGATGGCAGCATCGACTATGCTAATCCCCTGTCCCGCGACGGTGGCGGCCTCCTCGCGCTGCGCATCTTCCGCAGCCTCAAGCCGGTGATCGCGGCGATCAATGGCGCGGCGGCCGGCGTCGGCGCTTCGATGACTTTGCCGATGGATATCCGCATCGGCAGCGAGAAAGCGCGCATGGGGTTCGTCTATGCCCGCCGCGGCATCGTTCACGAATGCTGCTCATCCTGGTTTCTGCCGCGCGCGGTGGGCATCAACAAGGCATTGGAATGGAGTTTCAGCGGCCGGATCATTCCGGCAGCGGAGCTGAAAGACGCCGGTCTGCTGAGCCAGGTTGTGCCGCCCGAGGAGCTGCTGCCCGCCGCCTATGCGATCGGCCGCGAGATCGCCGAGCAGACCGCCCCTGTCTCGATCGCACTGATGCGGCAGATGCTATGGCGTAGCCTGGGGATGCCCGACCCGATGGACGCGCATCGTATCGAGAGCCGCGGTATCTCGACGCGCGGGCGCACGCCTGATGCGAAGGAAGGTGTGCAGTCGTTCGTCGAGAAGCGGCTGCCCGATTTTGCCTGCAAGGTGTCGAGCGACATGCCCGACTATTTCCCGTGGTGGGAAGAGCCCGAATACGCGTGACAGGCCGCTGACCTGAAACGAACCTCAATGCCGGTAGCGCCGGCCGGAGAGACACCATGAAGACCGCCATCACCGAACTGTTCGATATCGAACACCCCATTCTGAACGCGGGCATGGGCCGTATCGCTTATGCCGAGATGGTCGTCGCCGTGTGCAACGCGGGCGGGCTTGGTGTGTATGGCGCCGGTACGAACCCGCCTGATCGCGTACGCGATGATATTCGCCTGATCCGGTCGAAAACCGACCGCCCGTTCGGCATCAACGCGCCGCTGGCCCTTCCCAACGCGCTTGAGAATGTGAAGGTGGCCCTTGAGGAGCAGGTTCCGGTCATCAATTATTCGATGGGCCGCGGCGACTGGATCGTGAGGCGCGCCCACGCCTATGGTGGCAAGGTCATGGCATCGGTCAACAGTGTGAAGCTGGCGCAAAGCGCGCAGAAGCATGGCGCCGACGCCGTAATCGCGGCCGGGCATGAAGCGGCCGGCCATGCCGGTGAGATTCCGACCTTCGTCCTCGTACCGCGGCTTCGCGAGTTACTCGACATCCCGATCATCGCCGCGGGCGGCGTGGCGAACGGTTCAGGCCTGGTTGGCGCGCTCGCATTGGGCGCGGACGGCGTGTCGATGGGGACGCGGATGCTACTGACCAAAGAAGGCGTGGTGCACGACAATTTCAAACAGCGCGCGATCGAATCCGACGTCGATCGGACGCTGTTTTCGGACAAGTTCGATGGTCACATGTGCCGTGTACTTAACACGCCCGGGCCGGAGCGGATCGTCAATGGGAAGCAGACCGTCAACCCGATCGCCGCATTCCTGCAATCCTTCGCCATCGCGCGCGAACTCGATCAGCCTTATCTCAAGATGTTCAGCGATGTTCTGAAGAAGGGGCCCAAACAGACATTCGCTATGATGCGCATGGCCCGGATGCTGAAGATGGGCAACCTAGCCCGGTACGACGGCGATCTCGAGCGCGGCCAGTGCGGCGCCGGAATGTCCGTAGGCCTCGTTCACGACATCCCAACGATCGCTGAGGTGATCGAACGCGTCGTGGCCGAGGCAGAAGAGGCTTTCGGACAGCTGGCCGGGAAGATGGACTATGACGTCTCGCGCCGCGTCAGCGACCTGACTGGCGTCAAAGTACCCGTTCACGTCGACGCTTGATCGCCGACGAAACGCGCTTGGCATTCCTGCGCGGCGCGCACATGGGCGTCGCAACGCGGGAGGTTGAACGGAAAATGAGCGGATCGCAGACAGGTGCTCGACGCGGGCGAGGGCGGCCACCGTCTCAGGCGCGGCGGCAGCAACTGCTGGATCTGGCGGCCGCGATGTTCGCGCGCGAAGGCTATCACGGCACCTCGATGCGCGCGCTCGCGGAGCGGGCCGGGCTTAACCAGGCCAGCCTCTATTATTACTTCGCATCGAAGGAAGAAGCGCTTCTCGAGATTTGCCTCACCGGCATTCGCGAAGCCGGTAACCGGCTCGAGCAACTGCTGGATCAGCCGGGCAACATGGCACATCGCCTGCGCGCCATGATCACCGCCAACATCGTCGACGTGGAGCGGCATGGCGATTACCGCCACGTTTATTATGAGCAACGCGATCACCTCAGAACCGATCAGAAGACGATTCTCGAAACGGAGTCGCGCCGAGTCCTCCGCCTGTTGAATCGGTTGTTCGCGCAAGCCAAGGAAGCTGGTGAATTGCACCCGGCGATGGATGTGCGTCAGGCGAGCCTTGCAACCGCAGGCACGTTGCAAACCATGACCCGCTACTACGTGGGCGGCGCGCTGCACGATTACTCGCATGTGGCGGAGGGGATGTCGGAGGCCTTGATCCGCGGGCTATCCGCAGCGCAGCCAAGGTGAATATTCCGCTACGGCCGCGCCGGCCAGTGATCCGATCCATGATGAAGCCTCGCGTGCAGCATAAGTAGCTGGATTGGGCCGACTGGCGCGCGTTAGTACAGGCCGCGAAACGGTCCAGGAGGCGGTGTATGGCGACGAAGCCATTGAAGATAGGGATCGTCAGCGCCAATTGGAGCCTCAAAGTCCATGGAGCCGCATGGCGCCGCATCCCGGGCGTCGAGGTTGTCGCCATCTGCACATCGCGTCAGGAAACCGCCCGGGCCGCCGCAGCGGCACACGGATTGCGCAAGGCGTATTGGGATCATCGCGAGATGTTTGCCGACCCCGAACTGGACATCGTCGATGTCGGTACGCGCCCGTCGATCCGCGTACCGATCGTCCGCGACGCGTTGCTTGCCGGAAAACACGTCTACTCCGCCATCCCTTTCGCCACTAGCCTGGCCGAGGCCGACGAGCTTCACCGGCTGCAGCGCGAAAGGGACGTTATCGGCGTGGTCGATGCGCAGTTCCGCTGGGTTCCTGCCGCACAGCAGATGAAGGCGATGATCGACGCCGGCTTTATCGGCAACCCGCTCGGTTTCAACGTAGAGCTGTTTCTGCCGCTGGTCAGCAACGAAGGCCGCACTTACGCATTTTCCGCCTTCTCGCCGAGTGTCGACCCCTATTACTGGCTCGCAGAAGCAGGCACCGGCGCCGGTGGCTGGCGCAATTTCGCGACACACGCATTGCTGACGCTATCCCACCTACTCGGCCCCGTCGAGGAAATTACCGGGATGATAGCGACGGGCGTGCCGCTCTGGCAGCTGCCGGACGGCACCAATCTCAAGCCAGAAAATGAAGACTTGGGATCGGCGACGGTCCGGTTGACGAATGGCGCGATTGGCAGCCTGCAGACCGGCTGGTGCGTACCGGACACCGAAGGCTGGCGGATCGAGATCTGGGGCGACCGCGGGCGGCTGCTCCTTACCGACCCGACGTTCGGCAACGGCGTTTCGCAGAAACTCTATGCGGGCGACACGCGCCTGATGCCTCGTGGCCAGCGCGCCTGTGCCGAGGTTCCGATTGAGGCGCGCTTCTTCAGCCCGTTCGCCGAACGCCAGATCGGCGACGCACCGCAGCCGTTCGCGGCAATGGACTGGATGTTCGCGTCGATGGCCGACGCGGTACGTGGGTGTGGCGCCGCCTCCCCCAGTTTTGAGGAGGCGGCGGCAGCCCACCGCGTCGTGGAAGCCTTGTTCGTGGGTGCCGCTGAACGGCGGTCGGTGCGCGTCGCGGACATGATCTGACCCGGCCAGCGCGCCATCATCGGTTGATCGCGACGGCGGCGCGATCAGTCCTCTTCCGAGATCCGCACGGTCAAGCCATCGAGCGCACTGGATAGCTGGATCTGGCACGAAAGGCGCGAGGTTGTGTCACGGTGCTCCGAGCTGTCCAGCAAGTCGCTTTCATCGTCGGTCATCGGCGACAGAGCCTGTTCATAGCCGGGTTGAACGTGGACATGACACGTCGCGCACGAGCAACATCCGCCACAAAGCGCGAGTAACTCGTCGATTCCGGCGTTGCGGATAACCTCCATCAGCGAGATATTCTCATCGCCTTCAACCGCGATCGTCTCGCCGTTGCGCTGGATTACGTTAATACGAACCATAATTACCTCTCAAGGTTTTTGGGCGAGTTCCGGCACGATTTGGAAGATCGCCGCCCAGGCTGACTTCCGCGACCTGGAAGATGGGGGCCTCCTCGTGTCGATGGCTATGATCGTCCTGGTGCCTTTCGCCCCCACAGCGCTTCTCATCACCACATGTGCCATTCGCGGCAACCGATCTGCCTGACTACCGATCGATTATCCTGCTTGTGAAAAGTGCGCGAAGCAGGAGCCTCATGCCGGAACCGAGGCGACCAATTTTGCCGGGTTCAGCACCGGCCCGGCGATGTGCTGCCCGCCGTCGGCATGGACGATCTGGCCATTGATGAAGCTAGCCGCATCGCCGGCCAGCATGACCGCGGCGCCACCGATGTCGGCAATCGGATCGCCCATGCGCTTGAGCGGAAGCTGCGAGACCAGCAGATCAAGCACCTGTGGCTTTGCAGCCTGCGCCTCTCGGAACTCGGTCGTGGCCGCAGCGGGCATCAGCAGGTTGGTCGCGATTGCGTGGCGGCCCCAGTCAAGCGCGGCACTGCGCATCAATCCGACGAGCGCCCATGCCGCACTGTTGTACGGCGCGATGCCTTCCGCCACGCTCACGCCATAGCGGTGGCCGATCAGAATGATGCGCCCCCTGCCCCCCGCCTTGAGCCCTCCAAAGGCCGCACGCATCGCCGCAGCTGTGGCCGCGACCCGCGCCAGCGCTTGGCTGATCGCGGCTGACGCCGTCTGATCCAGTAATGCAGGAACCGCGGTAGGGAGCAGATCAACAACCAGAATATCCGGCGCACCCAATTTCGCCACAAGCTGTTCCACGGCGGCGGCGACTTCGGCGGCACTGTCCGGCGCCGCAAGCGGACCGCCGTTCGCGGGTCGCGAGCCATCCGGCGCTGCAAGGCCAGCCGAAAGGGCGGCGCCGGTCCGCGCTCCTGCTCGCTCAAGCGCAACGGCGACCGCCGCCCCGATCTCCGAACTGGCCACCACCAAAGCAGTTCTTCCAACAAGCGGCGCTGGGCTGGCTACCATGATCAGTCCTTGAGCTGATGGAATTGGGGCATGCCGAGCAGCGACTGGCCGCCATCGACGAAGATCGATTGTCCGGTGATGAAGCGAGCCTCGTCGGACACCAGTCCAACGACGGCCGCACCGATGTCTGTCTCCGGATCGCCATGCCGCCGCATCGGGATGGCGCGGGCCGATCGCTCCGCGCGAACAGGATCATCGGCGAAGAAGCGCGCATAGCTTTCACTCATGCCGGACGGCAGCACCGCGTTCGCGGTGACGCCATATTCACCCCATTCGTTTGCCATCGTCCGCGTCAATGCCTCGATGGCGCTCTTCGTCACATTGTACGCGCCGGCGAACCGAGCGCCCGACACGCCGTTCAACGAGCCGAAATTGACGATCCGTCCATTCCCGCCTGCGCGGAAGAACGGCAGTGCGGCCTGCGCCGTCCACAGTGACCCATAGAGACCCGAATGAAGTGACGCGGTGAACCGGTCTCCCGCCACTTCGTCCTCCAGACGCCCATAGGGCGACCGCGCCTGCGCATTGTTGATCAGGATGTCGAGACGACCGAACCGATCTCCGGCGGCGCCGACCAATCGCGCAGCAGCGCCCGCTTCGCCGACGTCGGCGGCCACGAAAATGGCTTCGCCGCCAAGTTCGTTGATCGCGGCAACGACGGGCTCGCCCCTGCCCGCATCGCGACCATTGATCACGACTTTCGCCCCGGCCCGGGCAAGCATCGTCGCGATGCCCCGTCCTAAACCGGCAGTCGAGCCGGTCACGATCGCGACGCGACCGCTCAGGTCAGCCATGATCACGCTCCCCGTCGAATGCCGCCTTCTCCGCGCTTTACCGCACCGCTGGCAAGCACTCCCGCGCACCATCATGATGGTGATGAGTGGCGACGCCACGGCGACGCTGCCGCCGCACCGGGCTAGACGTCGGAACAAGGTAGGAGAATGATCCCGTGGGTGACGGCGAAAAGATCAGGTTCGACGGTCGCGTGGCGATCGTCACGGGCGGTGCGAGCGGCATGGGCGAGGCCTATTGCCGGGCACTCGCCGAACGCGGCTGCGCCGTCCTCGTCAACGACATCAAGAATGCGGCCGAAACCGCCGCATCGATCGGGGCGGCGGGGGGCAAGGCACGTCCGTGCGCCGTACCGGTCGGCACCGCTGCGGACGCGCGCACTATCGTCGCCGAAGCCATCGCGTGCTTCGGCCGCGTCGATATCCTGATCAACAATGCCGGTGTCGCGCGATCCGCCGGCCTTGCCGAAGCGACCGACGCACAGATCGCGATGCAGTTCGCGACCAATCTGCTGGGGCCGACCGAACTGATGCGCGCGGCGTGGCCGCACATGGCCGAACAAGGCTATGGCCGAATCCTCAACATTTCCTCGATCGGGGCGATGGGTATCGGCCGTTCGCCGATCTACGCCGCCGCCAAGGCCGCTATGCTGGGCCTCACGTTCGATACCGCGCTCGACGGTCGTCAGCACGGCATCCTCATCAACGCGGCGATGCCGAGCGCCTATACGCCGATGACCGAGCAGATTCCGGATGCCGCGCTGGTCGACTGGTATCGGCGAAGTCTGCCTGCGGGCAAGGTGGCCGACGCGTTGCTGTGGTTCGTGGCCGAGCAATGCGATGTGTCGGGCATCGCCGTCATGACCGGGGGCGGTCGCATCGCGCGCATCGGTTTTGCGGATGCCGCGCCGATCTTCGACGCTGACATCGCGCCCGAAAAAATGGCGACTTATCGGGCGGACTTAGTGGAGCCGCAGGGGCTACGATTGCTGCGGTCGCAACGCGAAGCGAGCAGTCGCTATGTCGAGCTGTTCCCACAATCGTAACGGCTGGTGATCCGCTGATGCCGGGACGGGCGGCGAAGCTGCCCCGTCGCGGATAGGACCGGCAAATGCTTGGCCATGTCGATCAGGTCGAACTGCTCACCGCGCTCCACGCCGGTGTGTACGAGACACCGCCGTGGCAGACGTTCATCGAGCGTTTGCGCCGCCGCGTGCGCGCGGACCGATGCTGGCTGATGATCGGCAGCGACGATCCCGATCGCCCGAACCATGACTGGCTTGCCGCCGCGCCCGGCTTGGCGGGATGCGAGGCAACGAAATCCGTCCCGGCCATGATTCGATCAGCGCGGCAGCGACCGGGCCGGCTCTATGCCGGTGTCGATCTGATGGCGCTGCTGCCCGACCCGTCGTTATGGCCGGACCTGTTCGATCGACATTGGCGGACGGTCCGTGTGACCGGTGCCGGCGAATTAAGCGGATGGATCGCCGTCACGCGCTCCAGCGTGGATTTCAGCGCCGCGGACGGCGCGACGCTGACCGCACTTGTGCCGCATCTCGCTGTCGCGCTGCAGACTAAAGAGGTCCTGGAAGATCAACGCCGTCGCGCTACGCTTGGCGAAATGCTGCTGGACCGCGTCGGGCTGGGCTGGGCCTGGGTGGGAACCGACGGCGAAATCGGCGCCGCGTCGCCTGTGGCGCGAAATATCCTCGCGAATGGCGGCAGGCACCTCCAACCCGACGGCGCCGACGCCATCCGCCTGCTGCTCGACAGCCAGGGCGCTACAGCGGGTCCGGACGCCGATCGTTGCATCGCCGTGCGGTCGACAACGCCGGATATCGGGCTGCGGAAGGTCCGGGCGCCGCCCGTCGAACCCCCTGCGCCGAACGCGATGCTGCTCATTGTCCGTGCGCCGCCGCCCGAGCATGGCGCGCAAATCGAGCTGCTGACTCAGCAGTTCAAGCTGACGCCAACCGAAGCGAAGCTTGCGCTGCTACTGGCGCGGAACCTGAGCATTGCGGAAGCCGCCGCAGCGCTGGACCTGACCGTCGACACCGCCCGCAACTATTCCAAGCGGCTGTACTTTAAGACGGCGACACGCGGACTGAGTGAACTGGTGCGTCGGGTATTGCTCAGCGTCGCGATACTGGGCTGAGCGCAGGTCATGCCTCAGGTGCCGCGCCGGCCCCATGTTGCGCTGACAATTGACGCAGCACGTCGAGGGTACAATCGGCGACGTCCGGCGAACAGATCAGCAGATCTGGCAAGTACACGTCCGCCTGATTGTAACGCAGCGGCGATCCGTCGGCGCGTGAGCAATGCAGTCCGTGCGCGGCGGCGACCGCGACCGGCGCGGCCGAGTCCCATTCGAACTGACCGCCGGTGTGCAGATAGATGTCGGCCTCGCCCCGTACGACCGCCATCGCCTTCGCCCCCGCCGAACCCATCGACACCAGCTCGCCGCCCAGCGCCGCGACAATCGCTTCCGCCTCGCGTGCCGGCCGCGTTCGGCTGACCAGAATACGCAGTCGGTCCGCCGCCGGCGCGACCGGCACGGGCCGGTCGCTACGCAGCACGACGCCCAGTCCCGGCAGCGCCACGGCGCCGACCTTGGCTATGCCATCGATCGCCAGGCCGACATGCACCGCCCAATCGGCGCGTGCTTCGCCATATTCGCGTGTGCCGTCGACCGGATCGACGATCCAGACGCGCGACTTGTCGAGCCGCCGAGCATTGTCGCGCTCCTCCTCGGACAGCAACCCGTCATCCGGACGCTGTTGGCGCAATGCGTGAACGAGGAACTGATTGGCGGTCTGATCGCCCGCGCGACCCAGCGACTTGGCCTCGAACATTCCGCTCTCGCGCACCGCCAGCAAGATCTGGCCTGCGGTGTGGGCGAGGTGCGCAGCCAATTCGGCATCGTCCAGCGTCATGGGATCAGCCTCGCCACGATGAGGTCGGCCGCCTCGTCGGCGGTCATCGCGGTGGTGTCGATGCGGATTTCGGGGTTTTCAGGCAGTTCATAGGGGCTATCGATGCCGGTGAAGTTCTTGAGCGCGCCGCTGCGCGCCTTTTTGTAGAGACCCTTCACGTCGCGCTGTTCGGCGTCGGCCAGCGGCGTGTCGATATGAACCTCGACGAACTCGCCAGGCGCCATCATCTGCCGCACCATGTCACGCTCGGCGCGGAACGGCGAGATGAACGCGGTGATCACGATCAGCCCAGCGTCAGTCATCAGCTTAGCCACCTCGCCCACGCGGCGAATATTCTCGACCCGGTCGGCATCGGTGAACCCCAGATCCTTGTTCAGCCCGTGCCGGACATTATCGCCATCGAGCAGGAAGGTGTGGCGGTTCATCCGCGCCAGTTTCCGTTCGACCAGATTGGCGATGGTCGATTTGCCCGCGCCGCTCAGCCCCGTCATCCACAGCACGGCGGGCTTCTGGTTCTTCATGCCCGCATGCTGCTCACGCCCGGTATCGGTCGCCTGCCAATGAACGTTGGCGGCGCGGCGCAACGAGAAGTGGATCATCCCCGCGGCGACCGTCGCATTGCTCATCTTGTCGATCAGGATGAAACCGCCGAGATCGCGATTCTGCGCATAGGGTTCGAACGGGATCGACCGGTCGGTAGTGAGATTGGCAACGCCGATCGCGTTGAGGTCCAGCGTCTTCGCCGCCAGATGCTCCATCGTGTTGACATTGACCTCGTATTTGGGCTGCTGGATCGTCGCGGTGACGATCTGCGTGCCGATCTTCAGCCAATAGGGCCGTCCAGGCAGCATCTCGGCCTCGCCCATCCAGACGATCGTCGCCTCGAACTGGTCCGATACTTCGGGCGGCGCGTCGGCCGCGACGATCACGTCGCCGCGCGAGCAATCGACCTCGTCCGCCAAGGTCAGCGTGACCGACTGACCGGCGATCGCCTGGTCGAGATCGGCACCGAGCGTGACGATCTGCTTGACCGCCGAGGTTCTGCCCGAGGGCAGGACGCGGATCGCGTCGCCCGGGCGGATCGACCCGGTCGAGACCAACCCGGCAAAGCCGCGGAAATCGAGATTGGGGCGATTGACCCATTGCACCGGCATGCGGAACGGCTTGGCGCGATCGGCATCGCCGTCGAGCTCGACCGTTTCGAGATACTCGATCAGTGTCGGACCGGCATACCAGGGCGTATTGCCAGACAAAGCGGTGACGTTGTCGCCCTTGAACCCCGAAATCGGGATAGGGGTGAAGTGCTCGATACCGATGCTCGTCGCGAAGGCGGCATAATCGGCGACTATCCCGTCATAGGTCGCCTGGTCGTAGCCGACCAGATCCATCTTGTTCACCGCGAGCACGATGTGGCGGATGCCGATCAGGTGGGCGAGGTACGAATGCCGCCGGGTCTGGGTCAGCACGCCCTTGCGCGCATCGATCAGGATGACGGCGAGATCGGCGGTCGACGCGCCGGTGACCATGTTGCGGGTATATTGCTCGTGGCCGGGCGTATCGGCGACGATGAACTTGCGTTTTTCGGTCGCGAAGAAGCGATAGGCGACGTCGATCGTGATGCCCTGTTCGCGCTCGGCGGCGAGGCCGTCGACCAGGAGCGCGAAGTCGATCTCGCTCCCTTGCGTGCCGACGCGTTTGCTGTCGGCCTCGAGCGCCGCCAGCTGGTCCTCGAAGATCATCTTCGAATCATAGAGCAGCCGCCCGATCAGCGTGGACTTGCCGTCATCGACCGAGCCGCAAGTGATGAAGCGCAGCATCGTCTTGTGCTGGTGGACGTCGAGATAAGTGTCGATATCCTGAGCGATCAGATCGTCGGTCTTGTAGACAACGTTAGCGGCGGTATCCCTGGCCATCAGAAATACCCCTCCTGCTTCTTCTTCTCCATACTGGCGTCGCCGGCATCCCTGTCGATCACGCGGCCCTGACGCTCCGATGTGGTGGTAAGCAGCATTTCCTGAATCACCTCGGGCAGCGTCTTCGCCTCGCTCTCGACCGCGCCGGTCAGCGGCCAGCAGCCCAATGTGCGGAACCGCACCGAGCGATCCGTGATCTCGGGCGTCTTGCCGAGCACCTTTTCCAGCCGTTCTGCATCGTCGACCATGAACAGCTGGCCGTCTCGAACATAGGTCGGGCGCATCGCCGAGAAATAGAGCGGCACGATCTCGATCCCCTCGAGATGGATATATTGCCAGATGTCGAGCTCGGTCCAGTTCGAGATCGGGAACACCCGCATGCTCTCGCCCCTGGCCTTACGGGCATTGTAGAGGTGCCACAGTTCGGGTCGCTGCGCCTTGGGGTCCCAGCGGTGCGAGGCGGTGCGGAACGAAAAGATGCGTTCCTTGGCGCGGCTCTTTTCCTCGTCGCGCCGCGCGCCGCCGAACGCCGCGTCGAATCCATATTGGTCGAGCGCCTGTTTCAACCCCTCGGTCTTCCACAAATCGGTGTGCAGCGCGCCATGGTCGAACGGGTTGATACCCTTCTCTGCGGCTTCCGGATTCTGATAGACCAGCAGTTCCATGCCGGCATCCGCTGCGGCCTTGTCGCGCAGGTCGTACATCGCCTTGAACTTCCACGTCGTATCGACATGGAGCAGCGGAAACGGCGGCGGCGACGGGTAGAAAGCCCTGCGCGCGAGGTGGAGCATCACCGCCGAATCCTTGCCCACCGAATAGAGCATGACCGGGCGCTCGGCCTCCGACACGACCTCGCGCATGATGTGGATCGATTCCGCCTCCAGCTGCTGGAGGTGAGTCAAGCTCATCTTCGCGTCGCCCATCGCGCACTCCATTCGATTACCGCGACGAGGGTGCGTCGCGCGCCCACGACGACACACCTCCCAAATGGGAACTGATGATGAAGAAATCGGCGCGAATCACATGTGTGATTCCGCATTTCCATCCGCGACCGCGCAGTCCGGACCGCTCGGCCGTCAGATTACGCCCTGTCGCCGCGCCGCCGCGCTCGCTGCTGTGAACTCCTCGTACACCGTGTGCGGTTCGTGCGTGATCGTCGGATCGCAGATTTCACCCCAATGCGCAGCAATGTCCTCCAGCGTCGGCGGGGCATCGGCCTGCGGCGCAACCCAGCCATCGCAGGCGGCGATCCGGACCTGCGCATATCGCCCGCTGTTTTGTGTGAAGATGCCGTGCGTATGTTGGCACCCCTCGCTGACGAGATACAGAGCGAGCGGCATATTGTATGCCGGGTCGGTCCGGCCACCGGCTGCGGCCGCTCGATCCATGTCGGCGACGGCCTTGGCGAAGGCCGGGATTTCCATGAAGCCCTTGTCCATCTCGGCGGCGAGGCGCGATGCCGCGGTCGGCATCAGCAGGTTCGAGGTGATGCCAAAGGCCGATCCCTCGATTGCCACGACATGGCTGAGCCCCATCAGGCCGCCTTTGGCCGAAGCGTAATTGGCCTGCCAGGCATGACCGAACATGGCGGAGGCCGAACCGGTGAACAGGAGCCGGCCGTAACCGCCCCGGCGCATGGCGCGATAGGCCGGTTGCGCCACGTAGAATGCGCCCTTGAGATGAACGTCGATGATCGCGTCGATCTGATCGTCCGTCAAATCCTCGAAGCGAGCATTGCGCAAGAACCCGGCATTGTTGATGCAGATGTCGACCGCGCCGAAATTGTCGAGCGCCGCTTCAACGATAGCCGCCCCGCCGGCCCGGGTGGCAACGCTGTGGTAGCTGGCGACCGCCTCACCCCCGGCCTCGCGGATTTCCGCGACCACCTGATCGGCCGGGGCGCCGGACGCCCCCTGCCCGCTTCCCGTGCCCCCGAGGTCATTGACCACAACCTTGGCGCCCCGTCGAGCTAGCTCCAGCGCATATTCCCGTCCGAGACCGTTGCCGGCCCCCGTCACGATCGCCACGCGTCCTTCGAAACCGATCCGTTCGTTCAACTTTCCCTCCATGTCTGATGTCCCGGTCTCAACCCCGGATCACATGCTCGACCGCGAGCATCGTCGCATAATCGTCAACGAACTCAGCCACGTCGGCGGCAATCAATGCGCGATCTTCGGCCGTGCGGAACAACCCGTCGCGCGACGTCGCCGCGTCCGGAAAATGCAGATGCGCCATGCCGAACCAGCCGGCCGCCATTCCATCGCGCGCTGCGAAGCGGTTCTGAACATAACGCGTCATGCCCCAGTGGATGTCGCAGGCGAGCGACGCATGTTCGCTCCAGTGTCGCACCAGCTCTGCACGCGAGAGTACCTGCTTGCCCCTGATGAATGAAAGCGATGCGATCCCCGGCGTCATGCCAACCGCCGGCGGAAGGATGTCAGGCTTCGCCACCAGCTCTTCGGCCGCGTATTGCTCGACGGCGAACCTGCCGGTGAGCGGATCGATCATCTCTTCATTGACGTCGTTCGCATCACGCCAAACCTCCAGCACGGCGTCGTACAGCGGCGGCCGCCCCGCGAGGTCGGGCACGCCGATGTGAACCGTCACGCGCCGCAGGGTAGCACCGCCACAGGTCGATCGCGCTGCATGATCCAGCAGCCACGGCATGGCATCTGACGTTCTTGCGCTCAGCAGTGCCACCGACTTCATGCCCGTCCTCTCTCCGAGGCGCCCGGTGTAACGATGCAGTTCGGCAAACCAAGCGTACCGGGTCGCGGATCACGCACATGATGATCGCCTGAGCCGCCCGAACCCGCTCAAGCGGCGCGGCGGCGAGCGCATATGTGATGCGGGCCGAAAGGCTCAAGTTCTGGATCGAAGTCGCCAAAAAAAACGGGGACAATGGCGGATAGCATAAGCCAGAGAGGAGCCTGCCAACCGTGTCGGACGACTATCCTTCCCCGTTCCGTGCGTGGTGGACGCTCGCGACGCTCGTGGCGCTTTACATTGTATCGATGTTGGACCGGCAGATCATCGCGCTACTGATCGGCCAGATCAAGACCTCGCTCAGGGTCAGCGATTTCGAGGTGAGCCTGATCTATGGCCTGGCCTTCGCGACGTTCTTTTGCCTTGCCGGATTGCCGATCGGCTGGGCGATCGATCGCTTCCCGCGTCGCCCGCTTGTGTTCGTAGGGGTCATCATCTGGTCGATCGCAACGGCGTGCTGTGGCCTGGCGACACAATATTGGCATCTGGCGATCTCGCGTTTCGCAGTCGGCGCCGGCGAAGCGGCCCTCTCGCCCGCCGCTTATTCGCTGCTTGCCGATTCGATGCCCAAGAAGCGCCTCGGCTTAGCCCTTGGTATCTTCGGCATGGGGGGCGCGCTGGGTACCGGGGTTGCCCTCGCGCTGGGCGGCCTCATTCTGTCGAAAGTCCCGCCCGCAGGCATCGAGACGAGCTTCGGCCATTTTGCGCCTTGGCAGATCACCTTTATCTTGGTCGCCATTCCCGCGCTGATTCTCGCTCCGCTGATCTTCACCTTCCCCGAACCGCGCCGCCGCGACCAGATAGCGATCGAAAAGCCGACGATCAGCGCCACACTGCACTTCATCAGCGCACGCAGCACGTTTTTCGTGCGGTTCTTCATTGGCAACGGGGCGCTGGTGCTGTGCGCCTATGCGTTCTCCGCCTGGGCACCCACATTCCTGGTACGGCGCTACGGCCTCGGCATGTCGACGGCGAGCCAATGGGTTGCCGCATGCGCGATCGTCGCCGTTCCGGTTGGGCTACTGCTGCTGGGACATATTGCCGATCGCATGTTCGCGAACGGCCAGCGCGACGCGCACATGAAGCTGTTCAGCGTCATCGGCATCCTCTTTGCGGGCCTGGGAGTGCTGATGGCGGCCACGAACAACTTCGCGATCTCGATGATCGCAATGTTCCTGATTTTCATGGCAAGCGGCCTGGCGCCGATCGCGGCGGCGTTGCCGCTCACGACCCCGAACCAGTTCCGCGGCCAGGTGTCGTCGGTGTACCTGCTCGTCACGAATCTGCTCGGTGCCGGTCTAGGCCCCACGATGACGGCGCTGTTCACCGACTTTTATTTCAAGGATGACGCGATGGTCGGATGGAGCATCGCGGCGGTGCTGATGATTTGTGGACCGCTGTCGTCGCTACTGCTGTTCAGCGCCCGGCGTCCCATGTTGAGTGCAATCGACGACGCCAGCGCATGGGCCGACCAGCCGGCCGCCCTCTCGACCGACAAGGATAACTGATCGATGGCCAATGCACCTTCCACTGCCAGCGAATTGGCGACGCGCCCGGCCCATGTGCCCGAAGCGCTGGTAACCGACTTCGATTTCCGTATGCCGAAGCGGGACACCGGAGACATCCATCTGGGATGGCGGGACCTGCAGAATGGTCCCGATATCGTCTGGACGCCGCATAATGGCGGGCACTGGATCGTCACGCGCGCCGAAGACCTCAAGACGATGTTCACTGAGACCGAGCATCTTTCGAGCAAAGCGAGCTCGATTCCGCGGTTCGAGCCCGCGATGAAGCCGATCAACCTCGATCCGCCGGATCAGGGGCCCTATCGCCGCCTCATCATGCCGAGCTTCCTGCCCAAGGAGATCGATCGGCTGGGCGGCGACGCCCGTGCGATCGCGCGTGAGATCATTGCCGGACTCAAGCCCCAGGGACATTGCGAGTTCGTCGCCGATTTCGCGAGTGAATTGCCGATCGTCGTGTTCATGCGGTTGATGGGTCTGCCGCTCGATGACCGCTTCCGCATCAAGCCGTATGCCGAGGCGGCGGTCCGCGGCACCAAGGCGGAACACGACGAGGCACATCGGCAGATGGCAGGCTATTTTGCGGGACGCCTCGCCGAGAAGAACTATTCGCCGGATGGTCTGGCGGCGAAGATCGTCGCGGCCGAGATCGACGGAGCGCCGATGCCGCACGATGACGTGATGAAGGTCTGCCTGCTGCTGCTGTTCGGCGGGCTCGATACGGTCGCGTCGATGCTGGGCTTCGTCGCGCATTTCCTGGCGCGACATCCAGCCCACCGCCACGAATTGCGCGATCGGATCGACGACGCGGCCTTCGTGCGCAACGCCGTCGAGGAGCTGATCCGCCGCCACGGCGTGCCGAACGTCACGCGGCTGGTGAAGAAGGATTGGACCTACAAGGGTGTCGACTTCCGCGAAGGTGATTTGATCCAGCTTCCCGCGCTGATGGGCGGCCTTGATGACCGGTTCGTCGACGATCCGCTGCGAGTCGATTTCTCGCGGCGCTTCCCGATCCCGCACACGACGTTCGGCTTCGGCGCGCACACTTGCCCGGGCGCAGTGCTCGCGCGCCGGGAGATCCAGGTGTTCCTGGAGGAATGGCTGCCGCAAATCCCCGATTTCGACGTCGTCGGCGAGGTCGAGACGGCCGGCGGGCTCGTCAACGGGGTGCTGCGGCTCGACCTGAAATGGGATCCGTCCGCTGCCTGAACATGAATGGCCGGTGCTCGCTCAGGCGCGCCGGCCAAGTTCGGTTTCGATGCGTCTCACCAGACCGAGCGCCATCGAGCGAGCGGTGAGTTCGACGAAATAGCCCAGCCGATCGACGGTATCGAGATGCACCACCTGCGGCGCGCCGGACGGCTGGCGATTGTCGAGCGTTTCGAAGCAGGCTTGGACGCCGTCCGGGCGTTGTCCCACGTCATCGGTCATGAAACCGAGGTGGAAGATGCCCGGTCCCCGCTCCTCCAGCCACTCGCGGGCATTGGTCAGCCCAATGCACGGCTCGATCATTTCGAGGCAGAGGTCACCCCACCACGCGAACGCATTGCGATTGGCGACCCGTCCTTCCCAATCGCGATAGCGCGCATGGTAATCGGTATCGAGCCGCCAGAACGGACCCAGCCCGAGCAGCGCCCGATAGTCGCGCATCCCCCGGTCGATGTCCGCGACGACAATGCCGACCTGATAGAGCTCGGCATCAAGGCCGAGGGGCGCGATCCGATCAATCAAGCAGGGCGTCCCCCAGTGTCGCGCGACGTTCGTCGCTCCAGCCCGCTTGGGCGAAGTAGCGCTCGATCGAGCCATATCGCTCGTCGATCACCGCGAAGCTGGCTTCGAGATAGCGTGGGTCGACGCCGGTGAGCGCATCCAGCGTTCGATCGGAAGGCGCCGCGCCGAGCCTTGTGGCGAGCAAGTTGCGCGTGAATTCCACAACCTTTGGATTCCGCCGCCGACCGCTTTCCAGATAATCATCGACGATCGCCGGGCGATCGACCCCGATCGCGGCCAGGAACAGCGCGATGACGACGCCCGTGCGGTCCTTGCCGGCGCTGCAATGAACCAGCGTCGCGCCGCGTCCGGCAGAGATCGTCGTGAATAACCGATCGAGATGGGGCAGCACGGCAAGCGGGAGCGCCGCATAGGTTGCCAGCATCATCGCTCGCCCACCCTCCGCCGGATCGTCGACGAGCGCGCGCCAGTGATCGCCGGCGTGGCGGGCGTCAGCAACGAGATCGACCTCCTCAATCGCTGCGCCATGCGCGCGCCACCAGTCGTTGGGCGCTGCTTCACGCTCGCCCGGGCCGCGCAGATCAAGCACCAGACGAATGCCGAGCGACCGCAGGATCGCGCCATCAGCGTCACAGGGCGAATGGATCGCTTCTGATCGATAGACCAATCCATCCCGCATGACGCGACCGTCCATGGCCCGAATGCCGCCGATCGATCGCAGATTGGGAAAGGTGTCACAGATCATCATAGGTCCCGTGATCGATGGCCGCGAACGCGAAGCGTGGCGCGACCGCGCTATTGTTCGCTTCGGTCTGGAACGCCACCGGGTTGGTGAGCCACATGAACAATCCATAGACGAGATGCACGCGGAACGCCTCCATCGCCGCGGCGTGGTCCGGCACGCCGCGCGCGCCATGCGCCGCGAGGCGTTCGAGATAATAGGCCATCAGACCGTCAATCCACGCGCGCCGATCCAGCATGTCGAGCGCCGAGGCGAGGAAATACGTCACGTCATGTGCCCAATGGCCGCGCGACCAGGTCTGCCAGTCGAGCACGCCCGGCCGCCCGTCGCCGTCGAGGTAGAGATTGCCGAGGTGGAAATCGCCGTGCACCATGCACCAGGGCTGTTCGTGACCGAGCCGGTTGGCGCGCTCGAGGGCGGCCCGCATCCGCCCGCTGTCGTGGAAGATTTGCGGCAGTGCCCGCCCGCGGGGCAGGTCGAGATAATGGCCGAATACGGCCTCCTCCAGCTGGCCGTGCGCATAGGCTCCGCGCGGCAAGGGGGGCAGCGCCTCCCAGTGGTTGATCCCGTCGAACCGGCCGCCCGGTTTCAGGGCATCCGAATCCCAGAACCGGGCATGGAGCCGCGCGAGCACATCGAGATAGGCCTTTGCCGCCTCGCGACCGAGCGGCCGTTCCACCCGCTGGAAGCGCGCGCCGCTCAGATCGAGATCCTCGAGCACACAGATATATTGGCGTTGTCCGGGATCCTCGGCCGTCGCAAGGCAGTGCGGCACACGAATGTCGAGCAATGGCGCGACTTCGCGGAAGAAGCGCGCCTCATGCGCGTAGATATAGCTCATCTTCAACCGGTGCGCGGAGAACCCGCCCTTGACGATCACGCTGGCCGGCTTGCCCGCGGGATCGTCCCATTCGAGCTTCATTCGCGCCTTGGTGGCGGTGCCGTCCATCGAGTCGCACGGCGCCGCCCGACGCAATCCAGCAACGCCGCGCTGCGCAAACAGATCGGCAAGCCAGCCTGCGGCAACGGCGTCGATCGTCGTCGGAACGGGCTGCGGCCCGACCGCGTCATCGCCTTCGCCCGGCAGCTTGAAATAGACCTGGTCTTCCGGTGTCGTGCTCATGTCGAACTCAGCCTTCCCGGTTCGTGCGGACGGCCATGTCCGGCACTTCATGATGGACGCTGAAATGCTGTGTGCCGCGTGATGGTCGACCAGGCTATCGGACCGACTGGCTCCGTCAATTTCATCACGGTTGTGAGCAATGTCACACTCTGGCGCTTCGCC
>Ga0207654_10000342_pt1 | contig 27805 bp, 16 predicted proteins | sample KBSC64metaG_FD_184355 | JGI IMG/M metagenome (GOLD analysis project Ga0207654, IMG submission 184355) | Corn rhizosphere microbial communities from Kellogg Biological Station, Michigan, USA - KBS C6-4 metaG (SPAdes) (version 2) | ecosystem: Host-associated > Plants > Roots > Rhizosphere > Soil...
CTGGAACGGGTGCCGGACGATCATCGCCAGGGATGGCTGGCGCTGACCTGGAACACGGCCGGGGTGGTGGTATCGCTGGTCCAGCTGTTTTTCGGCGCGCTGGTGACTTTCGTCGCGGGCTTCAAACTCGCGCTGCTGGCGTACGTCATAGTGGCAGCGGTCTGCATCCCGCTGAGTTGGGCAAGCGCCAACGTGGCCTATCGAACGGGCCTGTCCAGCACGGTGTTGTCGCGCTATTTCGCATTCGGTCGACGCGGCTCGATCGCCGCCTCCCTTATTTTCTCCTTCATGATCATCGGTTTTCTCGCCCTTGAGAACGCCCTTCTGTACCGCGGCTTCGTATTCTATTTCGAACTTGCGGATAATGTGACCACGCGCGTCGTCATCTATGCCCTCATGTCGCTGACCTGGATCCTGCTGACGTCGTACGGCTTCAAGCTGATCGCCAAGGCGTCTTCGATCACGCTGATCCTGTCGTTGGCGGTGCTGGCCTATATCACCTACCTCGTCGTGTCCGGCGGCAAGCAGCCCGTGGGCGAATTGGTTTCGTTCGGATCGCAGCTCTCGCCTGGCGCATTGCAGCAGATGGGAGCAGGCAGCGAGATGGGTAAATTCATCTTTGCCATCAACGTCCTGTTCGGAGCCGCTTCCCCCATGTCGCTGTTCGGAGCGGATATAGCCAGGTATGCCCGACGCTCGGTTGATGCCGGCCTATCGACGACCTTCGGAGTGCTGTCCGTCCTGCTGATGCTCTTACTTGGCGGCATCATCATGTATGCGGGCGGACCGGCGCTCATTGATTATTATGTCAGCCATGCCGGGATGACGGTGGAGGCTGCCCAAAAGGTCTCGCTGCAAGGCCCCGACAGCATCGTGGCGGCATTCGTCGTGCTTGGCGGCGCGTTCGGGGCAATCCTTCTCGTTCTGGCGCAGGGGAAGACGCAGGTTCTCAACAATTACAGCGCGTCGCTTTCGCTCTCGAACCTGTTCGACGCGCTGAACCTTAGAATGGGACGACTGACCTTCGTCATTCTGGCCAACGTCATCGCGCTGCTCATGCTCTATGGCCATCTCCTCGAACTGATCGAAGTGTGGGTCACATTCCTCGGTGTCATCGTAACGACCTTCGCGGGCATCATCGTGGCCGACTTCTATGTCGTCAAAACGTGGCTCGCGAAGGAATCGAAGGCCATCCCCGATAAACCCGAGAACGTTAACTGGGCCGGTATTATCACATTGATCAGTTCAGTCTGTCTCGCGCACTACGTCCTGGCGAATTTCGTGCCGATTGAGGCCGTCATGACCCTGTTCCTTTCGATGATCATCTATCCGATCCTGCGTACCACGGTCCTGAGGCCTGCGTCCACGGACGATGTCCGCGCGGCTGAGCCGTTTGCGGAACAGGTCGGCGTGGTCGATGACGGCTCAACCGCTTCTTTCCAGTAGATGCTCTGAAAAGCCCACTTCCACTTTCAAGATGTTTAATCACGCACCCCCCACCAAAGGAGATAGCGATGTCCTTACTGCAGCAGCTGGCAACGGCGCTTTCGAACGGGTCGGTTGAGGTAATCGACCTCACCCACACGCTCGAGGAACGCGTCCAGATAATTCCGCTGCCCGAACCCAACCACCAGCAGTGGCCCTTCCGCATGGAGGAGATCTCCCGTTTCGACGAGCGTGGGCCGGACTGGTACTGGAACAACTTCAGCTGCGGCGAACACACCGGCACGCATTTCGATGCGCCGATCCACTGGATCTCGGGCCGCCACTACGAAGACGGCTCGGTCGACAAGATTCCGGTCAAGCGGTTCATCGCGCCGGCCTGCGTGATCGACCTCACCGACCGCGTCCATGAAGACTACCTCACCACCATTGACGACATCGAGCGATGGGAAGAGCAGTATGGCCGCATTCCCGCCGGTTCATGGGTGTTGCTGCGCACGGGCTGGGCCGCGCACCAGTATACTGACAAGTTCCTCGGCGTTCGCGAGGACGGCGGCCACTGGCCGGGCAATCACCCAGAAGTGCCCAAGTTCCTTGCCAAGGAACGGGACGTGATCGGCGTGGGAACGGAACCGGTGGGAACCGACTCCGGGCAGTCTTCCACATTCGCGGAACCGCTGCCGTGTCACTACCACATGCACGGCAACAACAAGTTCGGCCTGTCGAGCCTGAACAACCTGCATCTCCTCCCCCCGACCGGAGCGATGCTGATCACGCCGCCGCTCAAGATCAAGGAGGGTTCCGGCAGCCCCTGCCGCGTGCTGGCGCTGGTCGAGCGCTGAGCTGTACCATGCTAGCGGCCGCCAGTATTTGCTGGCGGCCGCTAGCTTGATTTATACTACGCCATGACAATGAAGCCTGACGTTATCTCGGCCGATAGGCTGCAATGGCAATCGACAGTTTCAGCTATATTCACATTCATCCAAAAAACACGTTCAAGCTTGGTTACGCGACTTTTCGGCTTCTTTTCCGAGGTGTCTCGGGATTGGGAAACAGATCGGCGTACTGCGCCAGTTCGTATCGAGTCCGACGGATATGCTCTGTCAGGAGGTGGGCCGCGCCTTCCGTGTCGCGCCGCCGTATGGCATCGACGATAAGCCTGTGTTCGGCGTGAATGATCCAGTTGCGTTCGCGACCGAGCAGGCTGGTGAACGCGCGGCGATAGTGCTGCGTCGTGTTCCAGAAACGCTCGATCATGGCGAGCAACTGCTTCATTCCCGCGTCCGCATAAGACGCCAGATGAAACATTCGATCCAGTTTGAGGAAGGTTTCGGTGTCCGGCGATTCAGCCATGTCCTCGACCAGCCGTTCGAGTAGATCGACGCGTTCGTCGGTCATGCTAGGGATCGATTGCGCCAGGGCCAGGGGCTCCAGCCGTTCCCTGATCATGTAGATTTCGAGGCATTCTGCCAGGTCGACCCTTGCCACCCAGGCACCACTGCTCGGTTTCAGCACGACCAGCCCGTCACTCTCCAGCCGGCCGAGCGCGACGCGCACGGGAATCCGGCTCACCGAGAAGCGTGCCGCTAGTTCTTCCTGACCGATACGGCTGCCGGGCGGCAGTTCGCCAGCGAGGATTAGAGCGCGTATGCCTTCCGTGACGCGATTGGCGATAAGCGACGTTTCATGCGTGCTTGTTTCCGCAGGCGCTGTTTTGTCGATCGTCTCCACTCCTCAACTGGCCGGGGCGGCAGGGTGCCACAATCGTCGGGTCGTGGTCGACTCATAGCCCTTGCCTGTAGGAAAGCTCACCAACTCCAGTTGCATATCCCAGGGCGTGAGGAAATAGACCCAGGTCTGGCCGGCGCTCGGTCCCGTTGCGCGGACGGTCGGCTCGCCCAGAATGCGCAGCCCGTGCCGCTTGAGATGCGCCAGTGCGAGATCGAAGTCGTCTACGTAGAAGGCGAGATGATGGCCGCCGACATCACAATTGCGGGGCGGCACCGTTTTCCGGTCATCTCCTTCATATTCGAAAATCTCAAAATTGGGGCCAAAGCCACATCGGAAGAAGCGCAGCTCGCGCACGCGGGAGCGGGCTGGAACATTGAGGTGACGAACCATCCAATCTCCCGCAGCGTCCTCGATCGGTCCAAGCGAATAGAAATATTCGCATCCGATCACATCGACGAAGAAGCGGGTGGCCTCTTCAAGATCCGGCACCGTGAACCCGATATGCTCCACGCCCCTTAACCCCGGGAGTCCGCCGCGATGTTCCATCAAACCCTCTATTGGATCCTATTATCACCAAAATGTGGTGAATAACCGAATTCGTCAAGCGCAAAAGCCAAAATGGGATCCAATACTTGACATTCCATCGTAGGCGTGGTTGGTCGGCGTCATGAGACAAAGGACAGGATACGCCGTGAACGCAGCCATCATTGAGCCCCTGCAGCCGAGCGCCCCATGGGTGTCGCTGGCGACCGATTCCGCAGCATGGGCTGCTGCGGATCCCAGGCTACTCGACTCGATGTTGACCTCGATGGTGCTGATCCGCGCTTTCGAGGAGAAAGTACTGGAACTGGCAGGGCAGGGCCTTGTCCACGGCCCCGCCCATTCGGCGGTGGGGCAGGAAGGGGGCGCGGTGGGATCGGTGCTCGCCATGCGCGGCTCCGATCAGATCAACGGCTCGCATCGCGCGCACCACCAGTTTCTGGCGAAGGCGCTGCATTATGTCGCGCCGCAAGGATTGGAATCCTCGGCTCCATTCGGCGACGATGTCAGGACTATCGCCGACCGCACGATGTCCGAAATCCTCGGGTTGGCGCGCGGCTATTGCAAGGGCCGAGGGGGCTCGATGCACTTGCGTTGGGCGGAATCGGGCAACCTCGGCACCAATGCGATCGTCGGTGGCGGCGTTCCGGCGGCGGCGGGCGCGGCCTGGGCACATAAGCGCGCCGGCACTGGCGACGTCGCCTTCACCTATTTCGGCGATGGCGCGGTCAACATCGGGTCCGTGCTGGAAACGATGAACTTGGCGGCGGCATGGAAGGTGCCGCTGTGTTTCTTCATCGAGAATAACCGCTACGCCGTATCGACCACGGTTGAGGAGGCAACGGCCGAGCCTAGGCTGTCCTCGCGCGGGCTGGCATTTGGCATCCCTGCCTGGAAAGTCGATGGCATGGATCCGCTTGCTGTATATCTCGCGGCGCAAGCAGCGGTGAAAGCGATGCGTGCGGGCGAAGGTCCGACCATCATCGAGGTCGACGTTTATCGCTACTTTCATCAGAATGGGCCGCTGCCCGGAAGTGCCTTCGGGTACCGGACCAAGGATGAGGAACAGGCCTGGCGCGCGCGCGATCCCATCGACCGGGTCGCCACAGAGATGGCGGCTCGCCAGCTGATCGGGGAAGATCAGGTTGCTTCGCTGCGGGCGCGCGCAGCGGCGTTGATGGACGAGACCGCTGCCGGGCTGATCGAGCAGCACGAGGGGAAGCGGCGCATTGTCCCGTCGCTGTGGCCCTCTCCCGATTTTCGTGACTTTGGGGTGCGTGGCGACCTGTCGGAACTTCAGGATGTCCGCTTTGTGGAGCAGGAGGAGTTTACCGGCGAGATTACGGAAAGCCGCTTCGTTGATGTGGTTGCCGATGTGATGGAAAGGCGCATGCGGGAGGATGAAGGCATCATCGTGATGGGTGAGGACGTTCATCGCCTGAAGGGCGGCACGAACGGCGCCACCCGTGGATTGTCGACGAGTTTCCCCGATCGGGTTCTGGGCACGCCGATCGCCGAGAACGCTTTTGTCGGGCTGGCGGGCGGCATCGCCATGGACGGCCGCTTCGTGCCGGTGGTCGAGTTCATGTATCCCGATTTCATGTGGGTGGCCGCGGACCAGGTGTTCAACCAGATCGGCAAGGCACGCCACATGTTTGGCGGGGATGGCGAAGTGCCCCTCGTCCTTCGTACCAAGGTCGCGATGGGCACCGGCTATGGATCGCAGCATTCAATGGATCCGGCCGGCATCTTTGCCACCGCGCCCGGCTGGCGGATCGTCGCCGCGTCGACGCCTTATGATTATGTAGGCCTGATGAACAGCGCGCTGCGGTGCAAAGATCCGGTGCTTGTTCTCGAGCATGTCGACCTTTACAACAGCAAGGGTCCCGCACCGGTAGGCGACCTTGATTACTTCATACCGCTGGGCAAGGCGAAGCGGGTGCGGGCCGGTCAACATCTGACGGTCCTTACCTATCTGGCGATGGTCCGCCCGGTGCTGGACGCGGTTGAGAAACTGGGCGTCGATGCCGATGTGATCGACCTGCGGAGTCTGGACCGCGCTGGGATCGATTGGGACCTGATCGAACAGTCGATCGACAAGACTGGCAATGTCCTGATCGTGGAGCAAGGGGCTATCGGGACGTCGTATGGCGGCTGGCTCGCTGCTGAAATCCAGAACCGCTGTTTCGATATGCTCGACCAGCCAGTCCAGCGTGTGCACGGTGGCGAGGCATCGCCCAGCATTTCCAAGGTCTTGGAAGCTGCGGCCTGTGCCGGAGCGGGGGAGATCGAGGCTGGCCTGCGCCTGGCAATGGCCAACCAGGGCCGGCCGTTGGCTTGAAAGCGCAAGGAACAGCAATGCCACATTCAATAACGATGCCAGCCCTCTCCGCTGGCATGGAAGAAGCCACAATCGCACGCTGGCTGAAATCCGTGGGGGACAATGTTGCCGCCGGCGAAGTGATCGCGGAGATCGAAACCGACAAGGCAACGATGGAACTGGAGGCGGAGCGCGCCGGCACAATTGGCAGGCTAGTTGCCGCCGAAGGAACGACAGTTGCCGTCAATGGACCGATCGCCGTGCTGCTGGCGGACGGCGAACAGATGGACGATCTTGGCATTGGTGCGGAGGAGCTGGTCGAGGAGCGGCAGGCCTCTGTCCAGATGCCAGCGCCTGCCGCCGCAGCGCCGCCCATCGATGTCGTGGCGCCTCGCCGTATGCCGGCATCCCCGCTCGCGCGACGGCTTGCCCAGGAAAAGGGCCTGGAGATCGAAAGCCTGAAAGGCAGCGGGCCGCGAGGCCGCATTGTGCGGGTGGACGTCGAGGCCGCCGCAGTGGTGCGCCCGGAGCTGTCCCGCTTATCTTCAGCCGTTGACCCGGCGCCGTTACCGGATCCGGCACGGACACGCCAAGTCCGACCTGATCAACCTCATGACGAAATCCCACTCACCAACGTCAGAAAGGTGATCGCCCGCCGCCTGACCGAAGCGAAATCGACAATCCCGCATTTCTACCTGGAGGCAGAGTGCGAGATCGATGCACTTCTCGATCTGCGGGAAACACTCAATTCGCAAAGCAACGGGAAATACAAACTTTCGGTCAATGACTTCGTGATCAAGGCTGCCGCACTGGCACTTCGCCAGGTCCCGGAAGCAAATACGGCCTGGACCGACGATGCGATCCTCCAGTTCCACAATGTCGACGTCTCTGTTGCGGTGGCGACCGATGGCGGCTTGATAACGCCCATCGTCAGGCAGGCCGATCGCGCCGGGCTCGCCAGCATCTCGGCAGAGGTCAAGGCACTGGCGGCGCGCGCCCGCGACGGTCTCCTGCAGCCAGCGGAATATCAGGGCGGAAGCTTTACGATTTCCAATCTGGGCATGTTCGGCGTGCGGGCCTTTTCCGCGATCATCAATCCGCCGCAAAGCTGCATTTTGGCAGTGGGAGCCGCCGAGCGCCGACCTGTCGTCAGGGGAGACACCTGCGTCCCGGCCACCGTCATGACCTGTACATTGTCCGTTGATCACCGGGCCGTCGACGGTGCTGTCGGCGCGCGATATTTGGCCGAGTTCAAGGCTCTCATCGAGCAGCCCTTGCACTTGATGCTGTGAGGAGATTGTCCATGAGCTTATCTTTAAGGGATCGATCCCTCCTGAAAGATCAGTGTTTCATTGGTGGTGCCTGGATTGGTTCACCCGAAGTCGACGTCCTCAATCCGGCTAATAATGTGATAATTGCCACCGTGCCGAACTTCGGTGCGGATGAGACCCGACAAGCAATCCAGGCCGCTGAGGCAGCGCTTACAGGCTGGCAGGCCCGGACTGCAGCGCAGCGTTCGGCGGTCCTGCGCCGCTGGTTCGAGGCGATCCTGGATGCCACCGACGATCTGGCGCTGATCCTGAGTAGCGAGCAGGGCAAGCCTATTGCCGAAGCCCGCGGCGAAATAATCTACGCCGCCAGTTTTATTGAATGGTTCGCGGAAGAGGCCAAGCGCACCTATGGTGAAGTAATCCCCAGTCCGCGCGCCGACGCGCGGATCGTGGTGATCCAGCAGCCGGTTGGTGTCACGGCCGCGATCACGCCATGGAATTTTCCGGCAGCGATGATCACGCGCAAGGCAGGACCGGCGCTGGCCGCCGGGTGTACAATGGTGTTGAAGCCGGCGATGCAGACGCCGCTGACTGCCTTGGCGCTGGCAGCACTTGCCCAGCGCAGTGGTGTTCCCGACGGCGTCCTCAATGTCGTGACCGGGCGCGCGCGTGAGATTGGCGGCGAGCTCACGTCCAATGCTACCGTGCGCAAGATAAGCTTCACCGGATCCACCGAGGTAGGACGCCTGTTGATGCAGCAAGGTGCGGCGACAGTTAAGAAGATGTCGATGGAACTGGGCGGCAACGCGCCCTTCATCGTGTTTGATGACGCGGACATTGATGCTGCGGTCGAGGGTGCCATGCTGTCAAAATATCGAAACAGCGGGCAGACCTGCGTTTGCGTCAATCGCATCTATGTTCAGCGGGGCATAGCGGACGCATTCATCGAGAAGTTGGCCAGGGCGGTAGCGGGCCTGCGCGTCGGCCCCGGAACCGAGGCGGGCGTGACGCAAGGTCCGCTTATCGACAGCGCGGCGGTGGCCAAGGTCGAAGAGCATGTGGCTGATGCGCTGGCGAACGGTGCAAGGCTGGTTTTGGGCGGCCGGAGGCACGCGTTGGGCGGGACTTTTTTCGAGCCGACTGTGCTGGTGAACTGTTCTACCGACATGCTCGTGGCACATGAGGAAACGTTCGGACCGGTCGCGTCAATCTTCGTGTTCGATGAGGAGGAAGAAGCGATCCAGCTGGCCAATGCCAGCGAGTTCGGACTCGCCGGCTATTTCTACAGCCGTGATCTTGGCCGGGTTTGGCGTGTCGCCGAAGCGCTTGAATGCGGAATGGTCGGTATCAACACCGGCCTTATTTCAAACGAGGTCGCGCCGTTCGGAGGGATCAAGCAATCCGGAGTGGGACGAGAGGGTTCATCGCACGGGATCACTGACTATCTCGAACTGAAATATCTGTGCATGGCCGGCATCTAGCGCCGCCGTCGCTTTTTCTCGCCCGCTGCGGGCGACACGGACGGAAGAATCGCACTACACTTCCACCTTGTCCGGCGCAGTGGCGAACCGGTCAATGAGTACATTAGATAGTCATTTAGGACGAGCTATGCCTTTGGGAAGTTCATCTTTTAAGACGGAGATAAAACGCTGCACCTTTAGAGAAAGGTGACGTTTGTCGGGGTAGACTGCCCAGATCGGCTCTTCCGGAGGTGTGAACTCTTCGAGAATGGGCACCAGTTGGCCTGATTGAATGGCTTCATTGAGGTAAAAGTTGGGTAACTGGCAGATGCCCATGCCGTCCAGCGCTGCTTCCAGGACTGCGTGGCCATTGTTGCAACTCCAGACAGGGCGGGGGCGGTATAGTATTTCATCGCCATTTTCGGAAAAGTGCCACTGCAGTGTGGTGCTGATCAGGCAGTCGTGCTCGTCCAGGTCGGTAACCTTTTCAGGCCTCCCTCTGCGCGCCAGATAGGCCGGGGCGGCACAAGTACGGGACTGTCGTGAAGCAATCCTTGCCGCAATCAAATTGGAGGATGGGAGTTGGCCCGTGCGGATCCCGAGGTCGCAGCTCTCAGCGACCAAGTCAACCACGCGATCCGTCACATCCAGATACACAGTCAGCTGGCGATGCTGCTTGGCAAATTGTCGAGCAATCGGAGCTATGAAGTGCTCGCCCAATGCAACACAGCAGGTGATCCGCAGATCTCCCCGTGGCTCGCCCTGATCGCGAACGAGTGCAACGGCTTCGTCTCTCTCTCGTACCAGCCGAGCGCAATGGTCGAGGAAAGTTCGTCCGGTAGGAGACAAGATTACGGCCCGGGTGGTGCGGTGTAGCAGCCGTGCCCCGAGCCGATCCTCCAGCCGGGCGATGGCCCGACTCATGTGCGTGCGCGACGCGCCAAGCGCAGCGGCTCCGGCAACGAACGAGCCAGTCCGGGCCACGGCCACGAATTCCTCTATCCCGTCCCAACCATCCATCCGATTCGCGCCCACTTGGGTTCAATTGTGTTTCAGTTGCTTCACTTAATTGGAATGGCAGATCTATGCTAGACGCATTGGGCTGGAGAGGAAACATGCCCTGAAGGCCCGCGCTGCCCTGCCTTGCCTCGAACCAGCCGCTGGAGACCGTCGAAGGCGGGAAAGGTCGCCGATATTGTTATCGGCTGCGGATCAAAGCTGGCCTGGTATCACGTGGAACTTCGATTTTGATTGGCCGGTGATTCTCCCTGTTGGAAGCACTGACAGAACGCCCATCACTCGGCAGTGGGTCAAGCAGATCCATCGAAACCACCGGCTCACAACTCAGCTGCCAAACCGTTCAAGAGGCAGCCGCCACGAGCACATTGCACCATTAGCGCAACAAAGATGTCCAAATCTGCTCAATTGACAGAATTTGGTCTCACCAATAGCCTCCAGCCAGATCATACGATCTCTCTATATAGAATATTGAGGGGCGCGATCAGATTTACTCTTCCCGGCTGGATCCAATATTCGGGCCGCTGCGAGCCTGTATAACGAAGATGGACTAAGCGCCGAAGTGAGAGCTCTCAAAAGCCACTAAACTTATTATAAACAGGGGGTGATATGTCTCGTAAATTAAAGGATATGCTAAGAGCCGCTGCATCGGTTGCATCAATTGCATCCGTATTCGCATTCCTGCCTGCTGCCGCCCAAGCAGAGGACAATCCTGCGAAGGCGCAGGCCGAGCAGTCAAAAGCCGCCGAAGGCGGTACGGAAAGCGGTGACATCATCGTGACCGCCCAGCACCGCGATCAACGCCTCCAGGATGTCGGCATTTCGATCAGCGCCGTGAGCGCCCTGCAGCTGACTCGGCTCGGCGTTACGAGCAGCATGGACATCGGCCGCATTACGCCGGGCGTCCACGTCTCCGGCAACTTCGGTGGCCAGACTGCTCAATATACCATCCGCGGCGTCACCCAGAACGACTTCGGCGATGTTTTGGAAGGGCCGGTAGCCGTCTATTTCGACGATGGTTACATCGGCAGCCTCAGCGGTCAGATCTTCGGCACCTTCGACCTTGAGCGGGTCGAGATTCTGAAGGGGCCACAAGGCACCCTGTTCGGACGCAATGCCACGGGCGGCCTGGTCCATTTCATTCCGAAAAAGCCGACCGACCGCCTTTCGATCAACGCTAATGCGACCTACGGCAGGTTCAACCAGGCCCGCCTTGAAGCCGGTATCGGCGGGCCGCTGGCGGAGGGGCTCTCGGCGCGCGCCTCGGTCGTCTACAATCGCCAGGATCCAATCTTCAAGAACATCTATCCCGCCGGCACCACACCGTCGACCGTGCCTTCCACGGCGCCCGCTCGCTGTTGCGAAGATACCTGGAACGACAATACGCTCGGCGGCCGGCTGCAGCTTCAGTACGAGACGGGCGGATGGAAGTTCCGCGTGCAGGGATCGGCCCTGCGCAGCATCATGTCGACCAGTCCGTATAAGTCCTATCCCTCGGCGCCGGTTTTTAACAGCGACGGCCAATTGATTGATACGGTACGACTCCCGGATACGGATCCGATTTTCGGTGCGATCCAGCAGCCGCGCGATAATAACCTGATTTCTCAAACCTTGGCATTGGATGACCGCAACAGGCTCCATACTTACAATGCGGCCTTGCATATCGACGGATCCATCGGTGCTGTCGATGTGGCGCTGATCACCGACTGGAAGCAGCTGAAGAAGTCCTTCTTCACTCCCACTGAGCTGGTTCCCGTGAACTTCCTGGCCGTTGCCAGCGATGCGAACACAAAGCAGTTTTCGCAGGAACTGCGGCTATCGGGCGACAGCGAAGCCTTGCATTGGAGCGCAGGTGCCTATTATCTGAATATCGACGCCAAGGACGCGAGCGGGTTTGTCATTCCGCCGGGTTCGGCCTTCCCCGGGACGCCCCCGGGCGGCATGGACCTGATCAACTTCCAGCGGCTCAAAACGCAGTCAGCTTCGATATTCTCGCAGATCGACTGGCATTTCGCCCCGCAGCTGACGCTCGTTGCGGGCGGACGGATCATCTTCGAGCACCAGAATTACTTCTACCGCACGGCACTGATCGCGCCACCCAGCGACCCATATTACATCGGCACCACCGAGCTTGCGGCGCTGCCGGTATATCTGGCCGCCGATGGCACGCCGGTCAGCACACCCTATGTCAACAAACGTCACAACACGCTGTGGGCCGGCAAGCTCCAGCTCGAATATCGCCCGAATTCCGACACCCTTGTCTATGTCGGCGTCAATCGCGGCGTGAAGGGCGGGGCCTATAATGCCAAATATTTCGACGGCACCGCCCCACTTTTGGGATCTCAGATCCCCTACAAGCCTGAAACCCTGACGTCCTACGAAGCCGGCGTGAAGGCGACCTTGCTGGATGGCGCACTCGTCGCCAACCTCGCTGCATTCTATTATGACTACAAGAACTACCAGGCCTTCCTGTTCGTGAATACGTCCGGCCTTGTTCAGAACAACGCGGCGACGAACTATGGCATTGAAGGCAGCCTTCTGATCAAGCCTACCGAACGGCTTTCCGTAAACCTTGGCGGATCTATTTTCCGACCGAAGGTGAAGGATGTCACCACCGCGCCCGCCACGGCTACCGCACCGGCCATCATCCGCGATACCGAGCCTGCGTTCGCGCCGCGTGAGCAGTTCTCGGCGATGGTGAACTGGACACCGCCCATTGCGAACGATGCGATTTCGCTGTCGGCAAATGCCAACTACACCGGCCGCTTCTTCAATAACCTGCGCAACTTCACCTCCGAAGTAACGAAGGGATATGTGCTTACATCTGCAAGCGCGGAATGGAAGATCTCTCCCGAATTGACCGCGGCTGCGGCGCTCGACAATATTTTTGACAAACGGGTGGACGTGATCGGGTTCGATCTTACCACCTTCTGCGGTTGTTCGCATGAATCCTACAATCGTCCCCGGACCTGGAGGGTTTCTCTTCGTTACGAAATGTAAAGACGACTTATCTCGAATTCCCTGAATGCGTGTGCCAAAGCTTGATAGTCGAAAGTCATCAAGCTTTGGTCACGCCTTTTTTCTTGCAATGGCGTCGAAGAATAGATTCGCGGCGCCGCGCTTTGAAGACAATGGTCGAGGAGACTGACCCGTGCGAACAGCGACGTCCTTTTGCAGAACCTGTACGGCGGGTTGCGGTACGAAATTGACCATCGATGACCAGGACCGGATCGTCAGCATCCGCGGTGACGAGAACAATGCGATGAGCCGCGGCTATGCCTGCTTCAAGGGTCTGCACAGTCACGAAGCGCAATATAGCCCCGAACGCCTGCTCCATCCCTTGAAGCGGCAGCCCGACGGCACCTTCGCCCGCATCTCGATCGAGCAGGCGCTGGACGAGATCGCCGCGAAGATGAAGCTGATCATCGACCGCGACGGTCCCCAGGCGCTCGGCCTGTTCATCGGCAACGGCGCGAACTTCAACTCCGCCGCCTTCTCGATCCACCTGCCGTTCATGCAGGCGCTGGGATCGCGGCACTTCTTCACCACCAACACGCTCGACCAGTCGGCCAAGATGATCACCTATGAGCGCATGGGCTTCTGGGCGGCCGGCCCGCAGCGCTTCGATACCGCCGATGTGATGATGGTCTTCGGGAGCAACCCGCTGATCTCGCACGCCTCGCTCAACTTTCTGATGTCGGACCCGGTGCGCACGATGAAGGCGGCGCGGGCGCGGGGCATGAAGCTGATCGTCGTCGACCCCCGGCTGACGGAGACCGCGCGCTATGCCGACATCCATCTTCAGCCGATCCCTGGGCACGACGCGACGATCGCCGCGGGCATGATCCGCATGATCCTCGCCGAAGGCTGGGAGGACAAGGAATTCTGCGCGCGCTATGTCGGCCCCGAGGGCATGGCCGCGCTGCGCGAGGCGGTCGAGCCTTTTAACGAGGAGATGGTCACCCACCGCGCCGGGTTGCCCGAGGGCCAGCTGCGCGCGGCCACTGAGATGTTCGCGCGCGATTCGAAGCGTGGGCCGGTGTCGACGGGCACGGGCAACAACTTCGGGCCGAACTCGAACGTGGCCCAGCACCTGGCCGACGCCATGAACGTCGTGTGCGGACGGTTCCTGCGCGAGGGCGACGCCACGCTCGTCGAGATGCTCAGCCCCGAGGCGCCGATCTATCCCGAGGTGATCCCGCCCTCGCGCACCTGGGAGCATGTTCCGCCGAGCCGCATCCGCGGCGTGGGCACGCTGCTCAACCGCGAGGAGATGAGCGGAACGCTTCCCGACGAGATCCTGACCCCGGGCAAGGGGCAGATCCGCGGCCTGCTGATCCAGGGCGGCAACCCCGTCCTTGCGATCCCGGGCCAGAAGAAAGTCGTCGAGGCGATGAAGTCGCTGGAACTGTCGGTGATGATCGACCCGTTCATGCACCAGACCGCGCAATATTGCGATTACATCTTGCCGCCCACGATGCCCTACGAGCGCGCCGATCTGCCGCTGACCATTCCGACCATCGTGTTCACCAACATCAACTGGATCCAGTATACGCCAGCCGCCGTGCCGCCGCCGCCGGGCTCCGAGCTGGTCGAGGACTGGCAGGTCTACACCGGCATCGCCAAGCGGCTCGGGCTGACGATCGAGTACAACCACACGACCGTCATCGACCTCGACACGGTGACCACCGACGACCTGCTTGCCATTCGCGCCGCCGATGGCCGCGTGAAGCTCGACGAGATGAAGCAATATCCGAGCGGCAACTCCTTCCCGTTCGCGTCCGAACGGGTGGCGGCGCCTCGCCCGGAAGGCACGGCCCGGTTCGACGTGATGCCCGCCGACGTGAGGGGCGAGCTCGAGGAGGCGCTGGCCTATGCCATCACGCCGGACAACATCGTCAGCAAGGGCAGGAAGTTCACCCACCTCGTCAGCTCCCGCCGGATGCGCCACATGTTCAACAGCGTCGGCACGATCGGCATGCCGAGCGTCCGGGCGAGGGCGAAGTTCAATCCGGCCTACATCCATCCGGCCGACATGGCTGAGCTGGGCATAGAGAATGGCGATCACATCGAACTGGAATCCGATGTCGGCAGGATCACCGCGATCGCCGAGGCGGACGAGACGATGCGTCCGGGCGTGATCTCCATCCCGCACGGCTTTGGTCCGGCCACCGGTGAAATGGACGAGGATGGCGGGGTCTCCATCGGCGCCCTCATCGTCGCCGATGAGTTCTATCAGCACGTCAACGCCATCCCACGGATGACCGCCATCCCGGTGAATGTCCGGCGGCTGAACAGCAGGATGGCGGCCTATGAAACCGCGCAAACAGATTGAACGGTGCGCATGAAACGCCCCCGCAACGGGGATCGGGGATGATCAGATTTTGAATGCAGGCAAGGATCCGCCAGTTGGCCGGGATAGCAGTGCGATGACCATGACGCCCCCAGCGCGTCGGCACAGCAGGCGCCCGGCACTGAACATATCTGGCTTGGCGCTGCAGGACAGAAATCCCCGCGGTTTCACGCAGGTCGGCAATCTTCGGCGCGAGCCCCGTTACATGCTGGACAAAAAGTCTGCTTAGTGCTTTCGCCTTCTCAAGGGTGACGATTGCAAATGCAGTCAGTTGCTTGCAGGCCGCCGAAGAAGCAGGAAAGTCAGCATGGATTCCAAGTACTACAGCCATTGGCATCTTGCCTCGAACGAGCTGGAATACAAGGTAACCGAGTTCGAGTGGTCCATCATACGCTGCTACGAAGCGTTTAGCCGTTGGCTTGCCACTGCCAGCGCTGTCGTGGTGGACGGCGATCTGAAGATCTCGGAATACCTGATCCTGCAGGTCATTCGCATGCTTGACCGCCCGCGCAACGGCATGACCATCGCGCGCATGCTCAACCGCGATGACGTTGCCAATGTCCAGTACAGCTTGCGCAAGTTAGAGAGCTACGGACTGATCCAGAAGATCAAGGAGCCGGGAAGCAAGGTCCACGCGTTCGATGTGACCGATAAGGGCAAGAAGGCCTGTGAGGAATTCTCGGTGATCCGCAGGGAGCTGCTGATCGAAAGCATAAAGGGTCTCGAGAGCCTGAACGAGAAGCTCGGAAATGCCACGCATTTCCTCTCATTCCTGACCGGGGTCTATGAAGAGGTCTCGCGCACGTCGGCAGCGCTTTCGCACACGGCCACAAAGATTTCCTGAGGGCGGGCAAGAAGGCAGGCTTTGGCCTGCACGCAGACTACCTGCTTCAGGCCGATATGCGCCCTGAAGCAGGTAATGGTTGGAATGGACTGTAATTACCGACTTCTGCTTGCCGTGATCGAGGCCACCCCCAGGGACATCAGGTGTAGATCTTCGTCCCGCCGGTATTGTGCGGCTTCCGGCTCGGATCGTTGTCGCGCAGGTTGACCTCCGCGATCTGGTTCCCGTTTGGCGCTCCCCACGAGCTGTGCCGCAGCCAGACCTGGGGATCATGGCCGGGGATCATCCGATCGGTCTTCTGCTTCAGCAGTTCGCGGATCTCGCGGTAAGCCTTGATCTGATTGAAGGGGTTGCCCTGGTTGTACCCGGGAGGCCACATGCGCTCGATGTTCGAATACCAGTAGACCGCGTCGCCGGCTATCACGAAGGGGCCGTTGCGGGTGTGGACCTCGAACCATTGGGTGCCGAACGTGTGGCTGTCCTTGGCTAACCGGGCGACGATGCCCGGGAAGATTTCCTCGTCACCCCGCACGAACTGCACCCGCCCGTCGGCCACACCCTGTGAGGCGCGGATCAGGTCGGTGGGATCGAACGAGGAGAATATCCACGCGCGTTCCTCTTCGGTTTCATGTTCGTGGGCAGCGCAGACTGCATTCGACCAGCCAGTATATTCATCAAGTTGGATATAGAGCTTGGCGTTGGGGAAGGCCTCGAAGTTGCCCATGTGATCGAAGTGCATGTGCGTCACGAGGATGGAATCAACGTCCTCCGGCGTGAAGCCCACGCGGCCCAGCACCTCCTTGGGATCTTCCCAGTGTTTGAAGGGATAGCGCTTCAGCCAGTAGTCGTTGCGGAACCCGCAATCGACCAGCGCGACGTGCTGCTTGCCGCCGACTTCACCCCCGACGAGCAGGGTATAGATCATTGGTACGTTGATCGGACCATGGTCACTGTAAAGCCCCGATCCGCCGAAGAAGTCATGCGGCATGTCCACCTGTGCATAGGCCAGCGACCAGATGGAATAGTCGGTATCACGCTTCGGAAAGGCGTTGAGCAGCGAGCTGGTCATGTGGTTTCTCCCGGCATGCCGATGTTCTAGAAGCTGTAGCGCGCGCCCACCTGGAAGAAGCGGGGCGGTTTGTAGGACACTTCGTTGCACCCGCAGAGCGAGGCGAGGTCGAACCCCTGCACGCCAGCCTTAACGTTGGTGAGGTTCCGGACGCGGATGTTCAGGGTCCAGTTGTCGTTGCTCCAGCCAAAGCCGGCGTTGACCATCACGTAACGGCCGTATTGGTCGGCATCGAAGTTCCGGAGGTTGTAGAAGAAGCTCGAGCTGTACTGCGCGTCGGTTCCGACGAAGAGCTTGCCGCCGAGCGCCGCCCATTCATAGCGCGCGACCGCGCTCGCCTGGAACGGCGGGGCATAGACCGGCTTCACGTCGCGCCGGATCGGGCCGGCGACGCGCAGGGGGACGTCCTTGACGAGCGCGTCGAACCAGGAAACCGACAGACCCAGATCGAGGCCCTGGATCGGCGAGGCAAACAGGCTCGCCTCCGCGCCATAGGTTCGCGCGTTCGCATTCACGACGAGCCCAGAGACGCCGGTAAACAGGAACGCCTGGTAATTCCGGTAGTCGTAGTAGTAGCCCGAGGCGTTGAACCGCAGCTTGTGATCGGGCGTGTTGTACTTGAAACCGCCTTCGTAGCTCCACAGCACTTCCGGCTTGTAGGGGACGGCGCTGGCCGGGACGCCGAGGCCGCCCGGAATCTGGGCATTGAAGCTGCCCGCCTTCACGCCGCGGTTGACGCCGAGGTAAAGCAGCAGGTTGGGCTGGGCCTGGTAGTCGAGCTGGACCTTCCCCGCCCACAGCGACGCGCCGCCCGAGGAGAGAAACGCTTCCGGACCGTTCGCGCCGAAGACCGGGCCGATGACCAGCGGCGTCCCGACCTGCGCCTGCCGGGAATCTGTCGTGCCCCAGATGCCCTGGATAAAGTGGTAGTTCTTCTGCTCGCGGATGAACCGGCCGCCGGTCGTCAGCTTGAGCTTGTCGGTCAGGTGCCAGTCGATCTGCCCGAAGGCGGAATAGGAGTTGGTGCGCAGCACCGCGTCGGTCCCGAGATCGAACGGCGCGCCCGGAACAACGCTGCCGACCGGGAACTTCAGGCCGTTGATCGAATGGGTGTCGATGTGAAGGTAGTAAAGTCCGGCTGTCCAGTCGAAGGCTTCGCTCTTGCCGGAAAGGCGGAATTCCTGGCTCAGGGTCCAGGCATGGACGCCCTGGTAGTTGCCGAGCTGGTTGCCCGGGCCTGAATCGACGTCGAGGAACAGGAGCTTGTAGAAGTTCTTGTAGTCGGTCACCGAGGTCAGGGTGATGCCCGAGCCGAGCTCGAACTCGCCGTTCAGGTTGACGCCCCAGGTGTGCGACTTGTTGAGGCCCCTGAAGGCGAAGTCGCTCGAGGTGTACCAGCCGGGGCCATCGGGATCCTTGTAGCCGAAGTAGTCCCCACCCGGAACCGGACGACCGAAACTGTCGCCGAACACGCCGTCGTTGTTGAGATCGGACCCGAAATCCTGGCCGTTGGTGCCGATCGAGGCGCGAGTCTCGGTGGGTGAAACGTTCAGTACGTTGATGAGTTCGCCGGCAGCGTTGAACTGCCCGATGGTAGGCTTCTGCTGGTAGGCAGCGGTCGCCATGCGCGAGCGCGCCGCATTGACTGACAGCAGGATCTTGGCGGTGTCGCTGGGCTCGAACAGGGTGGTAATGCGGCCGGCGAGCGTATCGTCGTCGCCCATGTTGGCGCCCGCGCCAGGACCGGGCGATCCACCCACCTGGCCGAACGGATAAAGGTTGCGCAGCAGAGGATCGCTCTTGTTCCAGAGCACTGCAATCCGGGTCGCGACCTTGTCGCCCATCGGCAGGTTGAGCGCCGCCTCTCCGTGGAACGCACCGGGCGTGGCCGGAGAGTCATGGAGGCCATAATTGAGATCGATGAAGCCGTTCACCGATCCGATCTCGGGCTTCTTGGTGATGTAGTGGACGAGGCCGCCGGTCGCATTGCGGCCGAACAGCGTGCCCTGAGGCCCCTTGAGCACTTCCACCCGATCGATGTCGAAGGTGGCGAAGGTCTGCCCCTGCCCGATCGCAATATAGCCATCGTCAAGGTAGACCGCGTTGGGCGCTTCCACGACGTCATTGAAGTCATTCTGGGTGACGCCGCGGATGGTGTACTGGCTGTTCTGTCCGGCAATAGCGCCGCCGAGGTGCACGCCCGGGGTGAGGGCTGCGATATCGCGAGAGTCGACGACGTTGAGGGCGCGAAGCTGGTCGCCGGAATAGGCACTAATCGCGATGCCGACTTTTTGGATGTTTTCTGAACGGCGCTGTGCCGTGACGATGATTTCACCGCCCAAGGCCGATTGCCCCGTTGATCCGGACGTCTCCGCGCTTTGCACCTCGGCCGTAGCTGTCGTCGATTGTGCTTCCTGAGCATGTCCAGTTGTCGAGATCAGAGCAAAGGTTGCAGTGCCGATGCCAAGTAGAGCCTTCGTTTTTAAACGCATGTCTCATTCCCCCATCTATCTGGCCGGCCTCCGCCGGGTTCTCGCTATCCGAGATACTACATCAAAAAAGTAAGATCAATTGAAAATCGTTCTAAGATGCAGACAGTTTCGATCAAAGGTAGGAAAATGCGGGCGACCCCCTGCCAGGAGATCGCAAAGCTGCGCAGATTGCGAATTGGTGAACTGAGGACGTGGCCCGAAGGAACGGGCTGACGGCGCGACCCTTAAGGGCGAGAGCAATACCAGTTCGCGGAACCGATGTGGCCGCCAGGTTCGAACTGCATACCGGCCCGTGGCGCCAGCATGGCGCATAAAGCAGCCTGACCCACGACCGATGGAAGCGCTAGCCAATCCCTTGCAAAGCTGGGGACATCCACACGCGCCGTGTGAAAATCGAACATCGTCGGGCGTTCTACGAGGGTGTGATCGCATCGAGTGCATGTTCGGACAGATCAAAATCAGCCGGGCCATCGCCACCGATACGATCATTTGGCCAACGGTCCCCTTGGAATGGTCCATTTCGCCACCGCCAGATACCGCCTGAAATTTTATCCACCCACCTTGCAGCATCTTGGGATGATTCCACTTGATCTTGATATGTCGACTCGATATCTCGAATATCAAGAGTCCGGGGGGAAGCCGGGCTACTGAAGGGGAAAATCATGCGTTTGAAAACGAAGATTCTACTTGGCATCGGCACCGCGACGTTCGCCCTGGTTTCCACAACGGGACTTGCTCAGGCGCAGGCGCAGGAGAGTCCTGCGCAGGGCGAAAAGGTTGCGCCCAATGCTGATGCTAACGCGGGCGACATCATCGTCACCGCGCAGCACCGGTCCGAGCGTTTGCAGGATGTCGGCATCTCGATCACCGCCCTAGGCGGCCAGCAGCTGACCCGGCTCGGCGTCACGAGCAGCATGGACATCGGCCGCATCACCCCGGGCGTCCACGTTTCGGGCAACTTCGGCGGCCAGACCGCGCAGTACACGATCCGCGGCGTCGTCCAGAACGACTTCAGCGACGTTCTCGAAGGCCCGGTCGCCGTCTACTTCGACGATGGCTACATCGGCAGCCTCAGCGGTCAGATCTTCGGCACCTTCGACCTTGAGCGGGTCGAGATTCTGAAGGGGCCACAAGGCACCCTGTTCGGACGCAATGCGACCGGCGGCCTGGTCCACTTCATTCCGCGCAAGCCGACCGACCAGCTTTCGATCAACGCGAACGCCACCTATGGCCGGTTCAACCAGACCCGCCTTGAAGCGGGTATCGGCGGCCCGCTTGCAGAGGGACTCTCGGCGCGCGCCACGGTCCTGTACAATCGCCAGGATCCGATCTTCAAGAACATCTATCCGGCTGGAACCTTACCCAGCACGCCGCCCAATACAGCGCCTGCCCGCTGCTGCGAGGATACCTGGAACGACAACACCCTCGGCGGGCGATTGCAGCTCCAGTACGAAACCGGTGGCTGGAAGGTCAGGCTCCAGGGATCGGCCCTGCGCAGCATCATGTCGACCAGCCCGTACAAGTCCTTCCCTGCGGCGCCGGTGTTCAACAGCGCCGGCCAATTGATCGATACGATTAGACTTCCCGAAACGGACCCGGTTCTGGGCGCCATTCAGCAGCCGCGCGATAACAACTCCATTTCCCAGGTGCTGGCTCTGAAGGACCGCAACCGGATGCAGACCTACAACACGGCTCTGCACATCGACGGGTCGGTCGGTGCGGTCGATGTGGCTTTGATCACCGACTGGAAGCAGTTGAAGAAGTCATTCTTCACTGACACCGCACTGGTACCGGTAAACTTCCTGGCCGTCGCCAGCGATGCAAACACCCAGCAGTTTTCGCAGGAACTCCGGCTGTCCGGAAAAAGTGACAGCCTTCATTGGAGTGCGGGCGCCTATTATCTGAACATCAATGCCAAGGACGCCAGCGGATTTCTTATTCCCAAAGGTTCGATCCTGGCCGTACCTGTTGCCGGATCTCCTGACGGCGGGGACCTGATCAACTTCAATCAGCTCAAGACGCAATCCTTTTCGCTGTTCTCCCAGATCGACTGGAAATTCGCCCCGCAGCTGACGCTCGTTGCAGGCGGACGAATCATCTTCGAACATCAAAGCTATTTCTACCGTTCGGCACTGATCCGGAATGATCGCGACTATTACATCGACAGCGTCGAACTGGCGCCGCTGCCGGCCTATCAGAAGGCCGATGGCACGCTGGTCTTCGATCCCTATCGCAACCGCCGCCACAACACGCTGTGGGCCGGCAAGCTCCAGCTCGAATATCGCCCGAATTCCGACACCCTTGTCTATGTCGGCGTCAATCGCGGCGTGAAGGGCGGGGCCTACAATGCCAAGTACCAGGACGGCAGCCTCCCGTTGCTGGAATCCCAGATGGGCTATGGTCCCGAAACACTGTGGTCCTACGAAGCCGGCGTGAAGGCGACCTTGCTGAACGGGGCAATCGTCGGCAGCGCCGCGGCGTTCTATTACGACTACAAGAACTACCAGGCCTTCCTGTTCGTAAACTCCTCGGGTCTCGTCACGAACAGTCCTGCGACCAACTACGGCATCGAAGCAAGCCTGCAGATCAAGCCGACGGATCGGCTTTCGGTCAACCTTGGCGGGTCCATCTTCCGGCCCAAGGTGAAGAACGTTGTCACCGCACCCGCCACCGCGACCGCACCGGCCATTGTCCGCGACACCGAGCCAGCCTTCGCGCCGCGCGAGCAGGTCTCGGCGATAGTGAACTGGACGCCGCCGATTGCCAACGATGCGATCGAGCTGTCGGTGAATGCCAACTACACCGGCCGCTTCTTCAACAACCTGCGCAACTTCACCGGGGAAGTCACGAAAAGCTATATCCTGACCGGCGCAAATGTGGAGTGGAAGTTCGGTGCCGGCTTCACAGCGGCTGCCGCGCTCGACAACATCTTCGACAAGCGGGTCAACGTGATCGGGTTCGATCTGGCAACCTTCTGCGGCTGCATGCACGAATCTTACAATCGTCCCCGGACCTGGAGGGTTTCGCTGCGTTACGAAATGTAATGACCTGATGTACCGAATACCGTGAATGTGCGCGCCAAGGCTTGATGGGCAATGCCCGTCAAGCCTTGGTCATGCCGCGCTTTGAAGACAATGGTCGAGGAGATTGACCCGTGCGAACAGTGACGTCTTTTTGCAGAACCTGTACGGCGGGTTGCGGTACGAAATTGACCATCGATGACCAGGACCGGATCGTCAGCATCCGCGGTGACGAGAACAATGCGATGAGCCGCGGCTATGCCTGCTTCAAGGGTCTGCACAGTCACGAAGCGCAATATAGCCCCGAACGCCTGCTCCATCCCTTGAAGCGGCAGCCCGACGGCACCTTCGCCCGCATCTCGATCGAGCAGGCGCTGGACGAGATCGCCGCGAAGATGAAGCTGATCATCGACCGCGACGGTCCCCAGGCGCTCGGCCTGTTCATCGGCAACGGCGCGAACTTCAACTCCGCCGCCTTCTCGATCCACCTGCCGTTCATGCAGGCGCTGGGATCGCGGCACTTCTTCACCACCAACACGCTCGACCAGTCGGCCAAGATGATCACCTATGAGCGCATGGGCTTCTGGGCGGCCGGCCCGCAGCGCTTCGATACCGCCGATGTGATGATGGTCTTCGGGAGCAACCCGCTGATCTCGCACGCCTCGCTCAACTTTCTGATGTCGGACCCGGTGCGCACGATGAAGGCGGCGCGGGCGCGGGGCATGAAGCTGATCGTCGTCGACCCCCGGCTGACGGAGACCGCGCGCTATGCCGACATCCATCTTCAGCCGATCCCTGGGCACGACGCGACGATCGCCGCGGGCATGATCCGCATGATCCTCGCCGAAGGCTGGGAGGACAAGGAATTCTGCGCGCGCTATGTCGGCCCCGAGGGCATGGCCGCGCTGCGCGAGGCGGTCGAGCCTTTTAACGAGGAGATGGTCACCCACCGCGCCGGGTTGCCCGAGGGCCAGCTGCGCGCGGCCACTGAGATGTTCGCGCGCGATTCGAAGCGTGGGCCGGTGTCGACGGGCACGGGCAACAACTTCGGGCCGAACTCGAACGTGGCCCAGCACCTGGCCGACGCCATGAACGTCGTGTGCGGACGGTTCCTGCGCGAGGGCGACGCCACGCTCGTCGAGATGCTCAGCCCCGAGGCGCCGATCTATCCCGAGGTGATCCCGCCCTCGCGCACCTGGGAGCATGTTCCGCCGAGCCGCATCCGCGGCGTGGGCACGCTGCTCAACCGCGAGGAGATGAGCGGAACGCTTCCCGACGAGATCCTGACCCCGGGCAAGGGGCAGATCCGCGGCCTGCTGATCCAGGGCGGCAACCCCGTCCTTGCGATCCCGGGCCAGAAGAAAGTCGTCGAGGCGATGAAGTCGCTGGAACTGTCGGTGATGATCGACCCGTTCATGCACCAGACCGCGCAATATTGCGATTACATCTTGCCGCCCACGATGCCCTACGAGCGCGCCGATCTGCCGCTGACCATTCCGACCATCGTGTTCACCAACATCAACTGGATCCAGTATACGCCAGCCGCCGTGCCGCCGCCGCCGGGCTCCGAGCTGGTCGAGGACTGGCAGGTCTACACCGGCATCGCCAAGCGGCTCGGGCTGACGATCGAGTACAACCACACGACCGTCATCGACCTCGACACGGTGACCACCGACGACCTGCTTGCCATTCGCGCCGCCGATGGCCGCGTGAAGCTCGACGAGATGAAGCAATATCCGAGCGGCAACTCCTTCCCGTTCGCGTCCGAACGGGTGGCGGCGCCTCGCCCGGAAGGCACGGCCCGGTTCGACGTGATGCCCGCCGACGTGAGGGGCGAGCTCGAGGAGGCGCTGGCCTATGCCATCACGCCGGACAACATCGTCAGCAAGGGCAGGAAGTTCACCCACCTCGTCAGCTCCCGCCGGATGCGCCACATGTTCAACAGCGTCGGCACGATCGGCATGCCGAGCGTCCGGGCGAGGGCGAAGTTCAATCCGGCCTACATCCATCCGGCCGACATGGCTGAGCTGGGCATAGAGAATGGCGATCACATCGAACTGGAATCCGATGTCGGCAGGATCACCGCGATCGCCGAGGCGGACGAGACGATGCGTCCGGGCGTGATCTCCATCCCGCACGGCTTTGGTCCGGCCACCGGTGAAATGGACGAGGATGGCGGGGTCTCCATCGGCGCCCTCATCGTCGCCGATGAGTTCTATCAGCACGTCAACGCCATCCCACGGATGACCGCCATCCCGGTGAATGTCCGGCGGCTGAACAGCAGGATGGCGGCCTATGAAACCGCGGAAACAGAGTGAGCAGCGTGCATGAAACGCCCCCGCAACGGGGATCGGTGTGAAACAGCGACGACCTCGTCAACAGCCAAACGACACGCCGTCTCATTGGATGAGAAAACCCGTCACACGGTGAATGCCGCGCCTGGACCGCTCAGGATTGCGGGCTGTACGCCACTGCCCTGATCATAATCCCCTGGTGCGGGTGCATGAACTCGTTGACGCCGACCGTGGTGCGGGTCGGGCCGTCAGGCGGAAAGAACGTGGCGTAAACTTCGTTGTAGACGCCGTAGGCCGACATGTCGGTCAGATAGGCGTGAAGATCGACGATATCCGAGATGCTGGAGCCCACATCGTTGAGCATTCCGGCGAGCGAATTGAGGATGTAGCGGGTCTGTTCACGGAAATCGATTTCGAAGGTGCCATCTTCGTTGAAGCGGACGCCTTCGAAGCTGTTGTCCTCGCGGCGGGCGCTGGTGCCGGAAATAAAGATGAAATTGTCCACGCGCTTGAGGTGCGGATAGTTGCCGAGCGGCCTTGGGCGGTCTCCGAAGATCTTGCTTTGCGAGAACAGGTGGCGCTCCACGTTTTTAGAGGTTTCGCGCAGGCGATTCTTCACTTCGATCACGCGGTTGTCATCGAGCCGTGAGGCGGGCGCCGAAAGCGCGATCGCGGCAATTACCCTGCCGCTCGAATTGTGTAACGGGACCGCGACGGACCGGAGGCCGTCTTCCCATTCACCATCGTCAACCGCGTAGCCGCGATCTGCAATCCGGTTTAGCTCGGCGGTCATGGCCTCGGGCGAGGTGATCGTGCGTTCAGTGAACTTCACGAGTTCGAGGTTGGCGGCAAAGGCCTTGCGCTGTGTTTCACCCATTGCTGCAAGGAACACTTTGCCCCCAGCAGTACAGTGCAGGGGGAAGGGGCGGCCCACGTCCTGATTGATCAGCAGCGACCTGTCGGGCAGCGCAATCGTGGAATTCATCGCCTCGTTGCCGACGCGGACGACGCAGTGAAGGGCTTCGCGAAACTCGAGGGCCAGTTCCTCAAGGTGCGGCTGGACCGCATCGAGCAGAATCGTGTCGCCATCGACCTTGCCGCCCAGATCCGACAGCGTCGGACCAAGCTGAAACCGCCCGTTGCGCGTCCGCATGATCGCGCCTTCGCTCTCCAGCGTGAGCAGGAAGCGATGCACGGTTGCAAGATTGGAGCCTGTGGCCTGCGCGATCTCCGTGGCGGACACCTCGCGGCCCATGCCAGCGATGGTCCTGAGGAGGGCGAATGCCTTTCCCACGGAGCTGTTTTTGGGGGTTAGAAGGGGGCCGCGAATGACGTGCATCCTTTGTTGGAAATGATGGAAGGCAGGCGCTGCGAAGTATCAGCGGCGCAGGCAGTACGCAAGTTGCCGAGGCACTTGGCGCGACCGCCGAAAATCGTCGCGAAAGCTACCAACAGTTGCGTTGACATGACTGAAGCATGATGGCACGATCTCAATGCATAATCTAATTATCTCATTTAGTAAGATATGCTAGTGGGGTCGGAGGGAGCTGTGGTCTCTGAAGTTCGCGCCAGCACATCTGTCGTTCGTTGGGAGGTGCCTCTGCGCAAGAGGTGCGAGCCGGACGTGACCGTCCGAAGCGCAGGCCGCAAACGGGCGCAACGCTGAAATGTGCTGCTGGATCACTTCGAAAATTGTCGCCCGATGCCGGACTTGGAATCAAAGGAGTTAACCATGAGTTCAATTCTTCAGGAGTTTGTCCAAGCGTTGAAGTCGAAGAAGGTCGAGATCATCGACATGAGCCACACGCTACTACCCGCTACCCCGGTCATCGAACTGCCGGAGCCGTTCAACCAGACGCTGCCGTTCAGCATCGAAGAAATCTCCAACTTCGACGAACGCGGCCCCAATTGGTACTGGAACAACATTCATCTGGGCGAACATACCGGTACGCACTTTGATGCGCCGATCCACTGGATCACCGGTCGTGACTATCCCGACGGCTCGGTCGACAAGATCCCCGCGGAGAAGCTGATCGCTCCCGCCATCGTCATCGACGTCACCGCCAAGGTCGATGCTGACAACGAATATCTGATGACGCTGGACGACGTGAAGGCATGGGAAGACGAACACGGCATGATCCCGGAAGGCGCCTGGGTTCTCGTTCGCACCGGCTGGCAGTCTCGCTATCCGACCGAGAAGTTCCTGGACGACAGCCGCTGGCCTGGCCAACACCCTGACGTTCCAGGCTTCCTCGCGCACGAGCGCAAGGTCATCGGCGTCGGCACCGAGCCGGTCGGCACCGACGCTGGTGCAGCGCATTCGTTTGAAACCCGCTGGCCGTGCCACCACCACATGCACGGCACCAACCGTTACGGTCTTTCGAGCCTTGCCAACATGGACAAGCTCCCGGCGACCGGCGCCGTGCTGATCACGCCGCCGCTGAAGATCATCAAGGGTTCGGGCAGCCCCTGCCGCGTGCTGGCACTGGTCGAGCGTTAAGATCGGTCTCTTCCTCGCGGGTTGCCGTGGGGAGGAGAATTGGCGGTTCGCGGCAGCTTCAAGCCGCTGGCAGATTAAAGCCGAAAAGGGCTCAGGCACTATGGCGTGCCTGGGCCCTTTTTGCTTCCGGCAACAACCGCCGGAGGAGGGCCTCAGGCCAAAGGGGGCTCGGCCTTGGTTGCTCCGGCGACGCCCCAATTCTCCGGTTCGATCTCGGTGACGATGACCCGAACCTGCGCGGGTTGGACTTCAAGCGTGGCCACAATCGCGTCCGTCACGCGCGAGATCAGCAGTTTGCGATCTTCGGACGATCTGCCTTTGAGGATCTGGATGCTGGCGATCGGCATGGCTTGTCCCGGCGCTTTGGGTTGGGCTCTCTCAGAATGCAGCCTTGCCGGCCTGCATTTCCCTGTTGTCCTTCGGATTTGAACGAGGAGTGCGTTCAGGCGTG
>Ga0207654_10000347_pt1 | contig 27642 bp, 18 predicted proteins | sample KBSC64metaG_FD_184355 | JGI IMG/M metagenome (GOLD analysis project Ga0207654, IMG submission 184355) | Corn rhizosphere microbial communities from Kellogg Biological Station, Michigan, USA - KBS C6-4 metaG (SPAdes) (version 2) | ecosystem: Host-associated > Plants > Roots > Rhizosphere > Soil...
GCATGGCCGAGGGACCCATGTCTACACCGCGGCGGCTCGCGCCCATGTCGAGCGGAACTCCGATGACGCGTATCTTCCGCGTGGGTAAGGACTGTGTTCCGCTGGGTGGAAAAGAGGTGCTAAATGGGTTGATTTCAGGGTTGGTCGCCATGCGGGAGCGTCTCCGTTTCGGGCCCCAGCCATGATACCGTGCGACCTGCCGTTTCTGTCCCGAAACGGGACGAATTGCCCCTTCCTACTGCTATCACCGGTGTAGTCTCGCTTACCCGAAAGGTGTACCGGGAACCATGATTTTCGGGCGTAAGATTGATCGAAATCCTACTTGGAATTCCGTGTTAAGTCTCCTGCTATGAAGAACTAACACGAAAGCGGTAGAGAAGGAAGCGGCAATGGGCCTGACGATCGGGAAGGCGCGTATTCTGGCCGGGTTAGCGCTCATCTGGGCGTATGTCCCGACTCTTGCCCAGGCGCAGCAACCCCTCAATTCGCTCCAGGCGATTCACGCGCTCAGCAACTCCCAAGCCGCTCACCAGCTTCCCGTTTCGTTTCAGGCAACGGTCACTTACTACCGCGCTTATGAACGCACGCTCTTTGTGCAGGATGGCGATGTAGCGATCTACGTGCAACCGCGGACCCCCGTTCCTCTCGCTCCGGGGGATCGTGTTCTGGTCGAGGGGATAACACACGAGAGTTTCAGGCCCTTCGTTGCTGCTGCGAACGTCACCCTCCTTCGCCATGAGTCACTGCCGCGGGCAGTTCCCGCGACCTATGACCGCCTGATACGCGCAGATTATGACTGCAGGTTAGTCACGGTCAGGGCCACTGTTCGAAGCGCCGATCTAGTGCTCAGTTCAGATGTACCGAGCATCTCCATGCAGATGCGAACCGACGACGGCGCTGTCGATGCTGTTGTGGACAGCGCTGACATCGGTGCGGTGAAAAGCTTGTTGGATTCAGAGATTGAGTTCACAGGATCTGTCTCCGGCCACTTCGATGGCAAGATGCAGGTTACGGGCATCCTTCTGCATGCCAATTCGCTTTCGGCAATCAAGGTGATCAAGCCGGCCTCGAAGGATCCATGGGATCTTCCTCTCACGCATATGGACGAGGTGCTTTCGGCGTATCACGTGAACAATACGTCCCAACGTGTTCGCGTCCACGGCACCGTAACTTACTATCAGCCTGGCTCTGCGGTTGTCCTGCAAAGCGGGTCCAAGAGTATCTGGATCATGACTCACGCGAGCAACGATCTGAAGATCGGCCACCAAGCGGAAGCCATCGGATTCCCGGGGCTTCATGATGGCTTTCTGACCTTGATGGGTGGAGAGATTCAGGATTCGAAGGTTGCGAGTCCAATCAGTCCTCGGCCAGTGACCTGGGCTGAATTGGCGACAAGCCACTACCTATTTGATCTTGTGGCGACTGATGGAGTTGTGGTGGCAGAAAATCGTGGAGCTGCCCAGGATGAGTATGTTCTGGATTCCGGCGGCAGCCTTTTCTCCGCGATTTACCGGCACCCCGCCAAGCGGAGCGTGAGCAGTTCCCCGCTCCCAGCCATGAAGCATATCGCACTCGGATCGAAGGTTCGGGTCGCTGGCATCTGCCTGATGGGGGCATCGAATCCCTTCGATACCCAAGTGCCATTCGACATCCTGATGCGCTCAACGGATGACATTGTCACGATCGGAGCGCCGTCCTGGTTCAATGTAGGCAATCTGGTGCGAATCATCGGCGTGCTGCTCGCAATCGTCGTGCTCGTCGCCGCCTGGGGATGGACCCTGCTCGCCAAGGTCAAGCGGCAGACAGCCGCGATGACCAAGCACGCGGAACGGATTGCGAAACACGAACGCCACAATGCACAGCTCGAAGCGAAGCGCAGCCGAATTCTGGAAGACATCAATAGCTCCAGACCGCTTCCGGAACTGATCGAAGCGATTACGGAGATGGTGGCTTTCAGCCTGGATTACCCATTTGCATGGTGCGAGATGCCTGATGGGGGAACCCTGGGCAATTCGCCTGGAAACATTACGGGACTGCGCGTCGCTCACCTCGAGGTGCCAGCGCGAGCCGGTGGTTCCCTGGGCACGCTTTATGCCGCAATCGAAGCGGGTGAGCCTGTACACCCTGAAGAAGCAGCGATGCTGGAAGCTGGCGTACGACTGGCCACTCTCGCGATTGAAACTCGCAAGCTGTACAAAGACCTCGTTTACCGATCGGAGTTCGACTTGCTGACTGACATCTACAATCGCTTTTCGCTCGACCGCTATTTAGAAGAGCAGATCGACAAGGCAAAGACGGAGAATTCCATCTTCGGCCTGGTCTACATCGACCTCGACGAGTTCAAACAGGTCAATGATTTTTACGGTCACCACATAGGCGACCTCTATCTGCACGAGATCTCGATACGGATGAAGCGCCAGTTGCGTACGGGCGACATGCTTGCGCGGCTGGGCGGTGATGAGTTTGCCGCTCTGATTCCGGTAACGCGCAGCCGTGCCGCGCTTGAGGAAGTAGCTCAGAGACTTGAGCGCTGCTTCGACGCCCCCTTCGCTGTGGAGGGATATGTATTGCGTGGCGGAGCCAGTGTCGGGATCGCAATCTTCCCCGACGACGGCACGACAGCAGATAGCCTGCTGAGCGCAGCAGATGCGGCGATGTACGTGAACAAACACACGAAGCGCCACAAGACCGAGATGCCCGGCCAGCTACAGCAGGCGCTCTTCAAACCGAACCGCTAGATCCTGAATGCACAAACGCGCCGATTCAGCGGAATCGGCGCGTTTGTGTTTTGGTTGAGTGACTCGTAAGGGCTGCGTCTTATCGCACGTGCAGCTGGGAGATCGTCACCTTGCCCTTGCTTAGATCGGCCTTGCGCCATTGGCTCTTTTCATTGAGAGCCACCCAGCGGCGCTCTTCGCTGCGATAGTGCCAGTCTTTATCGAGCTGGTAATAAACCATGGTGCCGCTGGCTTCCATCACCTTGATGATGCTGTTGTCGTGCGAGTTCTTCTCGTCGTAGTCGGTGCTGGCGCTTTGTCCCATCTCGGAATAGATTTCGTTGAGCTCAAAGAGCTGCGCGTTGACCGCATCGTTCATCGGCTCGACGTTGAGGCCGATGCGCTTTGCCTCGCGCAGGGTGATTGGATAATTGTGCGAAGGATAGCCGGAGTTCAGGTTGTTGCTGATCTCGCGGGCGCGCTCTTTGTCATCCATATGGTAGGAAAGTATCTCTTCGCATATGCGGGTGGAGAGAGCGCTGGAACGGTCGACCGCACCGATGACGAGCGGATGAACATAGGGGAAGAGGGCCGCGTAGGGATTGGTTGTCGAGTCCTTGGCCTGTTCTGTCCAGAGGCGGATGACGCGGAGAAGCTCATCGTTGCTGACGCTGACGCGGTCATTGTCGCGATCGATTGGCGAGAGATCGTGTGTGAGCGAAGTATCGACGGCTGAAAGATGCGCGAGAGGGCCCATGAGAATTCTGTCGGCGCCGAGGGCGAGCATGGTGGCAGCCGATTGACACTCGAGTGGCGCGAGAACGGTGAGATGCTTCACATAGCGGCGCAGCAGGTTGACCATGCGCAGAGAGGCCTGGCCCGAGCCACCATCGGACTTCACGAACAGGGAGAGGCGCTCGATGCTACCTAAATTGCGCAGGAGTGCGTACAGGCTGGCAACATCGCTCTGGCAGATGGAGCCTTTGCTGGAAATCCAGTAGGTAATGACCGGCTCGCCGAGCAGCGTGGAAAGCTTGTCGAGGACAGGCTGAGTCCGTTCAATCAGCATCGGCGGCTTGGTTGCCGCAGGACGGATTACCGCAACTTCAGAGACAGAAACAGATACAGATGGATTAGGCAATTCGGGTACCGCGCAATATTGAATTGTCGTGAATGCCTAGATATTAGCACGATGTTGATTCCGCTTAAGCGAAAGCGGGCCCGGTTGATCACCGGACCCGCCTGGCTTGGAATGATGTGATGCTGCAAAACCAATTTGATTGCGGAACTTGCGCCCGATTGCAGCTGCCAAGCTATCTAGACACTTTAGTAAGCGGAGCTTCTAGCGTCTCTGGAGTTGGGGATCATTCGGGTCGTCTCCCCCATCTGATCCCGGTGCAGGAATTGTGACTCTGATCGTGATCGGCGACTGCAGTTGGAAGTTGATAAGGGTCTCCGTTGGGATCACGGTCTGCTCGCCGCGCGTGGCAGCATTGACGCCGGTGCCTGCGGCAGCTCCAGCGAGGCCTCCGATCGCCGCACCTTTGCCTCCGCCGGCGAGCGCCCCAATGATGGCACCAAATGCCGCGCCGCCTCCGGCCTTGGTCGCGGTGTTCTTACCGCGAGCAGCTCCTTGTTTTGTGTATGCGTCGGTTGTGACGGCAATCTTCTGGCCGCCGCGCTGAATGTCCGTCAGCTCAAGGCTGAGAAGCGACTGCCCCTTGAAGTGAGCGGCCTCGCGCGCCTCGATGATGCGCCCGGTTACTGGAGCCCCCCGGCGAAGCGCAATCACGCCCTGCGTTCCGAGATCGGCCGCAAGTGCGCCGTGGAACGCGTCGTTGGTTTGAGCGGTCTTGCTATCAAGAGCCTCAGTGATTCGGATAGGGACTACCGTGCCCGCGGGGATCGTGACTTCTTTAACGACCGGTTGCGGAGGAGGAGGGGGTGCCGCCTGCACCGGTGGAGGCGGAGGGGTGTTGTCTGCCTGAGCGGGTGTCTGCTGATAAGCCGGCGTGACCGGGGCACTCGCGGGCGCGTTGTCGTTCCGCTGGTAATCCTGGCGCTTGCGACGATCCCGGTCGCGGTCTCGATCGCGAGAACGCGTCGGCTCTGGTGCAGGAGCGGGTGCTGCCTGAACCGTTTGCTCCGGTACCGAGGCTGGTGTGGTCGACGCCGATTGCACGGTGAGATTGTTGATCACCGTCTTCACGCCGCTGATGGTACCGCTGTCGTTTGCTGCCAGCGAACGCGAAGCTTCGTCGCTCACGGTTCCGTTGAGGGTTGCGACGCCATTCACAACGCTGACCTGGATATTCTGTTGCGCCAGGGCTGACTCGCCCTTAATTTTCGACTGCACGTCGCTTGCGATCTGCTGATCTGTTGGCGCGGCCGGCTGCTTCATCTTGCATCCCGCTGCAAGCCCGACCGCCACAGCCAGAAGCATTACTCCTGACCACCGAAACTGCCTACTGCCGATGGTTCTCTGCTTCATGTCAAAAACCTCTTACAAAAAGAACTCGGCGGGTTACCGCCTATCTAAGATTTAGACTTTCACGACACGGCTTGGATTCGTTTTTCGATGGTAATTAACCGGACGTACCAACGGAATGACGTGTCATGTTCGGGTACCCGGGAGTGCTCACCTGCGATAAAAAGAAAGGACCTCGCCGAAGCGAGGTCCTAAGTGGTTAGGTAAATCGTTACTCTGCTGCCATCTCTTCAGCTTCGCCTTCCTGACGCATCATCTCGAGTTCGCGCTCTTCAGCTTCCTTCTCAGCATGCACTTCCTGCTGGACCTTCGCTGCCGCTTCTTCGAGCTCTGGAGAGAGCTGGACATTGCGGTAGTACTCGAGTCCGGTGCCTGCCGGGATGAGGCGGCCGACGATTACGTTCTCCTTCAGACCGCGCAGGTTGTCGATCGCGCCGTTGATGCTGGCTTCGGTGAGAACGCGTGTCGTCTCCTGGAAGCTGGCTGCCGAGATGAAGCTGTCGGTCGAGAGCGAAGCCTTCGTGATACCGAGGAGGAGCGGACGGCCCAGTGCCGGACGGCCACCCTCGCGCACCACGCGCTCGTTCTCTTCGCGGAAGCGGAACCGATCGACCTGCTGTTCGAGCAGGAAGTTCGTGTCGCCCACTTCGTCGATCCGGACCCAGCGGAGCATCTGACGCACAATCACTTCGATGTGCTTGTCCGAGATGGCCACGCCCTGTAGACGGTAGACTTCCTGGATTTCGTTCACCAGGTACGCCTGCAGTTCCTTCTCACCAAGCACGGCAAGAATGTCGTGCGGGTTCAAAGGACCGTCCATGAGAGGATCGCCGGCGCGCAGGCGTTCACCTTCCTGCACGTTGACGTGAGTGCCGCGAGGTACCGAGTACTCCTTCTCGTCTCCGTTGTCAGCCGTGACGTAGATCTTGCGCTGACCCTTGGTGACTTCGCCGAAGCGAACCACACCATCGATCTCGCTGATGATTGCCGTCTCACGCGGCTTGCGGGCTTCGAAGAGCTCGACCACGCGCGGCAGACCGCCGGTGATGTCCTTGGTACGCGTTGACTCCTTTGGAATCTTCGCGAGCACATCGCCCGGACCCACCTCGTCGCCATCCTGAATCATCAGGTGAGCGCCGCGAGGCAGCAGGTACCGCTTGTGAGCCTTCGCGTTCTTCACCATGAAGGCAGGCTGGCGCTTCTCATCGGGAGCATCGGCAACCACCCAGCGCGAGAGGCCGGTAACTTCGTCGACTTCTTCATTGAGCGTGATGCCTTCCTGCAGGTCCTTGAACTGCACGGTGCCGCCGATTTCCGTGAGAATCGCGTAGGTGTACGGATCCCACTCGGCCAGCAAATCGCCGAGCTTGACCGCCTGGCCATCCTTCACCCGGAGACGGGCGCCATAGACCACCACATAGCGTTCTTTTTCACGTCCACGCTCGTCAACAACTGCGATTGAGCCTGAGCGGTTCATCGAGACCAGAGCACCGTCTTTGCTTTCAACAGTGTTGAGGTTGATGAAGCGAACGAAGCCATTGTTCTTGGCATCGAGTCGCGACTTGTCCTGCACACGGCTGGCCGTACCGCCGACGTGGAAGGTACGCATCGTGAGCTGCGTTCCAGGCTCGCCGATGGACTGCGCCGCGATGACGCCGCAGGTTTCGCCGAGTTCGACCATGCGTCCGGAACCGAGGTTGCGGCCGTAGCATAGAGCGCAAACGCCGCGACGCGATTCGCAGGTGAGCACCGAGCGGATCTTCACCTTCTCGACACCCGCGCCCTGAATCGCCGAAGCGATGTCTTCGTCGATGGGCTGGTTCACTTCGACAACCACGTTGCCGTCGTAATCCTTGATCCGCTCGAGCGAAACACGGCCGATGATACGGTCGCGCATGGGCTCGATGATCTCGCCGGACTCGACGATGGAGCCCACGTAGATGCCTTCGCTGGTTCCGCAATCATATTCGGTGACGATGACGTCCTGCGCCACGTCGACGAGACGACGGGTGAGGTAGCCCGAGTCGGCAGTCTTGAGCGCCGTATCGGCCAGGCCCTTACGTGCGCCGTGCGTCGAAATGAAGTACTCGAGCACCGTCAGACCTTCGCGGAAGTTCGCAGTGATCGGGGTCTCGATGACTTCGCCTGAGGGCTTAGCCATCAGTCCGCGCATACCGCTGAGCTGACGAATCTGCTGCTTCGAACCGCGGGCGCCGGAGTCGGCCATGATGTAGATCGGGTTCATGGCTCCTTCCTGATCCGCGCGCTTCATGTTGCCGAACATTTCGTCCGCGACCTGATCGGTCACAGCCGACCACATCTGGATGACCTTGTTGGAGCGCTCGCCGTTGGTGATGGCGCCGTCCATGTATTGCTTCTGGACTTCGATCACCTTGCGGTCAGCATCTTCAACCACGGTGTACTTGCTGGCGGGGATGACCATGTCATCCAAACCAACCGAGAGTCCTGAGCGCGTCGCAAACTGGAAGCCAAGCTGCTTGATGCGATCGAGCATGCCAACCGTCACCTCGAGACCGAGGTTCTGGTTGCAGTAGTTTACGAGCTGTCCGATGCCCTTCTTCTTGAGCAGGCCGTTGATGTACGGCATGCCCGCGGGGAGGGCGTCGTTCAGGATTACGCGGCCAACCGTGGTGTTGATGTACTCGTTATTGAAGTCGACCGGCTCGGTATGCGTCAGGTCCTGATCGTCATACGCGGTGGTCATGTCGAGCACCTTGCCCGTGTAGCGGAGGCGGATTGGCGTGAGCGTCTCCAGTTCCTTCGCTTCCAGCGCCATCAGGATCTCTTCAGTGTTCGAGAAGACACGGCCCTCGCCACGTCCACCCTTCTTCTCCTTGGTCAGGTAGTAGAGACCGAGAACCATGTCCTGCGTAGGCACGGTGATCGGCTGACCCGATGCGGGAGAAAGAATGTTGTGCGAAGCGAGCATGAGCACGCTGGCTTCAATCTGGGCTTCCGGCGACAGCGGAATGTGAACAGCCATTTGATCGCCATCAAAGTCCGCGTTGAATGCGGTGCAGACCAGCGGGTGAATCTTGATGGCCTTGCCTTCTACGAGAACCGGCTCAAACGCCTGGATGCCGAGGCGGTGAAGCGTTGGGGCGCGGTTCAGCAGTACCGGGTGATCCTTGATGACTTCTTCAAGGATGTCCCATACCACCGGTTCCTGCATCTCCACCATTTCCTTTGCCTGCTTGATGGTGGTGCAGTGGCCAGTCTGCTCGAGGCGGTGATAGATGAACGGCTTGAACAGCTCGAGCGCCATCTTCTTGGGCAGACCGCACTGGTGAAGCTTCAGCTCGGGGCCGACCACGATGACCGAACGGCCGGAGTAGTCGACGCGCTTGCCGAGGAGGTTCTGACGGAAGCGGCCCTGCTTACCCTTGAGCGTGTCGGACAGCGACTTGAGCGGACGGTTGTTTGCTCCGCGGAGCACACGACCGCGACGGCCGTTGTCGAACAGAGCGTCAACAGCTTCCTGAAGCATGCGCTTTTCGTTGCGCACGATGACTTCGGGCGCGTGGAGATCCATGAGCTTCTTCAACCGGTTGTTGCGGTTGATGACGCGACGATAAAGGTCGTTTAGATCAGACGTGGCAAAGCGGCCGCCATCCAGAGGCACGAGGGGACGGAGCTCTGGAGGAATGACCGGCAGCACATCGAGAATCATCCACTGGGGCTTGTTGCTCGACTTGCGGAAAGCTTCGACGACCTTGAGACGCTTGGCGTACTTGATCTTCTTCTGCGCCGAGGTCTCGGTCTTCATGCGCTCGCGGAGTTCCATGGCGAGCTCTTCAATGGTGACGCGCTTCAGCAGTTCCTTGATAGCTTCTGCGCCCATCATGGCCTTGAAGCCGGAGGGGCGATACTGCTGATCAAGCTCGCGGTAGCGGGCTTCGTCCTTGATGATCTCGCGCTCCTTGACGGGCGCGTCGCCCACGTCGACGACGACGTAGGACTCGAAGTAGAGAATGCTCTCAAGGTCGCGCAGAGAGATGTCGAGCAAGTGGCCGATACGCGAAGGCAGGCCCTTGAAGAACCACACGTGCGAGCACGGGGAAGCGAGCTCGATGTGGCCCATGCGCTCGCGGCGCACTTTGCTGACGGTAACTTCAACACCGCACTTGTCGCAGATGACGCCGCGGTGCTTCATGCGCTTGTACTTGCCGCAGAGACACTCCCAATCCGTTACGGGCCCGAAGATGCGGGCGCAGAACAGGCCGTCACGTTCCGGCTTGAAGGTGCGGTAGTTGATGGTTTCCGGCTTCGTTACCTCGCCATGCGACCACGAACGGATTTTCTCCGGCGAAGCCAGCATGATGCGGATGGCGTCAAAATCGGTAATCGGGCTGGTGAGTTCAAACGGGTTTGAACGGAACAAGGCGACCCTCCTTGGCGGGCCTTGCGGCAACCGCCGCGGTATCCCCGGGATTCCTTCGTCGGGTCCTTCCTTCCCGGGAAGCGGCGTTTACCGCTTTCAAGAAGGACACCGAAAACTTCTAAGCTCGTCGGTGCCCCGGGTCTCGATTTCGAAACCCGGGAGTCACCAGTTAGTCGTCGGCTACTGCCGCCATCTCGGGCGCAGGAGCCTTCTTGATCAGGTCTGCACGCTTGATCAGTTCCACATCGAGACAGAGCGATTGCAACTCGCGGATGAGCACGTTGAACGACTCAGGCACACCCGGCTCGATTGCCGCTTCGCCCTTGACGATGGCCTCGTAGATCTTGGTACGGCCATAGACGTCATCGGACTTCGCGGTCAGCAGTTCCTGCAGGATGTACGCAGCGCCGTATGCTTCAAGCGCCCACACTTCCATCTCGCCGAAGCGCTGTCCGCCGAACTGCGCCTTGCCACCCAGCGGCTGCTGAGTGATGAGCGAGTACGGTCCGATCGAGCGCGCGTGAATCTTGTCGTCGACCAGGTGCGAGAGCTTCAGCATGTAGATGTAGCCCACGGTTACCGGCTGTTCGAACTGTTCGCCGGTCATGCCGTCGAACAGCGGAGTCTTGCCCGAAGAAGGCAATCCAGCCGCGGCTAGCAGCGCTTTGATCTCGCTTTCCTTGGCGCCATCGAACACCGCCGTGCCGAACCAGATGCCGCGCTCCATGCCATGTGTCACACGCAGGAGCATCTCGTCATCAAGCTCTTCGAGCTGCCGCAGCGTTGCCGTGCCTGCGAACTCCTTGCGAACCTGCTCGCGGACGAAGTTGGCGTCGCTGTTCTGTTTCAGCAGCGCGGCAATCTTCTTGCCCAAAGCCGCTGCCGCCCAGCCGAGGTGCGTCTCGAGAATCTGTCCGACGTTCATACGAGACGGAACGCCAAGCGGATTGAGAACGATTTCGACCGGAGTGCCATCAGGCAGATACGGCATATCTTCTTCAGGAAGAATGCGCGCGATCACGCCCTTGTTGCCGTGGCGGCCGGCCATCTTGTCACCGACCGAGAGCTTGCGCTTCATGGCAACGTAAACCTTGACCAGCTTGATAACGCCAGGAGGCAGCTCATCGCCCTTCTGCAGCTTTGCGATTTTCTCGTTCGTGATCTTGCGCAGAACTTCGATCTGACGCGATGTCATCTCTTCGATCTCGTCGATCTGCTCATTCACGCGCGGATCCTTGTCGTTATACCGGATACGCTTGAGGTTCTTGGTCGAGATGCGTTCAATGGTTTCGCGATCAAGCAGCGCGCCCTTGGTGATGAGACGCTTGTTGGTCCGCTCGTCGTGCAGGTCGGCCAGAACTTCCTTACCGCCGAGGATGCCTTCGAGACGCTTCAGACGTTCGTCGGTGAGGATTCGGATTTCGTCGCCAAGGTTCTTCTCCAGCTTCGAAACGTATTCCGCTTCGATCTGCTTGGCGCGCTCGTCCTTTTCCTGCCCCTTGCGGCTGAAGATACGGACGTCAACTACCGTGCCTTCGATGCCCGGAGGGCACGTGAGCGAAGCGTCACGAACATCGCCGGCCTTCTCACCGAAGATGGCGCGGAGCAGCTTCTCTTCAGGAGTGAGCTGCGTTTCGCCCTTCGGCGTGACCTTGCCGACCAGAATGTCGCCATGGCTGATCTGGGCACCGATGCGGATGACCCCGCTCTCGTCCAGGTCGCGCAGCGCGTGCTCAGAGACGTTGGGAATATCTCGGGTGATTTCTTCCGGTCCGAGCTTGGTGTCGCGGGCTTCAATTTCAAACTCCTCGATGTGCACCGAGGTGTAGTAATCGTCCTTCACCAGCCGTTCGCTGATCAGGATCGCGTCCTCGAAGTTGTAACCGCGCCACGGCATGAAGGCCACGAGGACGTTGCGTCCCAGTGCCAGCTCGCCCTGCTCGGTGCAAGGACCGTCCGCGATGACCTGTCCCTTCACAACGCGCTCGCCCTCGCGCACAACCGGCTTCTGGTTGATGCAGGTGTTCTGGTTCGAGCGCTTGAACTTGATCAGCGTGTAGATGTCTGAACCGACTTCACGCGACAGCTGCGTGGGGTGATGCTCACCCTCAACGCGCACGATGATGCGCTCAGAGTCGACCGAGTCCACGATGCCGTTACGCTTTGCCAGCACCACGGCGCCAGAGTCGCGAGCCGTAACGCCTTCCATGCCGGTTCCCACCAGCGGAGCTTCTGCCACAAGCAGTGGCACCGACTGGCGTTGCATGTTGGCGCCCATCAGCGCGCGGTTCGCGTCGTCGTGCTCGAGGAACGGCACCAGCGAAGCGGCCACCGACACGAGTTGCTTCGGCGAGACGTCGATGTAGTCGACCTCGGTCCTGTTCACCAGCACAAAGTTGCCTTGACGGCGAGCATTGACGAGATCTTCCGTGATCACGCCATCGTCATTGAACTCGATGTTGGCCTGCGCGATGGTGTGGCGGTCTTCTTCCCACGCCGACAGGTAGAAGCTGTAGGGGATGTAGTCGATGGTCCGCTTTCCCTGCTTCTTCAGCGAGGCATTGAGCTTGATCGCCTCATCCTTTTCGATGTGGTCGCCCACACGCAGACCGCTTTCGCCGGCGTTGACGACTTCAACGTAGTCGAGAATCTTGGAGTCCTTCACCTTGCGATAAGGAGACTCGATGAAGCCGTACTCGTTGATGCGGGCAAAGCAGGAGAGCGAGCTGATCAGACCGATGTTCGGACCTTCCGGCGTTTCGATCGGGCAGATACGGCCATAGTGCGTCGGGTGCACGTCGCGGACTTCGAAGCCAGCGCGTTCACGCGACAGGCCGCCCGGTCCAAGCGCCGATAGACGCCGCTTGTGGGTGATTTCCGAAAGCGGGTTGGTCTGGTCCATGAACTGCGAGAGCTGTGAGGATCCGAAGAACTCGCGGATCGCGGCCATGACCGGCTTTGCGTTGATGAGGTCGTGCGGCATAGCCGTCGAGAGCTCCTGGTACACGCTCATCTTTTCCTTGATGGCGCGCTCCATACGCACGAGGCCAATGCGGAACTGGTTTTCCATCAGCTCGCCGACTGCGCGGACGCGGCGGTTGCCGAGGTGATCGATATCATCTACCGCGCCGATGTTCTTGCGAAGCTTCAGCAGGTAGCGAATGGTCGCATAGAAATCTTCGGGCGTCAGGGTGCGGTGATCGAGTTGTGTCGCATCCTGATTCTCGTAGAGCTTGATATTGAACTTCAGACGGCCCACGCGCGAGAAGTCATATTTCCGCGGATCGAAGAACATGCCTTCAAAGAGCGCAGTCGCGGTGTCCAGCGTTGGCGGATCGCCTGGACGCAGCTTGCGGTAGATCTCGATCAGCGCCTCTTCCGGCTTGTGCACCGAATCGCGCTTCAGCGTGTTCGTGATGATGTTGCCCACATCGTCGCGCTCTGGGAAGAACACCTCAACGGTGGTCGCGCCGCTCGCCATTACCTTGTGCAGGCGGTCAGCGGTCAGCTCAACGTTGGCTTCGACGATCACTTCGCCGGTATTCAGGTCCACCACGTCAGCAGCGGTCATGGCGCCATCGAGCTCAGCGTTCTCAATTTCGATCTTCTCGATACCGGCAGCGCGAATTGCCTTGAGGGTATTCGCGGTGACCTTGCGGCCGGAGTGCGCGATCTCCTCGCCCTTGTGCAAGACGGCATGCGCAGGCTTTGCGCCAAGCAGGTGCGTTGAGTGCTTCGGATCAGGCTGTACTGCCCACTGCAGCTTGCCGTTCTCGATGTGAATGCGATCGACAGTGTAGAAGGTCTTCAGAATCTCTTCGTCGGAACGCAGACCAAGGGCGCGGAGGAAGATGGTTCCGAGGAACTTACGCTTGCGGTCGATGCGGACATAGAGCGTGTTCTTCTGGTCGTACTCGAACTCCACCCATGAACCGCGGTAGGGGATGATCTTGCCCAGGAAGTAGGTGCGGTTGTTCGCCGTCTCGAAGAAGACGCCAGGTGAACGATGCAACTGGGACACAATTACACGCTCGGTGCCGTTCACGATGAACGTGCCGTTCGGAGTCATCAGCGGAATGTCGCCGAAGAAGACTTCCTGCTCCTTGATGTCGCGAATGGTCTTATTGCCGGTCTCCGCATCCTTATCGTAGATCGTCAGGCGGACCGTCACCTTCAGCGGAGCAGAGAACGTCATGCCGCGCTCTTCGCACTCCTGCTGGTCATACTTCAGCTGCAGGCCGACAGGGTCGCCGCACTTGTTACAGAAATCAGGAACGTTCTTGTTGTAGGTTCCGCACTTGTGGCAAAGAACGTCGCCAGGAAGGAACGGGTCAGTGATCACCATCGCTCCGCAATGGACGCAGGCGGTACGCAAGTGGTGAAGGCCTTTCAAGTGGCCGCACTTGCACTCCCAGTTGCCGATGGCGTAATCGACGAAATCAAGCTGCGAGATGCCGCGGAAGTCGGTGATGGGGAAAACGGAAACAAACACCGACTGCAGCCCCGAATCATCGCGCTCGTTGGGCAGCTTGTCCATCTGCAGGAAGCGCTCGTAGGAACGGCGCTGCACTTCGATCAGGTTGGGAATCTGGGTGGCTGTAGGAATCTTGGAAAAATCGAGCCGGCTGCGAATCGCGCGCTTCTCGTTAGGCATGCATCACTCCTGAGGCTCGTTACTCCGGCCGATACTCGTCACAGATCGCGCCGGGCCGGCACCCGAGTCTCGAGGCACCAGCTGTTTGCTGTCGTAGAACCGAATCAATCCGGACTGGATCACCGCGCATCCCCAGTCCCCGCTATTGGAACCGCCGGCGAGAATCCAGCCGAAGGTCCCAGTCTTCGCGCCAAGCGTATTTACTGAATTGAGGCAATCCCGAAATTCGCCTCACAGGCGTTGTTGTTCCTCAGGACAGTGCGCTATAAGAGTCCGAGAGTCGCTGCAATCGAAGTTAGCCTTGAATTGGCCAACTTCCCTTCAGCGGCGATCTCTGAGACGCCTAAACGCATCACAAGCTTTGAAACTGCCTTCGACTGCGCACAATCGGATGCAGACTTTGCTGGTGTACCCCAGCCGTTATGTCCGCAAACGCAACGTGAATTTACCTAGAACGCCCGATTCGCTGCGATAGAGACACGAAAGCCCGCAAGGACGCAATTCCTCACGAGCGCGGCTTAAAGCCTATGCCCCCATCCGATTTTTGTTGAAAACCTGTCGCCGATCCCAAAGCTCGCTTCTGCTGCCCGTCGCCTGCCAATCGACATCCATCAACAGGAAGCCCGCCTATCCTGCTGACACTAGAGCACTTATACTTCGCGTTTATGCCCATTCCGAGGCTGCTTGGCCCAGCCGGGATATGGACATTGTGCCCTTTGACTCTTATTCAAGACGCGCCGTGAGTGGTTTTCGCCCAGATTGCGGAAATACCCGCAGGGCCGAAAAGACGCGCAACGATTATCGTAGCGCGTCCCGGCTTGTCTTGCAAGTCACGTACCAAATTACTTAACTTCGATGGTCGCAACGCCTTCGAACTTCTTCTTGATCGCCTCGGCCTCGTCCTTGGTCGCGCTCTCCTTCAACGGCTTGGGCGCGCCATCGACCAGGTCCTTGGCTTCCTTCAGGCCGAGCGAAGTGACTTCGCGGACAGCCTTGATGGTGTTGATTTTGTTCGCGCCGGCATCCTTGAGGATGACCTGAAACTCGGTCTTTTCCTCAGCTGCCGGAGCCGCTGCCGCGCCACCGCCGCCGGCCACCATGACCGGTGCCGCCGCCGCTGCAGAGACGCCGAGGCGCTCTTCAAGCTTCTTTACCAGGGATGCAGCCTCGAGCAGGCTCAGGCCAACAATCTGTTCTTCCAACTGTGCGAGATCCGCCATGTCTTTTCTCCATTCAAATCCGAAATTGATATTCCCAGCCGCAAACCCAAACGGTAAGTTTCCGATGCGCCAGACCCGCGCCCTTTCCGCTTGCCTTATGGCCAAAACCCTTGAAACGGCTCGCAGCTCGCAGCGATCAGCAACGAGCTACGCGGCTACGCCGCCGTAAATTTTTCCTTCTCCACGCCCTGGTTCAGTACAACGGCCAGATCGCGGCCAGTTGCATTGAGCACGGTGACCAGGCGTTGCGCCGGAGCATTGATCAGGAACAGAAGCTTCGAGAAGAGCTCTTCCTTGCCCGGCATCGTGGCCAGGGCCTTGATCTCTTCTACGTTGATCAGCTTTCCATCAACAATGCCCAGCTTGAACTGGAACTCCGCATTTTCGCCGGCCCACTTCGCGAACACCTTGGTCAGCGCTACCGGATCGCCCGAGGTGAACGCAACCGAGTTCACGCCCTTGAGGCCCTTGAGCGCGGGACCCACCTTCGAGTCCTTGCTCGAAACGGCGGCCAGCTTGTTCTTCACCACGCGGTACTTGCCACCCGCCTCGCGGATGACCTTGCGCAGCTCGTAGTCCTTGGCAACAGTCAGCTTGCTGAATGTGCCGATAATCGCGGTAGTCGAGGTCTCCAGTTCCTTCGCCAGCAGCTGGACCTTCTCCGTCTTTTTCGCCTTCGAAATTGCCATTGTCTTCGCTCCGCTCGACAGTGAACAGTGATCAGTGAACAGTGGACAGTCTCAAAACCCGTCCTCGATCAACGTTCCTACTTCAGATCTCTCACAACTCGCCACTTTCGGACTGAACTTGCGGTCACTGTTCACTGACCGCTGATCACTGTCCACTGGCTTTTAGTGCTTGCCCGCCGCGTCCGCCACAGCCGAATCCAATGGAACGCCGGGGCCCATCGTCGAGCTCAGAGTGACGCTCTTAATGTACTTGCCCTTCGCGGCCGAAGGCTTCGCACGCACGATCGAGGTAATCACGGTCGTCGCGTTATCAATCAACTTCTGCGAATCGAAACTCAGCTTGCCCACCGGGACATGCACCAGGCTGGTCTTGTCGGCGCGAAACTCGACTTTACCGGCCTTAATTTCTTTCACGGCCGCCGCCACATCCTGCGTCACAGTTCCCGTCTTCGGGTTGGGCATCAGGCCCTTAGGGCCGAGCACCTTGCCCAGACGTCCCACGACCTTCATCATGTCGGGAGTCGCGATCAGAGCATCGAAATCGGTCCAGTTCTCTTTCTGAATCTTCTCGACCATTTCTTCGCCGCCGACGAAATCAGCGCCCGCATCTTGCGCTTCCTTCTGGCGATCGCCGGTAGCAATCACGGCAACGGTCTTGGTTTTGCCCAGTCCGTGCGGCAGAACTACTGTTCCACGAACCATCTGGTCGGCATGCCGGGTGTCCACGCCCAGGCGCATGGTCAGATCGACCGTCTCATCAAACTTGGCGAACTTCACTTGCTGCAGCAGGGTGACCGCTTCGGCAAGCGGATACGCTGGCTTGGTCACAGCCGCGCGCGCCTTCGCAATATTCTTGCTGGGTTTTGCCATCAGATCCTCGTCTCCCACCGCAGTTGCCAGCCCCTTTTCGGGGAACCTGGAGGCCATACGCCTGAAACCCTGGCGCTTATCGCCTCGAACAGGTCCAAAAGCCGTGGTGCAATTGACGCGCTCAGGATCTCTCCCGAGCACATTGATAGAGTGTAGCGGATTGGCAGAAGAAGTGCAATAAACGCCTGAAACTTGCAGCTTCTAATTAGATCAACGAGCTACTCCCAAGGATTCAGGCGCCGGGGGCTGGTTGGCGTCCGGCGCCGTTCGACCTACCTCAGGAATGCGGGGAGTTCCCTGCTCTCCTGAAACTGCGGCACGTACACCGACCCGCCCAGGTCCGAATCCCTGAATCCGAAGACAAAAAACTGATTTGGGTTGGCAATCCAGTTCCCTTTCGGATCCCGAACAGTCTGGGTAAAGTCATTGTCGTTCGCCACCCAGAGCGTATGGATCGTTTCACCACCGCCTACCAGGTCCGGCCCAAACGAAATTCCCTCGATCTTCGCCGGAATTTCGGCTGTGCTGAATCCCGCGTGTGTCAGAGACTGCACCAGGTCAACAAACAAGGTCTTGGAAGCCACGTGCGTAGCCGCCGTCAGCCCGTCCATGCCGCTCACATCGGTCGCGCCGGAAAGGTCGATCTTGAACAGCGACTTCACCTTGGCTACGCTTCCATCGGCGCGCCCCTTCCCATCGCGCTCATCGACTAGGAACTCATGGTTATTGATTGCCAGTATCTCGCTCACGCCTGAGCCAGTTGTCAGCCCGTACGCATACTGCCCCGTCACTTGCCCGGAAGCGATATCGATCGTGACAATCCGAAGGAGTTTCCCCGCCGCGCCTTTCTGCGCTGCATCCTGAATCAACGAAGCCTGCATGATGCCGACAAGCGTCTTGCCGTCGGGTGTAATCGCCAGGCCTTCCATGCCCTTGTTCGCGGTACGACCAGCAGTATTGCCGCTAATCTCTGTCGCACCGACCGGCGAGAGAGTGGTCACGTAGAACGAAGCCGGCAACGCGAAGGTTCGCAGCCGCACACCTGTGTTCCGATCGAATTGGTAGATATACGGCCCGTACTCGTCCGAAATGAAGACGCTCCTACCATCGTTGGAGACGCGAATCCCTTCTGTATCGAAGCGCGCATCGTTTGGATCGCCCGAGTTCTGAGTCGGATCGAATCCGTCAGAGCGGCCCGTGAAGTAGTAACGCATCATTCCGTTCATCGGCGGCACACCGGATCCGTCTGCATTCCCATAAACGAGCGGCGTTGTGCTCCACAGCAGGGTTGTTTGCTGTAACAGGGGCTTCAACTCAAACGGCAGTCCCGATCCTGAGTGATTTGGCGTCAGGTTCAGGTGTACGGTATGGAAGCGATTCACATACGCTACGGTGTCATCCACAGCGGGATTAAACGAGACCGCATTCGGTCCGCGATCAGGAAGCGCAAGAAATTCATTGCCTCCCACGTACGTGATCGCCGATCCGAAACCGCCCAGGCTGTTCGCCGGAACGCCATTCTCAAGCGTGTAGGTCAGACCCGAAACATCGGCCCAGGCTCCTGCTCTGGACTCGTCGAGCGTACCAACCGCGAGAAGCGGAAACTGCTGCGAGTGAAGCTGAAGTGACGAAAGAAAAATTGCAGCGCAGACGGATGCGGCCAGTCGCGTAATTGCCTGTCTCACTAAGTTCTCCTTTGGTGTGCTTGCCGGTGATGTGTCCTGGAAAGTACTGTGTCGGCAATCATCAAAGCTTCTTTACAACGGCCCATCAGAATTCGGTCAAAATCTGATGAATACGCAAACGACAGCGTTCGAGCGCTGGGTGCCGCGCAAGCATCGTCGTTTCATTGGTGTTAGCTGCATGTCCGCAACAATTCTCGCCATATGGCATCTAAATATGAAGAAAAGGACAGGAACACGGCCCCGGATGAGCACTGACGAGCGGGGCGCTGAATCTGAGGAACACACCGATGAAGAAATTAGAAATAGCAGCGATAGCACTTGCCGCCGGAACCCTTGTGGCGGCTTCTCCGACATTCGCGCAGAAGAATGCGCAACAGGGCCAAGGGCGGGCGATCGTGACCGTTCTGCCGAATGGAAAGAATGGGAACGCGGGTCAGATTTCCGCACAGGATCTGAAAGTGAAGGTGAACGGGAAGACTTCCACGGTGACGAGCTTTAACCAGATGCAGGAGAACAACAGTCCGTTAGAACTGGTGTTGATGCTCGACTCGGGGGCGCGCGCCAGCCTCGGTACGCAGTTCAACGATATCCAGACGTTCGTGAAGGAGATGCCACCGAACACGAAGATGGCGATTGCTTATATGCAGCAGGGCCGGGCTGCTTTCGCATCGCAGCTTTCGTCGAACGCTGCCGATGTTCTCAAGGGGCTGCATCTCAGCACCGGAATCCCCGGCGAAAATGCGAGTCCATACTTTTGCCTCTCTGACCTGGCGAAGAATTGGCCCTCGCATGATCGCACGGCTCGCCGCGAAGTGGTGATGGTGACCGACGGCGTGGACAACTACGAACGGCGCTTTGATCCGGACGACCCTTACGTGCAATCCGCGATCAAGGATTCAGTTCGCGCGGAGTTGGTGGTTTACTCCATTTACTGGAGAAACACGGGACGAGCCAATAACACCGGATATGAGACCAACGCTGGTCAGAACCTTCTGTTTATGGTCACGCAAGCGACGGGCGGCAACAGCTACTGGCAGGGCATCGGCAATCCGGTTTCTCTGCAGCCGTTTCTACAGGATCTGCGGCGTCGGCTGAACAACCAATATGAGATGAGCTTTGAAGCGCCTTCGACGGGGAAACCTGAGGTTGGTTCTCTGAAGTTGGAGCTTCACGTTCCGTCCGCGAAGGTTACGGCTCCCCAGCAGGTTCTGATTACGGGGCCGGTCAGCGCTCGCGGCGAATAACGCATCGATATTTTGACGCAAAACAGAAGGCAGGGATCTCAGGATCGCCTGCCTTCTTCGTGATCAGTAGTGCCTCGATACGCTTAGATTCCCGCTGCCGTCTGGCTATAGGACCGCTCTGGTGACTGGTAGCTCGAATAGCCCTCATCATTGTTTTTGCCGCCCTTTAGGCCGTCGGACCCGTGCTGCTTCACCATCTTGTTGTAGATGCCAAGCAGCAAAAACGGTGCAGCCCATTGGCCGATAAACAGCGACTCATGCTTCCTGTTCATCGCCTGAAACGTAGCCGAAACCGCCATCGACGCGAGAGCTAGCGCCAGAAACGCGCTCGATGGAACCCGGGACGTCGTTTTCTCGATCGCAGCTGTAACCTGGTCCTCCTGCGCTTCTCCTCGATTGACTCGAAAATCTGTCATAAGCAAACTTCTCCTTGGCGATACTTCACATCGCCTTGGTTGGGATGCGGCGATCCGTGAGGCAGGGGTCTTGAATTTCTCAGATTTTCAATTTAGCCCAATTCCGGGTGCCTTGGCGTTCGCGTGATCACATTCTGGGTCCTAACGGTTTTCGCTCTCATTTCTTTAAGGCAGAGTAGATGCCTTATAGTTTTCTCCAAGCCTGCACTAGCTGAACCGGCTGAACGCTTCTCTCTATCTCCCATGCAAGGTACGTTCCTGTGGGTTGCCGTTCGGTGCCGTAGCCATCGCCATGATCTCCGCGCCGCCTTTTCCAGGTGCAGGTAGAACTTCACGAGAAGGACATTATGCGACCAATTCGCCTGGCCCTGCTTCTTTGTTCCATTCCCTCACTCAGTACCGCCGCTTTGCTTCAATCACAATCGTTGAACACAAACTTCGCTCGCGATGCCCAGCAGCCCATCGATCAGGAGTACACGGACCATATCCACAAGTACACGACTGACGCGACGTTCACTTCATCGCTGGTCGATTATCTGCCCGCATCCAAGACGATCCCCACTCCGGCGAAGGTGCTGGGTGATGTGTCAGGCGCTCCCGACATACTTCCTTACGCGGAAGATGTGTACAAGTATTTCCGAATGCTTGCGGCAGCGAGTCCGCGGGTGAAGGTATACACGGTGGGCCATTCCGAAGAAGGGCGTGAACAGATTGCAGTCGCGATTGCGGATGCGGACCTGTTGAAGAATGCCGACGCAAACAAGCGGCGGCTCGCACAGCTTGCCGACCCGCGCACCATCGGTTTTGACGACGCAAAAGCCGGCGCCCTGATCGATCAGTCCTATCCGGTCTACTACATTACCGGTACGATTCATTCGCCGGAGACCGGTGCACCGACGGCGCTGATGGAACTGGCGTATCGGCTCGCGGTCGACGACTCGCCTTACATCAAGTTCATTCGCTCGCACATGATTGTTCTCATCACGCCGGTGGTTGAGGTAGACGGCCGCGACCGCATGGTGGACCTCTATCGATGGCATAAAGCTCATCCCGGTGAAAAGTATCCGGACCTCCTTTACTGGGGGCACTATGTGGCGCACGACAATAATCGCGATGCGATGGGAATGACGCTCGCTTTGACCCGGAATGTATTGAATACCTATCTCGACTGGCACGCGCAGGTGCTGCACGATCTTCACGAGTCCGTCCCGTTTCTCTACGACAACACTGTCGGCGACGGCCCTTACAACGCCTGGGTCGATCCCCTGCTTGCGGATGAATGGGCTGAGTTGGGATGGAACAATGTCGCGGCAATGCAGAGCCTAGGTATGCCCGGTGTCTTCACGCACGGTGATTTCGATACCTGGAGCCCTGGGTATCTGATGTTCCTGGCCGCAATGCACAACGGCGTCAGCCGACTTTACGAGACGTTTGGAAATGGTGGCGCGGACACAGAAAAACGGATTCTAGATCCAGAAGAGTATTCGCGAACCTGGTATCGACAGAATCCACCCTGGCCAGTCGTGAATTGGTCGCAGCGGGATAACAACAACTACGAAGAGACGGCGCTTCTTTCAACGATTTCGTACTTCTCGCAGCACACACATCATTTCCTGGAAAACTTCTACGCGAAGAGCAAGCGCGCGACCCAGAAGCCCACTCTGGAAGGCCCGGCGGCCTACGTGATCGCTCCTGAGCCCGCTTCGACGAATCGCGAAGTCGAGTTGCTCAAGGTTCTTCAGAGACAACACGTAGAAATCCAGCAACTCTCTGACAGCGTGACCTGCTCCGTCGCTGGTGAGAAGCGCGGTGATAAACCGAAGCAGGAGACGTTCGCCGCCGGCTCGGTGGTCATCCGGATGGACCAGCCCTACTCGCGCGCGGCGGATGCGCTGCTCGATCGTCAATATTGGGCTCCCGACGACCCACAGAAGCACCCTTACGATGACACCGGCTGGTCGTTCACTCACCTTTTCAATCTGAAAGTCGTACGGGTGACCGATCCGGCCATCCTCAAAGCGAGCATGAAGGTCATCGAAGATCCCTCTGCGCTCGCAGGTAAGCTCGATGGCTCAGGATCATGGATTGCAATCAACAATTCGGGCCAGATCTCACTACTCGCAGTTATCTATAAGTTGAAAGGCGCGAAGATCCAGGTTGCCGAAAAGGCCTTCGAAGCAGACGGCAAGCACTTCAGCGCTGGATCCCTACTTATCTCTGGAGCTGACGAGAAAATCGCTGACACCCTTCGGAGTCTCGCCCTTGATGGAACAAAGCTGTCCGCTGCGCCCACGATCACGATGCATGACGCTGTAGCGCCGCGCATCGCCATGATGCACACCTGGCTCGCAACGCAGACCGAAGGTTGGTGGCGCTATGCATTCGACTCTGCCGGCATTCCCTTCGACTACATCAGCACCCAGTCTGCCGCAAAGGAAGACGATCTCCGCTCGAAGTACGACGTGATTATCTTCGCGCCGGTCGGACGCGCATCAACTCAGGACATCATCAACGGATTACCGCGATGGAACAATCCGATGCCCTGGAAGAAGTCTGATATCACGCCGAACTTACAGATCGGCAATGACGGCACAGACGACATTCGCCCCGGGCTCGGGTACAGCGGTCTGGAACACCTCCGCGACTTTGTCGAGAAAGGCGGGCTTTTGATCACTTCTGAGGACACAGCTCAGTTTGCGATTGATACAGGACTCGCTCCGGGCGTGAGTGTGGCTTCGAAGGGAGATGCTCGGGTCGTTGGTTCCGTACTGAACACTACCTTCGTGACGAAAGACAGTCCCGTCGCGTTTGGATACAGCGCGAATCTACCCGTGATCAGCGCTAACGGCATGGCGTTCAACATCAGCAACACTGTCGGTCGAAGCGGGGGGCGTCTGTTGATGGATCCATACTCTGAGCGGCCCACAGGCCGCGGCAGCGTTGAAGAGAACGATGAACCCCTTGGACGCAAGGCGGTAAAAGCGGAGCCCCTGGAGAAGACGCAGCCATGGGAGGCGAAGAAGCTGAATGAAGAACAGATGCGCAATAACTTCTCTGTCATTCCTGAGCAGTTGAAGCCGGAGGTGATTCTTCGCTTCAACGACAGCAAGACCTTGCTGCTCGACGGACTGCTCGACAAAGCAAGTTCCATCGCCGAACACGCCATCGTGGTGAACGCGCATCTGGGTAAAGGCAGTGTCCTTCTTTTTGGCAACAACCCTGTCTACCGTGGCGAGACGATTGGAGACTATGCTTTGGTCTTCAATGCGATTCTGAATCACGATCACCTGCAGCGCACCACGTCTGCCTCTCCGGGCAGTGAGGAGAAGAAGCCGGCCGGTTCGGTGACTGGAGACTGATGACCTGGTTGACTGCTGTGGGCCTTTCTGGATGCTCGGGACTTCCCGGACCATCCAAACTGTGGCACACTGTCACTCATGGGAAGCAAAGACAAAGGTCGCAAAGAAGCCAAGAAAGCTCCGAAGCCCAAACCGAAACCCGAGCCGACCAGGCGCGAGATCTTCACACCGCAGCCTCCGAAGTAGGCAAAGCGGCTGTCCCGGCCGGATTCCGAGACAAAAAGCCCTCCGCTCAGCGGAGGGCTTTTGATTGCTCAGCAAGCCTCAGTCTGGACTGATTCCGAACTCCCGCAGATTTTTAAGCACCTGCTCTCTGCTCGCTGAAGACAAGTAGCCGCCGGTGAATCTCTGATCAGCACTGACTTCTTTGAATAGAAAAGCCGGGAGGTCCAACGCTGCCGCTTCCTCGGCCGAATTGAATTCGGCTTCGGCAAGGATCAGCCCCGCCAAATCGCCTTTGAAGACGTCGACGCCAAACGGCGGGACGCTGTATCGCATTTTCTCCAGATGAGAAGCGGGAAGTGCTTCCAAAACTCTGTACTCCTCCTCTGCCAGGTAGATAGTCGTTAGTTGGCCCTGGAGTGCGGCCTGTGCAGTGTCATTGAGCTTCTGCGTGAGCTTGAATGCAACCGTGCCCTGGGAGTCGCTGGTTCGCCGCAGGCGCAAACGGGTACCAATGATGTAGCGATCGATAATGTGCCGGACGCCGGTGATGGAGATATCCGCTGGAAAACGGTCGACCAGAAATCGACGTTCCCACTCCAGGCAAGCGAAGCGACTGCCAAGAGCATCTTTGTGCATCATTGCTCCTTCTCTTACGGGGCACCGGGGTTGGCGGGATAACTAGACATGAAAAGGCCCTCCCGATCGGGAGGGCCTTCATCGACAGCGTGTAAGCCAGTCCGGGCTTACCCTACAACTTCAATTCCCATAGACCGGGCGGTGCCCTTGATGCTCTTGATTGCCGTTTCAATTGATGCGGCGTTGAGGTCGGGCATCTTCTGAGTAGCAATCTCGCGAACCTGCTTCTCCGTCACCTTACCAACCTTGTCCTTGTTGGGAGAGCCGGAGCCCTTCTGAAGGCCGGCAGCCTTCTTCAGCAGAATCGAAGCAGGCGGAGTTTTTGTGATGAAGGTGAATGAACGATCGCCATAGACGGTGATGACGACCGGGATGATGAGCCCAGCCATTTCTTTATTCTGCGTACGCGCGTTGAACTGCTTGCAGAATTCCATGATGTTGACCTGAGCCTGACCCAGGGCCGGTCCGACTGGAGGTGCAGGCGTCGCCTTGCCGGCTTCGATCTGCAGCTTGACCATTGCGCTTACTTTTTTCGGAGGTGCCATGTCTTGGTTCCTTCGGAACCGGCTTTCAGCTCCTAGCTATCAGCTTTCAGCCGGCCTTGTTCTTCGTTCAATTTTGGTGCTGCTAGTTCAGCGTTCGCTCGCAACCAGAGCCTGCTAGGTCGGCATTCCAGTTAGAAGCTGAGAGCTAATGGCTGAAGGCTGACAGCTACTCAATCTTTTCGACTTTGCCAAACTCGAGTTCCACGGGCGTTGAGCGGCCGAAGATCGTCACCATGACCTTGAGTGTTTCGCGATCTTCGTTGATCTCATCTACCACGCCGTTAAAGTTGGCAAAGGGCCCGTCGGTGATTCGGACAGACTCGTTCTTCTCAAACTTGATCTTAAGCCGCGGCTTTTCCTTGGCTGTTTCGCTGCGGAAGAGGATCGAACTCACTTCTTCCTCGCTGAGGGCCACGGGCTTGTCACCGGTTCCCAGGAAGCCTGTCACCTTTGGAGTGTCTTTCAGCACGTGCCAGAGGTTGTTATCGAGATCCATCTCGACCAGCACATAGCCGGGCAGGAAGACCCGCTCCACCGTACGCTTTTTGCCATTGATGATTTCCGTTACCGGTTCGGTGGGAATCATCACGCGGCCGACTTTATCTTTCAGACCGAAGGCCTGAACGCGGCTCTCAATGGACTCGCGCACCTTGCGCTCAAATCCCGAGTAGGCGTGGAGGATGTACCACTTGAAGCGCTCGTTATGCTCGGGCGTCGGTTGCTGTTCGGCGGAGTTTTCTATTTCTTCTGCCATTGCTGTCTCGATTCGATCCTGCATTCTTACTGCGCGCCCAGCTTGTGAAGTATTGCCTGAAGGGCCCGGCTGAAAATGCTGTCAGTCACCCAGAAAAAGAACCCGAACACAAATACAGTGACAATCACGACGGTCGTCGTGGACTGCACTTCCTTCCGTGTCGGCGTGACGACCTTCTTCATCTCTGCGCGTACGTCGCTCAGGAAACGGTTGAAGTTTCCCCAGATCCCGAGCGCATTACCGGATAAGTTCGACAGCGCTCCAGGCTGCTGGCGCTTGATCGAGCTATCGTCGCCCTTCTTGATTGCTGACTCTGTTGCCATACTTCAATCCTTAGCCCCGACGTCGGGTCGGCGCGCCTTGCTCTTGCTCTGCCCCAGCATCATGCCGGGGTTACCACAAATCTGGCAGGGGCGGAGGGATTCGAACCCCCAAGTTCGGTTTTGGAGACCGACAGTTTAACCGTTGAGCTTACGCCCCTAAATTCAGGGGTCAGTAATCAGTGCTCAGGGTTCAGTTCTTGCCATTCAATTTTCTCGGCGACGTCCGAAACTGATCCCTAATCCCTGTTTACTGTTCCCTGTCGTTTACTTCGTTTCCTTGTGCGGCTGGTGCTTGCGGCAGCGCTTACAGAACTTCTTGAACTCGAGACGGCCGGTGGTCGTCTTCTTGTTCTTCGTCGTTGAGTAATTCCGCTCCTTGCACTCCGAGCACTGCAATGTGACGATATCCCGCATGTCAAATCCTTCTGTCAGGCGGGATCAGTTTTTCTCTGATCCCTGAACCCTGATCACTGATCCCTTACTTGATGATTTCCGAAATCGTACCCGCGCCTACCGTGCGTCCGCCTTCGCGGATTGCGAACCGGAGGCCCTTTTCCATAGCTACCGGCGTGATCAGCTCAATCTCAAGCTGAACGTTGTCGCCCGGCATCACCATTTCCGTACCCGCCGGCAACTGCGCAATACCAGTCACGTCCGTCGTACGGAAGTAGAACTGCGGACGGTAGCCGTTGAAGAACGGAGTATGACGTCCGCCTTCTTCCTTGCTCAGTACGTAAACTTCGCCCTTGAACTTCGTGTGAGGCGTAATCGATCCCGGCTTTGCCAGGACCATGCCGCGCTCCACGTCTTCCTTCGGGATGCCGCGCAGAAGGATGCCGGCGTTGTCGCCCGCCATACCTTCATCGAGCTGCTTCTTGAACATCTCAACGCCCGTGCAGACCGACTTGCGGGTCTCGCGGAAGCCGACAATCTCGACGTCCTCGCCCACCTTCACCTTGCCGCGCTCGATACGGCCCGTCACCACGGTGCCGCGGCCCGAGATCGAGAAGATGTCTTCGATCGGCATCAGGAAGGGCAGATCGACCATGCGCGCCGGAAGAGGAACGTTCTTGTCGACCGCTTCCATCAGCTCGTCGATCTTCGACTCCCACTGCGCTTCGCCGTTCAAGGCGCCAAGCGCCGATCCGCGGATTACCGGAACGTCGTCGCCGGGGAACTGGTACTTCGAGAGAAGCTCGCGAACTTCCATTTCGACCAGGTCGATCAGCTCGGCGTCTTCAACCGCATCGCACTTGTTCAGGAACACGCAGATGTAAGGCACACCGACCTGGCGAGCAAGCAGAACGTGCTCCTTGGTCTGCGGCATCGGACCATCGGTCGCCGCAACCACGAGAATGGCGCCGTCCATCTGCGCCGCGCCCGTGATCATGTTCTTGATGTAGTCGGCGTGACCGGGGCAGTCGACGTGTGCATAGTGACGGTTCGGCGTCTCGTACTCCACGTGCGCCGTCGCG
>Ga0207654_10000355_pt1 | contig 27150 bp, 20 predicted proteins | sample KBSC64metaG_FD_184355 | JGI IMG/M metagenome (GOLD analysis project Ga0207654, IMG submission 184355) | Corn rhizosphere microbial communities from Kellogg Biological Station, Michigan, USA - KBS C6-4 metaG (SPAdes) (version 2) | ecosystem: Host-associated > Plants > Roots > Rhizosphere > Soil...
GTGAACATCCCGATCTTTTCGAGTTAGGCTGCCATGACAGCGACGCCGCCGGCGGTCTCTTTGACCGAGACCAGGCCACGCTCATCGACACCCTTCGCCAACTCATCGGATGAATAGCGCCATCCGGGTCCTCGTCGCCGAAGATTCGTCGACCGTTCGCACGATTCTCGTGGGGATCCTGGCCGCCGCGAGCGACATCGAAGTCGTGGGCGAGGCGACCACCGGTGCGGAAGCGATTCGATTGACGGAGCGGTTGCGTCCTGACGTGATTACCATGGACATCAACATGCCCGAGATCGACGGGCTTGCTGCGACGGAAACGATCATGCAACGCGTACCGACACCGATTGTCATCGTGTCATCCTCCGTGCGACGTGGGGACGTAGAGATGACCATGCAGGCCATCCAAGTCGGCGCGCTGAGTGCGGTACCAAAGCCCGACAATCCGTACGCAGCGGATTTCGACGCGTACGCGACGGCGTTGGTCGAGATGGTCCGGAGCATGGCGCAGATCAAAGTGGTCCGCCGGCGGTCATCGACGCCAGCATCCGCACTCCCGCTGGTGACTCGTACAACCGGAGCATTTCCCGTCAGTCCGAGTAGTTCGCCACGGACGTCCGCGGCACGGCCGCCACAAATCGTCGCGATTGCCGCATCGACAGGCGGTCCGGCGGCACTGCAAATTATTTTCTCGCATCTCCCTGCAACGATCCCGACTCCGATCGTCGTGGTGCAACACATTGCGGATGGATTTGTGGAGGCGATGGCCGATTGGCTCAGCCAGTCCGCACGTCCGCGGCTCGTCGTGGCGGAGCCGGAGATGCCACTCGAACCGGGGACGATCTACATCGCGCCGAGCCAGAAGCATCTCGGCTTTCGTGGCGAGCGACTCATGTTATCGGACGATCCCCCGATCGGCGGGTTCCGGCCGTCGGGGACGTATCTGTTCCGCGCGGTCGCGTCCGCGTTTGGCGGGGCTGCAGTCGGTGTGATTCTCACGGGAATGGGCCGTGATGGCGTCGATGGATTGGTGGCGTTACGAGGTGCCGGGGGATTTGTCATCGCCCAGGATGAAGCGACGTCGGTGGTCTATGGGATGCCACAGGAGGCAGTGCGGGCTGGCGCGGCGGACATTGTGCTCCCGATTGGGGAGGTGGCTGATGCCATCACGCGGCAGGTGATGCAGCGAGTCGCGTAGCACGTCATAAGCTCGTCCGGTCCTACCCCTCGGATCCCCTCAAAATACCGGGAAGTCTTCCCCGAGAGCCCGGACACCATCACGGTCGACACCATCGCCGCCAATGTTGGTGTGACGCGCCAGCACGTTGCGCGCTTGTGCCGGCGATTCGCGTTGCAATCGCCGCAATGGTATGTCAGCAACGCTCGGCTCCTCGCCGCGGCGTACGACATCGAAACGTCGTCGGTCCCCGTCAAGCGTGTCGCACATCGGCTCGGCTTCCAGTCATCCGCCGGACTCTATGGGATGTTCCGGCGCCAGACCGGGCTGGAGTGGTCTGCGCTGCGCGAGATCGGCGTCGGACAGTATATGGAACGCCAGATTCGAAACGCGTTACGCCTCGAGGTTCCATTCCAGGTTCCATAGCGATAGAAAGGAGTTCCACCACGTTAGAACTTCGACGCCGGGATGTCTAGCGGCGACTGGATTCAAGCGGATCTTATGAATCAGTCGACGTGCACACGGCAACATTTTGACAGTGGATCTCACATGCGATTGATCTCGACGCTTGGCATTCCGGCACTTCTGCTCACATTGACGCATGCGCCCGCGGTGAATCGCCCCGCAACGCTCTCGGTGGGTTCTCCTGCGTCGACGGGACTCTCACGCACGCTGAGGGGAGATACGACGACGGCGCCGGATACGGCGCCTACGGTGTCGCTCTCACGAGATTCGACCGCAACTGCAAACACTTCGACCTTGACTTGGGTCGATACGCTGTTTGCCGGTATCACCTTGTCGGCGGGGCAAAGAGCGCAGATTGACTCCGTGCATGCCGTCCATCTCGCCAACGTGGCGCTCATCGCGAAGCAATCAGCCTCTGCGACCGATCAAACGCCCTTCCAGGGGCAACTGGCGGCGTTGGATAGCGTTCAACTTCAAGCCTTCCGGTCGATTCTCGACGCCGGTCAACGAACCATCTTCGACAAGACATGGTCGGAATGGACCGCGAACGCGTTGAGTGCGAAAGCCGCCGCGGAGGGGAACTAAGATGCGCTTCCTCCTATGGGTCTCGACATTTCGAGCTTTATCTTCGCGACGCCCCGTGTGGATGCGCGTTCCAGTCATGGTGGCCGCAATCGTCCTTGGGCTTTGCCTCAATACCTCGAAGGCACAGGCCCAATGCACCAGTGGCTTGCTCACCGTCGAAAATTGCGTACGAGTCGTTCAGTCGCCCAGCTACAGTATCGACACGCTCGATTTCCGGACGCATAGCCCGATGAGTGGATACGCGACGGCTACTGTATCCTGCACCGGTGCCACCTGCTCGACTCTTGCGCCAACGTACTATACCGGTTCTGACGGATGGATTCATGTCCTGGCCATCGTCTATACGATGAATTCGGGGACGGCGTATACGATGCACTTGACCATTTCGGGAAGTGGTGGAGTCGTGAACGCAACGGCGAACGGGATTGTCGTCTCGGCGTTCAGCGTGTCGTCCGCCTATCCAACGTCGTACATCGATCCTGATGCATGCGTCGCCAGCTGTTTCGCCATGCGGTACGCTTTCTCGACGGTCCCGATGGTGACGCTCAACACTCCGCAGAGTATCTCGCTCGTATACGACCAAAATCGTGCAACTCCTCGACCGTTCATCGGGGCGACTGTGACCTTCGTGCCCCATGCGGCTGGCATTTCGAGCTTCGATTTATCGGCGTACGTCAACGGTGTCGCGGTGACGTTCTTGAACGGTGAAACCCATCTCAAGTTCAACGGCGGGGGAAGCAATCAATCCGTGCGGGTTGCCGGGCAATTCGACGCTTCCTCGTACGCAACAGGTGTCTATCCACTGCGGGTCGTCGTCAGCGCGGTGTCCGGTGTGACGGAGACGCACGAGATCAACACCCAGCTGATCATCGTGAACGACAATGGTTCGTCTGTCGGAAATGGCTGGACGATTGGAGGAGTCCAGCGTGTCTTTACGGTGACATCCTCGGTCGGAGGATACTTAGTCACCGATGGGAGTGGGGGAGCAATCTGGTTCCGCGCGCTTGGGGTTCGAGCGACCGATTATTCAATTCTTGCGACGGCCGGAAGCGGTTTTACACGGACCTACGTGAATGGGACGGTCGTCACCTTCGACGGGACAGGCCTAGAGACCCAAGTTGCCGACCGAGTTGGCCTGACGACGAAGTTCGGATATAGTGGGACCCAGCTGACCGCTGTTTACGATCCCATGTGGACCATCCGCGGATCGACCGGCGGTTACTGGAGCTTGGGTTATGGCGCGACTGGCCTGTCCTCGATCGTCGAGACCGGGGTAACAGGGGGGCGCACCACGAGCATCACGACGAATGCCAGTCATCAGATTACCCGGATCACCGATCCAGATACATACCATACTGATTTCGGCTACGACGCGTCAGGGCGGCTCGACACGGTGACCGACCGAGGTGGTGCCTCCACCGTGGTCGCGTATGAGGCGTCTTCCTGGCTCGTTAACCGAGTGCAGCTGCCGTCGGTGCCTCTCGATGCGGGCTCTGGCACCACCACGCCTGGAACGCCGGTGATAACCTACGTCCCGTGGCAATCTGTCGGCGTCCCGACCACGCCGACCGCGGGGAGTCCTCCCGCGTCGACCAAATTGGCGTTCCTGAATGCGAAAGTCACCGATCCGGTTGGAAACTACACCACCTATCTCCTCGATTCTTTGGGGCATACGATCCGAGAAATCACGCGGAGTGGGGATACGACACTGGCGACGTATGCTGGCCTACTGCCAGCCACGATCAATTATCCGTCTGGCGTGATCGACTCCATGGTGTACGATGGCCTCGGGCGTTTGACGAAAAGCTCGTCGGTGGGGGACGTGCCTGTCACATACACATACGGTCCCAACGGACAGTTAGCGACGGTGACGAGTAGTGGGGTGCGGAACGAAACACGCTACCTGAATAGCGTGGGAACGATCGACTCCGTGCGCCAAGTCGGTGGTCCATTCATGCCGGCCGCGTTGACTCGGTACACGTATGATGCGGCCACAAAGCAGGTTGTCACGGTGACCGATCCTGGACATCACGTCGCGTACTCACATTACGATCCAGTTACAGGAAACACTGATTCCGCGACGGCGGGAGGCGGAGGATGGACCAAGTCGACTTTCGACGCGTACGGTCGGCCGCAAACGGTTACTGGACCTGGCCAACCTGTATTGACTTTGACATACGACGTCATGAATCGTGTTACGTCGTTGGCCGATGGTGTGAACCCGTCCCCGACGCAGTACCGATACAACGGGGTGTTCCGAACGAGCGTGGTCGACGCTAAGGGCAATCTCGCAGACAGCACCGAATACAACGCGCTCGGATGGGTAACAGCGTCGCACGACTTGGTGAATCCCACGAGCGCGATGACGTATCGGTACAATACCGCGGGGCGGATGACGAGTAAGACGAATCGCCGTGGCCAGATGATCTCGTACGAATACGACATCTACGGCGAGCTCCTCCGGAAGTGGGGAACCAATACGACCACAGATAGCGCGACGTATTATCGATATCTCAACCACGTTCTACGGATCGACACGTGGAACAACGTCCGGCGCTTCGAATCCTATTCGTCGCCGGCGAGTGCCTCGGATTCAGTTGTCACCCATTTTGCTGCCTATTGGACACGAGTGTACCACGTGGCACCTTCCGCGTTTACTTCGACTAAATCCACGAGTATCACGACGAATCTCCCCGCGGTCCTCACTCTGCGAACGGCATCGCAGGATTCTTCAACCGGAGCATTGGGACGCCTAACGACGGGACAGGATTCGGTCCGCTATAAATACAACATCGACCAAGTGCTGGACTCCGTCGTCTTTCGTCACCTCGGAAGTGAATTAATAAACCGACACGACGTCTATACAAGCCAACATCAAGTCGCGGATCAGCAATATTCCGCAATATCAACATTTAGTAAGGTCTTCCGACGCCCGGCACATTACGATCCGTTCGGACGGCTCGACCGTCTGTACACAACACCAACAGCGGGAACGACAGAGCAGCGCTTCACCTACGACAGCCTTGGCCGGCTCACACAGGTCGAGAACCGGAATAGCTGTAGCGCATTCAGTCCGATCGACACCGCGATGGGGATGTCGGCGACGTGTACGTCGGTGACGGGAACGACAACCTATACTTATGATGCAGCTGGCAACCGTACGGACTTGGGATCGGTGGTTGGGGCGGGCAACCGTCTCATAGTCTTCAACGGGGATTCGCTGGACTACGACGCGGACGGAAATCTGATTCGGCGTTACCATCCGGGATACGACAGGCGGTATACCTGGAGTGCAGAAAATCTCCTTCTAGGGGTCCGTAACGCCATTACAGGGGATTCAGTCACTTTTGCCTATGATCCCTACGGTCGCCTCAGCCGACGGATGACAAATGGCAGTTATGACCGATATTGGATTTGGGATGGGGACCAGTTGCTGATGATTCTGGACAACGCGATGAACCGGGTGGTAGACTATAGCTATGCTCCGGGAATCGATCGGCCACTGGCGTCAGCGACCGGGACGACAACGGCCAATAATCCATATTTCCACGTGATCGACGCAATGGGAAATGTCATTGGGGATCACACGGGGAGCGGGTCGGTCGGACAGCAGCTCGCGTATGATGCGTGGGGGCGCGCGACGACGGTGACGGGGACGAGTGCGAATACGTTACGGTGGAAGGGATTGCACTGGGAGAGCGGGGCGGCGGTAGGGAGTGACGGGTTGTACTACATGCGGGCAAGGTGGTATGATCCTGGACTGGGGCGGTTTTTGAGTGAAGATCCAATTGGAATATCTGGCGGCTTGAATCTTTATGTATTCTCAACAGATGATCCGATCAATGGAGCTGATCCAGCAGGAACAAGACATGAAGTGTGTTCATATACCCATTACTACTTGTATATCGGACAGAAACTTGTCGATGACTGGAAAATCCTTGACAAATGTTGGGAGGAGTCAGATCCTGAAGATGCATTAGGAAAGGTTGTATTTAGACCAGCGATACATACCATCCAAGAGAAAAAACTCAATCTGTGCACGGGAATTCCAAAAGCGCCAAAGGGTGTTGATCTTCAGAAAGATCTAGATGAGGCGAAACGACACCCTCTCAACTTATCCTGGTTCAAAAGCCAAGTGCAAAATCATGCGCGTTGGGATTTTAAGAGAAGGGGTCCTGAATATGAGAACTACGGAAATTTTAATTATGGTGCTACAGGCAGTGCTTTAGGCGTTCCTTCTGAAGTTCTCGTGAGGACGGCAGGTTGGTATCAACAGAAACATGGGGATGCAAAGTCTGGTGAAGGTCACTGGTGGGACCGCGAAGGTGCATATGGTGATGACCCTAAAGATCAATTTTGGATTAAACTTGGAATTTCGTATTTTAAGAAAGATGCTATACAAAAGTGTCAATAGTGTTGACGCATGGTGGATGTCGAGCGCAACGAAGATCAGCATCTTTCTAGCTGGTGTCGTGATGGTCTGCGGTAGTTGCGGTCATCAACAGCTGCCGACGGATGATCTCCTCATCGCCAATTTCAAACAGAACAGAACTGTTTTCGACCGTTTAATAATGATGTCGGATACGGATTCGCTCGTCGTACGAATCGCAAACGACTTTACGGGTCTGCGCGACAACTCTCAATGGCCGCGTCCCATCTCCGAGCTTGGTTTTAGCGTTCAAAGGTGGAATGATTATCGACGCCTGTTTGCAGAGCTAAACATAAAAAAAGGATTGGTCCGCGCCGATAGTGTAGTTTACTTAACTGCAGATGGCGTCGGACTTGTAACTGGGGGTGAAGCCAAAGGGTACCTGTATGATCCCGGGCCAATGCATGTATCAGTCCCGCTGCTTGATACAATATCTCGTTCTAGTGCGGCAAAAGGACCAGTGTTAAGAAAGTTGGATGAACACTGGTATATATTCTATGAGGTAGATTAATGACAGGAAGATAGAAAACCTCTGTGACTTCTGGTTCGTATTGATGGACTCAGAGGCGCGTGTAGAGAAATGATATCAAACTTCTAAACAGATCTCGATGTTAAACAAAATGGCCCTTGTCGGACGTCCATTGCTCTACATGTCTTGTGTCTTTGTTCTTCCGATGCTCAGTGTGTCGCAACGAGCTTCAGCTCAAGAGGCACGCATTGAATCCGGCGATCCGATTGAAAAAAATCCATCCTTGTATTGGAATGCAATTTTGCATGGAATTGTCTTATCATCAGAGCAGTCGAAACAAATGATGGCGATACGCGATACGTTTAAGTTGCACATGTTATCAGCGCTCAAAGCCAGTCGATCGAATCCTGGTAAGGTACAGCTTGATAGCGTATTTCAGGCTCATATGGAAGCACGTGTCAAAGCAATGAGAATGGTGCTCGATACGTTGCAGCGCATACAATTCAACCGAAATGTGTTAGAACAGAGCATTGCTGGAGATTCCACGAAAATTCGGGTGGACTCCGTGCGAGGGCAGATTCGCTAAAGCTGGTCTGAGCCCGATTTCTTGAGCCAGCGGGACTCACTTTAAGCACCTAATTTAGAGGCTGGCCCAGAGCGCTGCGAGCAGCGTGGAGGACAGCACGATGCGGACGAGTAAATACAGCCCGGAACAGATCGCGCAGGCGTTGCGACAAGCCGAAAGTGGCACGCCGGTGGTCGAGATTTGTCGCAAGCTGCAAGTGACCGAGCAGACGTTTTATCGCTGGAAGAAGCAATTCGGGGATCTCGGGACCCCTGAGGTGCGCGAGCTGCGGCAGCTGCGTGACGAGAACCGGAAGCTAAAGCAGCTGGTCGCGGACTTGAGTCTCGACAAGACGATTTTGCAGGAGTCGCTCAAAAAAAAATGGTGATCCCATCCGATCGTCGGCGGTGGATCGAATGGGCGCGAGAAGCCTTTGCGGTGTCAGAGCGGCGCGCGTGCGGCGTCGGTGCCGTCTCGCGGGCGACACTGCGCTACGTGAGCTTGCGGGCGCCACAGGACGCCTTACGCCAACGGATGCGCGAGATTGCGCACGCGCGCGTGAGTTACGGGTATCGTCGGATTGAGGTGTTACTGCGACGTGAAGGATGGGTCGTCAATCACAAACGCGTGCGTCGCCTGTATCGAGAGGAAGGGCTGACCCAAAAGACCAAACGCCCCCGTCGTCGCAAGTGTGCCGTGGTACGCGTGGCGCGTCCAACCCCGAGTGCACCCAATGAGCGCTGGGCCATGGATTTCATTCACGATACGTTCGCGGATGGCTTGTCGTTTCGTGTCCTCAGTGTGATTGATCTCTACACGCGCGAATGTGTGGCACTCGTGCCGCGGCTCCGGTTTCGTGGGGAAGATGTCGCCGCGTGCTTGAGCGCGGTGCAGCAACAGCGCGGATTACCGCCCGTGATTCAGGCGGATAATGGCACCGAATTTACGTCACGCGCCTTCGATCACTGGGCGTATTGGAATGCGGTCCGCATCGACTTCAGTCGCCCCGGCAACCCGACGGATAACGCCGGCGTGGAGAGCTTTCACAATGCGGTGCGACGTGAGTGCCTCACGTTACATCACTTTTTGCACATCACCGACGCGGAACGCATCCTTGACAACTACCGCCAGGAGTACAATAACTTCAGACCCCACAGCAGTTTACAGGATTTGTCGCCGGCGCAATTCCGCGCCGCGGTGACGACACCGCCAGGCTCTTTGTTGGTCTAAAAAGTGAGCCTTGCTGGCTCAAGCTTGAAGCGCAGACCAGCAACGCCTACAACACATGTAAAGTCGTATGTCGGTTAAATTGCCAAAATGTGATAAGGATGCACAAAGACTAACTTGGTCTCGTATTAGATTCGGTTCGCTGGTCGGAACGGTTGGCGGAATGTTCTTGACTTTGCTCGTTGGGTCTTGGAACGCATTTCAAGGGGGGGCTCCCGTCGCTCACTACGGGATAACCTTCGATACTCTGGCGTTCATATACATTGTGGGTGGTGCCACGGCCGGAACCATCGTTGGAATACTTCGTCCTATCGCCCAATCGTATACCGGCGCAATTATGGTTGGCATTATAGCCGTCATCCCATGTTATTTTGGTGCTGCCATCGCGATGTTTGGATCGCCATGGCGCTGGGATGATGCATCTTGGTTCGCAGCTATCATCTGTCCCATACTTGTTGGCAGTGCCCTCGGCGATAAGTGGTGGATGTCTCAAGATCACAAACCATCAATGCGGACAACAAAGCCATACACTCTATCAGCGGACACAGCACAAAAGAAATTTCGCTTCTGGAAGTAATTTAGAAATACAGCAGCTCTAGCTTGGAAGTGAGTCTGGGGATGTATACGATAGATTTTTAATCATGGCGCTTTATAGGTTTAATTGGCGCGTGCATAATCCATATAGGAGACGCAAAGTCACCAAAACAGAAGTTGAAGTTCCCTCAGTTTGATGGACGCCGACATGCTACCATCTACGCGAAAGACATCCATGAAACTCATAAATACGATCGCGGCCCTTTTGTGTATCTCAACGGCTGCCGCCGCTCAGACCTCATCACATTCATATTCATTCCTACTCAGAGAAGTAGACCAAACGTGGTGCGGGTACTCGAAGGAGAAAGCTTTTCAAGAAATGGCTGAAAGATTAACGCCCTTAGAGACTGCTCGGGTAACATATAAATCCGGAAAACCATCCGAAATTGTATATGAGGTTCAAGCGGAGAGTGGGGACTGGATCGTCGTAGATACTTATAGTATCAGACCGTCCGGAATGATCTTGTCACGCACCACGGTGTTCGCGCAGGACGGAATTCGGATAGTGCAAAAAGGTAATATAGCCAAAGGTCGTAAAAACCCTCTGTCACTCGTGAGTGCGAAAAATCCAGATGGCACGAAGGCAAGCCTAAGAGGCGTAGTCTATCCTGAGGTGGATATCAAAAACGACCTTTCGCAGTTCCCGTTTCTGACAATTGCAGCGTCCATGCAGAAAAAAGGTTCACAGATGCTGTGTGGTCATCTGCATCCCCGCTGAACCATCTCAGTCACCGGTTCTTTGTGCGACTGATAGATATATCTTCATCTAACAAATTTTCTGAAAAGATACCCACCTCAATACCGCCACTCTCTCACCAAAAACAACCCAAACACACTCGTCGTCTGCGGCGTATCATCCTGCGACAAACTCGGCTCCAACACCAAATACCGCGGCTCGAAGCTCATCTGCAGCGAATACCCCCGCCGCACATCCAACACCCGGTCCAACTGGAACCCAGGCCGCTTCAACGACGCCGGGTCCGGCCGGAACTGCAGCCCGAGGAACGTCCGGGTATAGATGTACTTCCCAAACTCGATCTGCGTCGCCCGGAGAAAGTTCCCCACGTCCGGCGACACGTCCGCCGGCGTAATGTTCAATACGTCCGCCCCGAGCGACCGCGCCGCTTCACCCGCGATCTGATCCGTCACCGCACCAACCGCCGCCCCAGCCACCTGCTGCTGCGCCAAAGCCGCCGCGCGCCCCACCAGGTTCGAGCTCGATCCACCACCGCCCGTCGACAGTCCCGATCCCTCCTGCTGCAACAATGACGAGGACGACCGCCCGAACGCCAGATAGCTCAACAAATCCGTCTGCGCGATCGGCGGCTGCGCGTCGCTCTCCAGCGCGATCTTCGGACTATCCAGCGTCCCGCTGATCAAGATCCGGATCGTGATCGCCTCACGCGCCGGAAGCTGCACTTCGTACTCACCCGTCACCTGCAGCGTCGGATTCAGCTGCGGCGTATTGATGAACGTCGCCGACCCGTGCCGGATGATGAATCGCCGGCTCTGGAACCGGTACTCGCCGCGATCCGTGAGAATGACCCCATCCAATACCGGCACCAACATCGCCCGATTCCGGCGCGGCGCCATCGTGATCTGCAGCGGCCCATCCGTATAGATCTCGACGTTCGCGTCGCGCGACCGGACGAATACATCGTGATCGATCGTGATGCCCACGTCTGCACGCAAGTGCCGAAGGAACGGCGACGTCGACGGGAACAGCTCTTTGTTCGTCGCGAGTGCCGTGTCGATCACGGAGAAGATCGCCGGGTCGTTCGCCGCAATGACCTGCTTTCCGTCAGACTCCGGGATATAAATCACACCGCTGATGAGCCGGACGCTCCCTCCCGCCGCTACGCTGTCTGCCGACCCGTTTAGCGTGAGGTACGCGTCCGTTCGAACCATCCCCATCTCGTTATCGAGCACCTTCGCGTTCGCCGCGACGAGCTGCACGCCGAACTTTGGCTTGGCGATCGAGGCGATGTTCACGCCGCCGTTGATTCGGATCGGTCCACCACTCCGTGCTACGAGAGAATCGATCATCACACTGTCGTGCAACAACCGGATGCTTCCATTCACGTTGTCGACCGTGACCCCGGCCGGCACTAACTTCGCCCGTGCATCGTTCAGCAGGAATTGTCCCGTCGCGTCGGGTTTGTCCAACGTGCCGACCACGCGCGCGTGGATCAACGCGCTCCCGCCAAGGTTAGTGACCGCCTCACTCACGTGCGGCAATCGTTCCAACGGCAGCGAATCCGAATCGATCTTCACGTCGATCGCACGCCCTTTCGGCACCCGCGACCCAACGACGCCGGTCAGCGCCAAATTCACCGGAACAGTCCCGACCGCGGTCAGGAGCGGCGCCTGCCCTTCGAGATTCGCGGCGACGTTGCTCGACAATGATTGCGTCGCATAATCCAACCGTCCGTGCACTTCGGGGACCGGCGTTCCTTTATATGTCATGCGCGCCGTCCCAAACGCGCCGCGGATCACCGGATTTTCCGTCGTCCCACCCAGCGTCCCGTCCGCCGACACGAGCCCGCGAACCGGAACATCGCTCTCGAGCAAGGACATCACGTTGCCCACGTCGAAATTGACCACGTTGAACCGGAGCGCAACGTCGCCAGACTTCGGGATATGCCCCGCCACGAACACTCGGCTATCGTTCCGATTCCCGCGAATGTCGAGACTGTCGACGTCAATGCCGGCGGTGCCAAAATGGATCAACGCCGGGCGCGCGCTCGCGTACGTGGTGCTATCGAACTGCAGCTTGAGATCGTTGAGGTAAATGTCGTTCCGTGTCTTGTTCAACGCAAAATCGGCGTTCACGTTGTACTTTCGATCGGCCCCTTGCTGGATCGCGACCTTCACCGTACCGCGCGGTTTTTGATACGTCCCCTGCGCGGTAATGGTATCGAGCGAAAAACCAGCCGCGCTGACGTTGCTCGCCGCGACAGTAGCGCGAATGTTCGATTGCGGTGTCAACGCGTTGTGCCAGGCATAGCTCGCACTGACGACATTCGCGGAATTCCCGTACGCAACAATTCCGGATCCATGCGCCGTTCCATCCAGATCGAACGTCTTGATGTTCCCGCGCAGGATGCCAGACGCATCCACTTTTCCCAACAGTCGATTGGCTGGAATGACCGACGGTGAATCGACACTCACCGCTGGAATCTTCACCCCAGTCATGGCGCGTTGCACCTCGGTCGCCTTGGCCAATTTCGCCGAATCGGCCACCGCCCGCGCGAGGCGCTCCGCCAGAATGCCCGGCCGTGGACGAACGACCCCCGTATCCGTCGGCGGGAGAATCTGCGACAGTGCTCCCAATGAATCAATGCTGGTGGTGTAGCGGAGCTCTCCGCTGTGCGCCGGGGTGAGCCCGACAGTCCCGGCAACTTGCGCGATCGTGTGCGGCAATCGCACGACGACGCTATCGGCGTGCAACAATCCATTCGCGAGCCGAACACGAATCAGCGCGGAATCGACGGTCAGCGAATCGTACCGCGACGTCTTCACATCCGCCGCTACCGTTGCGTTCACCGACTCAGCCGTAATCCCACTCCCTTGCGCCGTCGCGGATGCGGTGACGTTGGTCCGTGGCGCCTTGGTGCTGACGACGTTCGCGTTGAAGAGATGGGTCGCGATCGCGAAGTTATACACTGGGACTTTCGACGCGAGATCCGCATGCCCCTGTGCCGAAATGGATCCACTGTCCGGCGTCGTCAGCGTGGCGTCGAGTGCCAGATCGCGTAGCGGCCCGGTGAGACGCACCGGGCCAGTCACCGTTCCATGCAGCCCGGCCGCGGGAGCAAACTTCCCGACCGTCGCGAGCGACAACGGGTGCAACAAAAGATCCGCGTTGACGAGCGGAATCTTTCCAGGCGCGTACAAGGCGTGCCCCGTAATCCGCGAATTACCCGTGACATCATGATGCGTGAGATCGCTCTGCACGTTCATTTGCCGCGTCGTCGAGCCATTCAGCAGCATCTGTCCCGTGACTGTCCCGCCGATCGGAAGCGTCGGCATCGCGATCCGGCCGAGCGCGACTTGAACCGGCATCAACGTCAAATGAAGCTGATCCGCGGTCACTCCGATCTTCGGAAGTCCCAGCACCCCTTTCGCGACGACGCGGCTCCGTCCTGTGATCGGATCATCGAACGCCACATCGCCATCGAGCGTGAGCCGGTTGATGCTTCCCGCCGCGATCATGCGCCCGGTGAGATATCCTTGCCTTGGCGACTTGAGGGTAGGGAAGAGCTGTGCGATCGTCCGCGTGTCGAGCCGCGCAAAGCGCATGTCGGTATCATGGAACGTCAACGTATCGTTGACGAGGACGCCGAGATTCCCTTGCAGTGTTGCACCAGCGACTTTGAGTGTTGCGTTGCGAGCGACATAATCACTATTCGGACCGACCCAATCGAGCGCAAAGTCGAGCGCGCCAATGCCTTGCTTGGGAATCGTCGGATCGATCCACTGTAGATCGTTGGTCGACACGGGATCGGCGTGCAACCGCAACCGCAAATCGTTGTTGTCGATGTTGTACCGCCCGTCCCCAGCCAGCTTCGACTCAGCGAGCTGTGCACGCACACCATGGAAGTACAACGAATCATCGCGTACGATGAACCGTCCCGTGAGATCGGTGACGGTGACCGTCGGCGGCCGGAATGGCTCGGCGACCGACCGGAGATGCGCGACGTCGTAGGTTTGCGCGCGATCCGTCGGGTCGGCGATTTGGAGCCGGGAGAGCAAGCCGTTGATCGCGTGGAACTTCGAGATCCGCTGAAAGCCGCTGTCCACCCGCACGATGTTCTGGCGCCCCTTGGGGCCCAGATTGAACGCGATGACGCTGTCGCGCACACGCCCTTTGAGCGTATCGGATGGCGACCACGGCGCTTTCGCCGTGAGATCGCCATCGACAACCGTGACGTTCGTCAGAACGACCCAGGAGCCGAACCCTGGCGCCTGGGTCGGCTTCGACGTCGTATCGCGCGGGAAGATGCGGTCGTAATTCCACTTTCCGCCAGCCTTGCGATCGAGAACGACGATGGGGTGGACGAGCGTGACGTGATCGAGGGAGATGTGCTTGTGCCAAAAGTCCGACAGCTGGTACCGTGCCCGGACTTCCTCGACGTCGACGAACGGGGCCCCCGTACTGTCGGTGATGCGCACATGCCGCAGGATTGCCCCCTGAAGCAAGTTCCCGTCGACCTCGCCAATTTGCACGATTCCGTGCGCGCTATTCGCCAGCGCATTGAGTGCAAATCGGCGTACCCGCTCGCGTCCCCAATCGGTCCCCGTAAAGACGAAGACCGCCGACACGGCGACGATCAGGAGAATGACGACGACGGTCGCAACGATGAACAGGATCCGCCGAGCGCGCATCAATACGCCTCGCCGATCGAAAGATGCAGCGTGAGATGCGACAGAAACCCGCCCCCCGGCGCGTACGTCCGCTTGAGCGAGTTGGGGAGGGTGACGAGCTTCCGCTGTCCGCCCACCGTATCCTCGGTGATCACGACAAGCTTTTCCGAACGGATCGGATTCCACCCGATGTCGACGCGAATCGGTCCCACGGGCGAGAGATAGCGTCCGCCAATCCCCGGCGTGATCGCGGTCTTACTCCGTGGCAGTGTCTTGTCGGTCGTCTGCGCCAAATATCCTCCGTCGACGAACACCGCGCCCAGGATGTCCCCATAGACCGGGAACCGGAATTCCACGCTCGCTTCGGCGATGATGTTTCCACCGAGCGGGCGCGCGTCGAAGTCGCGGTCCTTGACGTACGCGGCGTTCGGATCGCACGTGCTGATGTCGACGGCGGTGCAGATCGGGTGCCCGAGCGAGTCGGTCCCGCGGAGTTTCCCCGGGGCGATCGTGAGGACGCGTGGACCGAGCTGGTTCTCCGCGAACCCCCGGACTGAGTGGGCGCCGCCCAGGTAGAAACGTTTGCGCGGATGCAAAATGTCGGGCGACGAGCCGCTATCGATCCCGACCGCCGCGGCCGTACTCGACAGCGCGTTCACATAGCCCAGCCGTACGTGACCGGCGAGCACCGACTTTTTCCCGAGTGGGAGAAACGCCGCCTCCTCATTCGAGATCCGGTTGTACCGGAAATCCGACAGGGTGTATGATGACGCGTGCTCCGCATCAAATTCCGCGCGATAGCCGGAGCGCGGCTCGTACGCATCATTCGTCCGATCGAGCGACGTCGACAGCGTGAAGGGTGAAAGACGCTGGTTCTTTCGCAGCGCGTTGAGCGTCGCCTGATCGCAGACGCCAGACGCCACGCAGAAATACACGTCGCTCGCGTCGACCGTCGTCTCTTCGAACCGATAGTTGAGCGACGCCGGCCACCGAATCCCGACCGTGCGCGTGAACGTCGACGACACACCGTACCCTTTGTCGACCGAAATCCCCGGCGTGCTCCGTCGGTGGGTGAACACACCGAGCGCGAGATTGTTGCGCGGCGAGCCGAACCACGGTTGTTGCACGTCGATGCTGGCGGAATACGTCGGCCGGAAATATTTCGGAACGGAGGCGCTGTCGACGGTTTTCTTGACGTCATAGAAAATCCCGCGTCCGTTCAGCGTATTGGCGAACAGGTTTCCGACACTGGTCGATATCGTGAGCCGCCGCGCACCGCCGAACCAGTTGTAGTCCGTGTAGCGTCCCGCGACCTGCGCGAAATCGATGGTGTTGAACCCCGCGCTCAATCGCACCGCGTGTGGCGGGGCTTCCTGCACGACCACCGTCAGCGTCTTCAACGAATCCCGTCGTCCCGCTACTGCGATCGACGCGCGCCGGAACAAATTCGATTCGTACAGCGAGCGTTGGCTTTCGAGCACGGTGCTCCGCCGATAGACGTCTCCAGCCTTGAGCGAGAGCGAGCGGCGAATCGTCCGTTTCGAAACATGCTCGTTTCCGCTGATGTCCACGCTTTTGATGCGCGTGACATACCGCGGATCGATCTTGATCTGAACTGCCGCACGGTGCGCCGCCGAATCGACCGTGACCGTCGTATCGACGGCCGCATCGGAATATCCTTTGTCCCACAGCCGGTTGCGGAGCTTGACCCGCGTCGAGTCGAGATCGAACATGTTGAGCGGCTGCCCCGCGGTCACGATGACCCGGTCTCGAATGTCTTTGTCATCGAGGACGGGCTTCGCCTGCGTCAATTGCACGCCTGACACGATCGTCGGCTCTCCTTCATGCACGACGAGCGTGACCTTCACGGCTTTCCGGCCGGCCGGTTGGACGATCGTGTCGACGACCGTCTCTCGATAGCCCCGCAACCAATAGAAGACCCGCGCCCGAACCACGTCGCGCGCCAACTCGTCACGATTCAGGTAGGCACGTTTGTAAAAGATCGGTGATTTACTGATGAGGCAGAACGGCTTGAGCGCGAGGCTCACGCACTTCGATGCCGAGGTCGCGAGGCTCTGGGCGAGCTCGCTCTTCTCGACCGCCTTGACCCCGCGAATCGTCAAACTGACGACTTCGGGGTGAGCGGCCGAGGCATCTTTGGAGCCCTGTCCGAAAACCGCCGCCGGCACGAGGATGCCGGCGGCGGTGAACGCGGTGATCAACGCACGTCGTATAGCCGAGACGAACATGCGGCTTACAGAGCAAACGGCGGGCCTAGAGCCCCACGAGCAACGCGTCGTTGTTCGTCGTGCTCGCGATCCGTTTGATGAGCCATTCCATCCCCGAACTGGACGGCATCTGCTGCAGCCCACGCCGCAGCGTGTACACATGATCCAGCTGATCCGGGCGGAACAACTTGTCCTCTCGGCGCGTTCCGCTGATCGCGATGTCGATGGCGGGGAAGATCCGCTTTTCGGCGAGGCTCCGGTCGAGCTTGATCTCGCAGTTCCCCGTCCCTTTGAACTCCTCGAAGATCACGTCGTCCATCCGCGACCCCGTCTCGACCAGCGCCGTGGCGATGATCGTGAGCGACCCGCCGCCATGCTCCGGTGCCACCGACCGCGCCGATCCGAAGAACGCCTTCGGCTTGGCCATCGCGGACGAATCGAGCCCGCCGCTCAGCGTCCGTCCCGTCCCGCGCTCGACCGTGTTGTAGGCGCGCGCCAGGCGCGTGATCGAATCGAGGACGATGACGACGTCGCGTCCCATCTCCACGAGCCGGCGCGCCCGCTCCAACGTCATCTCCGCCACGTCCGTATGCCGCGCCGCCGGCATGTCGAAGCTCGACGCGATGACTTCACCGTAGCCGAGTGTGATCATGTCGCTGACTTCTTCCGGGCGCTCGTCGACGAGGAGGACGAACAGCTCCGCGTGCGAATGATTGACCGCGATCCCTTCGATGACCGCTTGGAGCAGCATCGTTTTTCCGGCACGCGCCGGTGCGACGATCAGCGCGCGCTGTCCGAATCCAATCGGCGCGATGAGATCGATCGCGCGACGCGTCAACTCGGGCCCACCTTTGGCGGGTTTTCCCGTCTCGAGCGTCAATTTCCGATCCGGATACGAGGCAATCAGCGATTGAAAATCCGGACGCCGCATCGCCAGTGTGGGCTCGTTGCCGTTGACGGCGAGGATGTCGGCGACGACCATCCGGTTGCGCTGATCGCGTCCAACCGACGCGGTAATTTGGTCGCCACGTCGCAAGCCAAATTGGCGCACGACCGACGCTGGGATGAACGGATCGCTCGGATCGGCGAGGTAACTATTCCGCGGGCTCCGAATGAAGCCGGCGTCGCGCTGTGTATCGAACCACCCCGTCGTCTCTCCTTCGACTACGACGGGCCCGACTGGGCCGCGTGGGAGATGATCGTGATGTTGGGGGCGATTATTGTTGCGCCGATTGTTGTTGTGATTCCGGCGCCCACCGAAGTTCGTGTTCTGGGAGTGCCCACCCTGATTATTGTAGTGCCCTCCACCTTGCTGCCCATTGAAGTTGTTGGGCGCATTCTGCTGGCGATCGCCGCCCTGTTGCGGATTATTCCGATTATTCCGGTGCCGGAAGCGACGGAACCGTCCTCGGCGCTGGTTATTGAAGCGTCCTTCGTCGTTCCCGTCGCCCTGATTGTAATAATTCGATCCGCCGTTCCCGTCGCCGCCGATGTCGGGGCGCTGATGCTGCGATCCATAGGACTGGGACGGCGCCGATTCGCCCTGAGGTGCTGGCGGCGCTTCCGCGACGTACGTCTGCGGCGGAGGCGGTGGGGCAGGGCGCTCAGTATGGCGTTCGGTGTGGTGTTCGACTGGTGGCCGTTCCACAGGAGCGCGCTCGACCGGTGCGCTCTCGACAGGACCACGCTCAACCGAGCCGCGCTCGACGGGGGCCCGTTCCGCGGCTCCTTCGCCGGCGTCACTCGATTTCGCGGTCTTTCGGGCGCGTGGCGTGCGCGTCGTCGTCGATTTGGCCGTTTTGGCGCCGCGCCCTTTCTTGGGCGCTGGGCTCTCGCTGGACAGCTCGAGATACGGATTCGCTTCGACCGCCGGCTCTGGCTTCGGGGCGGCGGTGGACGAAGCGTCGGTGGCAGTGTCCGGAGAGGGATCCTGCGCACGGCCGCGACGGGGTGCACGTCGGCGTTCAGTCATGAAGATGGAATTCGAGAAGGAATTCTAGAGGGAATTCTTGTGTACACGTCGGCGACTCGGGTCGCAGGCGTACGATGCCGGGAACGCATTGCCGTCCCGGAAAGGTCACGATGTTTCGGATGGTAATCGGTATGTATACTTGGGAGTGCGGGGCCAACTCACGCGGCACTCCTCTGGACCACTTCATTCACGGTGCGCGCCGTGGTCATTACCAACGGCGAGCGGTCACTTCTCCCTGTACGGTAGCAGGGCGCCCGAAAATTGTCCAGGGGAACGTCACTTTTCGCTTCTGGGGGACCTTTCAATAGATTTCGCGGCATGCACGCATCCACGGGCTCATCAGGTGATACCGCCGGCCAGCCGACGGGCTTTCCGCCCAGCATCGCCGACCTCGAACATGAAGTGACGCAACATCCGGACGACGCCGCGGCGTTGGTCCGATTGGCCAATGCCTACTGGCTCGACGGACGCGGGCCGGAGCTCGTGGGCGAGCTCGCGACACGCGCGCGAACGCTCGACCCGTCGAACCGCGGCGCGTGGCATTTATGGGCGTTGGCCGAATCGAACCCGCGCAGCCGTGTGGCGCGCTGGCAACGAGTGACGACCGAATTTCCGACTGATGATCTCGCCCGCGCCGCACTCGCCGACAATGCGGCGTCGCTGGCGGGAGCCGAGCATGATTACGAAGCGTTGAAGCTCGCGATCGCGACGTACGAGCAGTTGTTCTCGACGGCGCAGACGGTGGAGCAAAAAAATGCGTTACAGCAGGCGATCAACACGCTGAAAGCGTGGCGGTTCTAAGCGAAGTGGCGTGACGCGTGTTGCCGTTGTTCCACGTTGCTGTTGTTCCACGGCGCACCGATGCATGATCGATCGCATGCACCAGCACATCTTTCTATGAGATAAGGGGAAAGGGCGTCGCGTTACGCGGCGCCCTCTGCGCGTTGTTGCGGTGCTTCTTGACTGTGCACGATCGTCTCGCGGCGTTCCATCATGACTTCGACCGCGCCGGTCAGGTCGCGCAGATCGAACGGCTTCATGAGGAGTGGGCAGCCGCACGCTTCGATGAGCTCGACCGCCTGTTCGGTGACGTCCCCGGTGATGAAGAGCGTCTGGGTTCGGAGCTGCGGCTGCAGCGACGTGGCCAGATGAAAGACGACGTCGCCGCGCATGTCGGGGATCCGCAGATCGGCGAGCATGAGGTCGAAGTAGCGGGTGCGCAAATGATAGAGCGCTCCCTCGCCCGACGTCGCGGTCACCGGATCATACCCCGCGCGCGTGAGTGCGATCGCGACCGCTCGGCAGATCGACGGCTCATCTTCGACGATGAGGATGGACGGCCGGCGCTTCGGGTCCGGCGCTGGTGCGGCCGGCCCCTGGAAGGGGGGATCAATCGGTGGCGTTGCTTTCATATATCCACTCCATCAGACGACCAACAATGGCTTCGTCGGACATACGTCGCCGCAGATGCCGAGGTTTGACCCCGAGCGCGATGTTGGTGTGTCGCGCCAGGATGCGCGGGTGAGTGTAGCCCAATTTGGCAGACACCTCCCGCACGGAATAGCCAGGCTCCCGCATATATGTATGCGCTCGAAGGACTCGGGCCGCAATAAGCAATCTGCGTGGAGACTGAATTCCCGCCTCTTTCAAGGTTCGGTAGAGACGAGATAAACTTACACCGGCCGCGGCCGCGACGTCGGACGTCGAGGCAAATGCCTTGGGCCGGTCAAACAACTGTTTAATCGCCCGGGCAATTTCGCTCGGGAGCTGGTCCAACACGGCAGTCAGCCCCGCCACTGCCTGCTCGGCCGGCTGCCGCTGGGCGACCCGCTCGATGGCCTGCTGGAACCGCTGGGGCGTATCGTCCACCCGATGGAGAACGACGTCCTTGAGCCCGTGCCGGCTGAGCTGCGCCATCGCGGCCACGGCGGGCGGGGTCAGGGTCGTGTAGACCATGAGTGGGGTCTTGGGAAAGGTCTGCATCACTTCTGTGACGGCGGTGACGTCGATCTCTCCCTCCGCAGCCGGATCGGCGACGATGATATCGACCGGCTTCCGCCGCACAATATCGGACAAATCGGCCCAACTGAACGCCTCGGCTAGCCGATGCCCCTCCCCCAACGCTACGCGCAACGGCATGCGGAGCGGGGCCGGGAGGTGGGCCGCGACGAGGAGAGGGCGCGTATTTGACATAAAAGAGGCACTTTCTGATCAAAATTGCGCATTTTTCGCCCGTTTGTGGAGACCGATATTCTTGGCAAGTTCAAGCCGAACAAAAACACACTCTCTCTGAGACCCCGACCATGACCCGTACCATCGCTCTTGTGGCCTCCTTGGCCGCCCTGCTCGCCACCGCCGCCTGTGCTGATTCGACGGGTCCGAAGAAGGATTGTCCGATGAGTCAGGGCGGAGTCTCCTGCACTCCTATCTAAATCCTTTCTTTAGAACGCTTGGATCAATTGGCCCAGATCTTTAGTCTGGGCCAATTTTTCTATCTAGCCCTTGCATAGCTTCGAAACTGCAGCTGTTCTCCAATGGTATCAGCGATTACATCGATATCCTTTTCCCACATCGTTGTCGTTTGCTTCTCAAGCTCCTTCAGTTCTTCCTCCAACTCGAAGACGAATTGCTGCATATGATGCTTTTCCGCTACCGCATGTGCTTGACGCAGAGCAGATTCAGCTTCATCTAAATGCCCGAAGATACGCAATCCGACAGCAGATATTCGGTAGTAGTAAACTTCCACATAAGGGGGAAGTACAGTCATTTCTAACGTGGCTTTGTACAAATCAAATGCCGCTTCTTGATGTTCTTGTGCTGCGGCGTACATCAAGTTCACTGTAGCTTGCCAACGAACAGATTGTTCCTGCGCGGACGATGCAAGAATCAGATTGGTATCTCTCGCTGCAGAGATATGACCCAAACGCAAAAATGCTGCTGCTAGATCCGCCATTACACGATCACGATCGCCTTCGCTTATAGCAAATTCTAGAGCCGCATATGCTGACCTAACGGCATTTTGGTAATCCTTTCTTAGGATCGAGATGTGTGCTCGGTCGTTCAGCCCAATCGCAAGGATGCGGCTGAGTCCCTTGTGCCTAGCCTCATCAATAACAGAGGAGCACAGGGCGTCCGCGAAAGGAAGATTCCCTCGAGCCGCTGCCGTTTTTGCTAAACCCAAACGGGCAAGAAATACACTTGCCGTCTCGCCTATTTCGGCAGCCGAACGTTCCGCTTCTTTGTGGTAGAATTCGGCTTCCGTATAGTCGCCTAATGCACGATTTACAACGCCAAGGCGAAGAGAACTGTGGACGATAGTTTGAGGGTCGTTTACAGACTCCGCGTATTTACGCAGCGTAAGTAACACGTCGCGTTCTAGCGGAGCGTCAGAGGAGTACTGAAGTGCCTGTGCGTACGCCAATAACGCCGGAACGACTGCCTGAGCGGATGCGACCTCTGCCTGTTCCATAGAAGCGACTATCTGATGCAATAAACGTCGAGTTGGATTGCCTTCATCAACCCGCTCGATCGCATCACGAACCGCGGCTAGGCCGGTAATGTCGGTAGAAACAACATGAGGACCAAAGTCTAGCCAGTCATCAACGAGACGTAGTACGACTAACCCAGCGGCTGTAGCCTTCCATTCTGGGTCAGCTTCATCAGCTATAACTGCGAGTTTATCGAAAAAAGGAGCGTGAGAAAGCATCAATTAGGTCTCGAGCCTACCGTGACCAGTCGGCTTAAAGCCACCTGGCTACTTATAGTATCGGCTTGTCGTGGAAAAAATTTAACGCTTGGACCAGACAGCGGCGGCAGTATTTTTTCCTGTAAGCATCGGGAAAAACGATGAATCGGTCAAAAATACCGAAAATATCTTGTTGTCGAGGGGGGTCTAAAGGCCTTTGGATCAAGGCGCCATGCCAGGCTCGCCTGACCCGGATTTCATTCATTATCCAAGGCGTAAGCTTTTTGGTAAAACGTTCGCTCCATTTCTGAGTCGCCGAGGAGTCCATAGGATTGCGCGGCCACCCAGTAGTAATCGAATTGGAAGGCCTTGCTCACAGCTAATGAGCCAAGCGCGTCAAGGTACCATTGAAATTCTTCAAGTTGCCGATTGCATGCTGCCGCGAACATTATGTAAAGGGACGCGAGCCATCGAGTACGTCGGTCTTTAGCGGTAACTACTAAGAAACAACTTATCTCTGCACCTAGTGCGATATCGCCGATGTCCAAGAGAACATCAGCCAAATCACATTGTAATTGCTCCTGATCTAATCCGGGTAGCTTGATTGCTTGCTGCAGTAGCTCCAAACCTCTTGCGAAGGCGCGGTTTCGTACATGGATATAGGCAAGATCATGAAGGACCATCCGCGTGTACTGTGGATGGTCGAGCTGCTTTGCCATATTCTGGGCCTGATAAATAGTCTCGAATGCCTGTTCCGTATCGCCCGTGGACTGATAAAGCTTCGTTAATCCGCATTGTGCGCGAATCTTCTTCGCTATATCTCCTTCTTGATCAGCGTAGTGGACCGCCTCCGCATAAAACTCTTGAGCGGTAGAAAACTGCCTAGCAAGACGGTAGTTTTTTGCTAATTTCAACCCGCACTCGCTGAGGATATCTTTCGCGTCGATTTGCTGCGCGCGCCGTCGAATATTCAAGAGAACATTTTCTGCCAAAGAGTAGTTGGCACTACGATCTAACTCTTGAGCATAGGAAAGTAGCCCAGGCGCAACTGTGACTATAGAGCTTGCAGAAGATTGCTCAATTGCAAAAGTAATATTTCCCAGGATTTGTTTGATAGGCTGCTTCCGAGGAAGAGCTTTGATGATTGATCGAATCGCCAATAATTCTGGACTGTCGTGCGAAAACAATTGTGCGTCTCCATCGAGCCAATCGTCAATCATTCGTAAGATAACGAGGCCAGCGGAAAGAGCTTGCCATTCCGGAGTTTCGGCATCAGGAAGGGCTGCAAGCGCGTCAAAGAAGGCAGTGTGGGGAAGCATCGAAGTCGTTTGGTCGTTAAACAAGTGCTCCCATGGCTGCTGCTGCTTCAGCATGCCTCACCGCGGCGTGCGGCTGCCCTAAAATTTTATATCCATCTGCTGCAACTAAATGATATTCGAACCGGCAAATCGGGCGTGTTGCCAAGACATCTAACGTAGAAATGTACCGTTCAAATTCATCACGTTGCCCGTCGTATGCTGCGGCGCACATCAGGTTGACGGCGGCTATCCAGCGAATGTGTCTTTCTCGCGCTGTTACGGATAGCGCGTAATTAATTTCTCGGCTCCTTTGAATGTCACCAGCATTCATAAGCACGTTTCCGAGGTCGCCAAGTATTGATGACTTGTCAGCTCCTGGTAATTGTAGCGCTTGTTGAAGACGCGTTGCAGATTCTGGGTAATTTTCCTCAGCGATGCTCACGAACCCGCGGTCATGGAGAGCGATACTTAGTGCAGACAAGTTATCCATTTGTCTAGCCTCCAAAATGGTGTCGTCACTGAGCGCAATTGCAGATTGCAGGTCGCCGCGTTGTACATACAACTTGACCAGGCCAGTATTTGCTGTAAGCCGCCGGAGCCGATTGCCAGTCGTCTTAGCGTAGTACAATCCCTCTGTATAGAACTCTTCTGCGAGATCGAGCCTTCGTGTCATTCGGTAGTTTCTTCCCAGCTTCAGACAACTCTGTGTGACAAGCTCTTTATCACCCAAAACTAGAGCCCGTTCTCGGATACCCTGAAATACATCCTCTGAAAGCGCATATTGTGCATCTCGCTCCAATTCGAGTGCGTACGCGAGGAGGTTAGGGGCGACGACGGAAAAGGAGGATTTCTCGGCGTGTTGAATCGCCATCGTGATGTTACTTAATACTGATCTTAATGTCTGATTCTGTGGGATATCGGCGACTATTGCCTTAACTCTGGCAAGGTCATTTCCTTCGTTCGCAATGATATTTTCCTCATAGTCCAACCAGTCATCGACTAACCTGAGAACGGTTAGTCCAGCGGCGATTTCCCGCCATTGATGACTTCGGGAATCCGGGAGGGCTGCAAGTGCTTCAAAATAGATGGCGTGCGGGAGCATCAGGCGTCGGTCGATGGAGCGTGCTCCTTCCGCTCGTCTTGGCGATTATTCATCAAACCACCGGCCTCTAAGTGCCTTGCTTCTGTGTGCCATGTAGCAGCTTTGCTAGTGTCACCGAGTATTCGAAATCCTTCAGCAGCCACGGTCTTATAGAGATACCGGAAGTACCGATGGGTCGTGAGGGGATCGAGGACGGATACGTACCAATGGAATTGCTCCACATTCCCAAGGCACGCCTCGCCATACATTAAGTTGACGACCGCTTGCCACCGGATACGGCGGTGTTTGGCGGTAACGGCAAGGCAGACGTTCGTTTCTTGGCTGCGTCGAATATCTCCGACACCAAGACGCGCTGCGGCAACGTCGGCGGCTAAGTAGACTGCGTCTCCATCACACATGGAGAGGGCTTCTTCGAACATGGGAAGCGCGATTTTCCCGTCGTCGACGGTCGACATGTACAAATGTCCCCAGTCGTGCAGGGCGCTGCTTACTAAGTTCGTGTCGCCGTTCTTCTTGGCATTGTGAACCAAGGTTTCAAACGCGATGTGGGCAGCGTCGACGTTGCCTAACATCCCCGTGAGTTTTGCACGTCCGCATTCGCCTTTGAAGGCGCCTACTGAGTCCCCGACTTGTTTCGCATAAAAGATTCCTTCATCATAAAATTTTTCTGCGAGTCTCAGCTTTCGTGCGAGTCGATAATTCAGTGCCAGCTTTAAGCAAGCCTTGGTGATCAACGCCGAGTCTTGGAGGCCGATAGCACGTTGCCGGAAATTTTCCAAGACGTCTTCTGACAAGGAAAATTGGGCGTCATGGTCCAGCTGGTCTGCGTACGCGAAAATTCCTGTGACTACTGTCGCTATTGAATGTGGCGAACCGGCGTGTTCGACCGCCATCACAAGATTGTCCAGGATTTCTTTGAGGGGTGACCCTTTGGGGATCGTGGCAATCAGTGCGCGTGCCGCGTTGTAGTCGTACGCGGTAAGGGAATGTTTGCTAGTGTCTAGCCAGTCGTCGACTAGGCGCAACACGACTAACCCTGCAGCAATGTGTTGCCACTCTTGACTGCGGGGATTCGGGAGTGAAGCTAGGGCATCATAATAGCTGGCGTGTGGAAGCATCGGACCAAGCGGCTATAGCAGATAATGATTGCCTGTCGTAAAAAACTACTCCCAAAGAGTCTCTTTATCTACAGGATTGTAGAAGGTATTCTGTTAAGAATCAATTACGAGTGGATATAATGAAAAATCACGCCAGAACTGTAGAGACAGGAAAATGTCGCCACTGCTGTAGAACAAATGCTCGAACATGGCTAGCCAGTCGTATAGGGTGTCTATACAGCTGTTTGCCAAACGCGTATCTATTGATGATTGGCAAGGCTGTATCGCCGGTCAAAAAAAGACTGCCATTGCGAGGATGTCGACGTTCATTGTGACCTGTTGGCCGTCAGTCATTCTATATGTCAAGCATGCGAGGGCGTAGATAGGCAGGATGTGACGTAGAGAATATCAATCATGTCGCTCAAATAGACTTCCATCCGGCGCTGATTAGAATCGCGAGGTTATGAATGCCCTATTGGGTTCGAAAGGTGATAAGAAAGGCACGACATCGTGCGGACCGGTTGCGTAAACGTTGAAGTAACAGAATCCTCATCGATTCGAGGGTATTCATTGGCGTGGCCCGCTGCCCGGATAGCCAAGCTGTCATACGCCTGTTGGCGATAGATGGATGTGGATTTGCTAGGCGTTGCTCACGTTGTTCTGTAGATCCAGAAGATTAAACATTTAAAATTTTTTTAACTTCCTCTTGCGGCCGCTTCAGGTATGTGTAGAATCTGTCTCGACAGTGGTGGATAGTGCTGTATGAACCGCCCCGGGTTTCCCGGAGACTCGATGATTTAAGTGTTCATGCGGCGAGGTCCGCATGAAGCCGTGCCTGTGTTGCAAGATACTGCGCTTCAAACTCCGCTGGGGGCACATAGCCCAGTGGT
>Ga0207654_10000362_pt1 | contig 26747 bp, 26 predicted proteins | sample KBSC64metaG_FD_184355 | JGI IMG/M metagenome (GOLD analysis project Ga0207654, IMG submission 184355) | Corn rhizosphere microbial communities from Kellogg Biological Station, Michigan, USA - KBS C6-4 metaG (SPAdes) (version 2) | ecosystem: Host-associated > Plants > Roots > Rhizosphere > Soil...
ACAAGGATTGTATTGCAGCTGCGGTCGATCCGGCCCGCGATGGGTTCGCGGTCGAGATCGCGAATACCAGGGCGTTGGGCAATGCGCCGGATTCCCGTGAGCGGATCACCGCCTTTTTGGCGGGCGCGCGGAACAAGTGAACTCCGAGATTCGAGGGAGGCAGACATGAGGGAGAATATCCTGGTCGAAGTAGCGGACAATGCCCTTGTCCACGGCTTCGCATCCTTGCCGGTGGCATGTTGATGATCGTCAAGGCCAACAAGGACGCCTGTATCGGCTCGGGACAATGCGTGTTGCTCTGCTCGGCCGTCTTTGCGCAGGACGAAGACACGGGAATCGTCGAGATCAAGCAAGTCAACCCGCCCGACGAGTTGCGAGAGGCGGTGATCTATGCTGTCAGCCAATGTCCCACTCAGGCTCTCACGACCGTGGAGTAGCGGAAAAATTGCGGTGACAGAGAAAAGCAAAGAACACATGTCGGATCATTAATTCGACACGGAAGGAGACTCGCGTGGGTAGCTACGAGGATAAGGTCGCGATTGTGACCGGCGCAGGAAGCGGTATCGGTCGCGGCATCGTCGAGCGCCTGCACGAGCAGGGAGCGTATATCGTGGCAAACGATTTGCGTGAGGATCGGCTCAACGATCTTCCCTCGACGGACCGGATCGTAAGGGTGTGTGGGGACACGAGCGATAGCGAGACGTCGCAGCGGATCGTGACGGCTGCACGCAAGCTCAAGAGCGGTGTCATCGATGCGCTATTCAACAATGCGGGAATGATCACGTTTAAGCCTGCGCTCGAATACACGCAAAGCGATTGGGATCGGAATATCGGGGTCAATCTTACAGCCTATTTCTTGGTCGCGCAGGCGGTAGGCAGGGTGATGATAGGTCAAAGGTCGGGCGCCATCCTGAACACGGCCTCTACTGCCGCCGGCCACGGCGTTCCCAACAATGTTGCCTACGTCTCCGCCAAACACGGCGTCATCGGATTGACCCGCGCGCTGGCGATCGAGTGGGCGTGCTATGGCGTCCGGGTGAATGCGCTTTCTCCGGGCTTTACGGAATCGGCGATGATCGAAGAGTTCAAAGCTCAGAGCCCTGAGCTGTATGGGCAGCGGGTGCAGCGGATACCCCTCGGTCGTGCCGGGCGCGTCGATGAGCAGGCAGCAATGGCGCTCTTCTTGAACTCGGACGAGGCGAGTTACACGACGGGCATGATCGCCGTCGTCGATGGAGGCGGGCACGCACTTTACTCAGGCTTCCAGGCTCCTCGGATCAGCAACTAGCCCGCCTATGCAATAGGAGCATCTTCAACCGCAATCGAAACTTGGCGCAGATTGGTCGACAGCGCCAAGGCACGTCTTAATAATCATTTAAAAGACAAAGAGAGGGAACATGCGAAGGCTATTATTTGCGATCTGTTCTGCAGTGATCATGTCACAGGCCCACGGCCAAGCCACGCCCGGGGTGAAGCTCGGCATCCTCGAGGATCTGTCCGGTCCGCAGTCGGAAATCACCGGCCAAACCGCCGTCGAAATGGCGAAGCTGGCGGTGGAAGATGTGGGCGGTCAGGTGCTCGGCGGCCCGGTTGAAATTGTCGTCGCGGATTTCCTCCATAAGCCCGACATCGCGCTTTCGATCGCCCGTAAGTGGTGGGACGTCGAGGGTGTGGATGCTATCGTGGACGTTCCTAACTCAGGCGTAGCGCTGGCAATCAACAATCTAGCCGGCGAGCGGAAGAAATTGGTCCTCTTCAGTTCCGCATCTACCGACAAGATGACGGAAGAGGAGTGCAACGGCTATGCGGTCGCATGGACTCAGAGCGTCAGCGCCATCGTGAACGCGGTGGTATCGGCGCAGATGAAGGACAAGCCGAAATCCTGGTTCATTATCGGCTCGGATTATGCCTTCGGAAAGCTCTACGAGGAGACCGCAACGAAGGTCATCAATGATCGCGGGGGAAGCGTTCTCGGAGCCGTTCGCGCGCCGCTCGGTTCGACAGATTTCTCGTCTTACCTTTTGAAGGCAAAATCCTCGAAGGCTGACATTATCTTCGTTTCGCTTGGCGGTGTCGACCTGGTCAATGCCATGAAGCAGATCGATGAGTTCAAGATCGCAAGTGGCGGCCAGAAGATTGCGATGGGCGTGGCCCTTGACCAGGACATACACGCGGTTGGACTGGATGTCCTGCAAGGATTGCAATCGGCTGTTCCCTTTTATTGGGACCTGGACGACAAGAGCCGCGCCTTGACGGCTCGCCTGCAAAAGAAGCGCGACACCGTGCCCAACGGCTTGCAGGCCGGGGTGTATTCCGTTGTCCTGACGTACCTGAAAGCCATTCAGGCGATCGGTACCAAGGAGCCGAAAGCCGTTTTCCAGCAAATGCAGAAAATGAAGATCGATGATGCGTTTGCGCGCGGGGCCGTCTTGCGGGCCAATGGCCGGCTTGCACACGACATGTTTCTGGTACGCATCAAGTCTCCGAAGGAGTCAAAGGGAACTTGGGATCAGCTCGAGGTCTTGTCGACCATTCCCGCTGAGCAAGCATTCGGCGCTGCTTCGGATACCAAGTGCCCGCTTGTAAAGCAGTAAGGACGACTGCGGTTGGATGACACAACCCCCCGCGCCGCAGTGATGCAGGCGCGGGGAATCTGGTCAGCGCCATTCGTATCGGTAAATAGTTTTACGAAAGTAGCTTGAATGGCTGGTTCCGAAGGGATCGTGATGGAGATGGCGAACGGGCCAGCCGATTTGATCGTCAGGACATCCGGGCTTACCAAGCAATTTTCGGGGTTTACCGCGGTAAACGATGTCAATCTGAACGTCCGGCGGTCCAGCATACATGCTTTGATCGGGCCGAATGGCGCCGGCAAGACGACACTCTTCAATCTGCTGACCCGTTTCCTGCCGCCTACCGCGGGAAAGATTTTCTACAATGGAAATGACGTAACCGCTCTTCGTCCTGCCGAACTGGCGCGCCGGGGAATGGTACGATCCTTCCAGATCTCGGCCATCTTCCCGCAAATGACCCTGCGCGACAATGTGCGGGTGGCCATGCAAAGAAAGCTTGGCGTTGAGTTTAAGTTTTGGAAAACGTTGCGATCGACGGACATACTCAGGGATCAAATCGACCAGCTGTTGCTGGATGTCGGGCTAATCGATCACGCTGACGAGCTTGCCGGTCGCCTGTCCTACGGACGCAAGCGCGCGCTCGAGGTAGCGACGACGCTGGCGCTCGATCCCGAACTGCTTTTGCTGGACGAGCCGATGGCTGGCATGGACAGTCGAGATATCGATCGCATCAAGAATCTAATCAAGACCATCGCCGTCGGGAGAACGGTTGTTATCGTCGAACACAACATCTCGGTCGTAGCGGAGATCTCAGATCACGTGACGGTTCTGAGCCGCGGATCCATTCTGGCGGAAGGCGGCTATGCCACCGTCTCGCGAGATCCCAAGGTGATGGAAGCATATTTGGGCGTTTCAGCAGAAGAGGTCGGTCATGGCTGATCTCGCGCTCGACGTTATCGGACTGGACGCATGGTACGGCGAAAGCCGGGTCTTGCGGGGACTGTCGTTTTCAGCCTCGGAAGGCGAGATTGTTGCTCTTGTGGGCCGCAACGGAGTTGGAAAAACGACGACGCTCCGAAGCATCATGGGACTGATCTCAAAGCGCAGCGGTAGCATCCGCGTCTTTGGCCAGGACGTTTCCAAGTCGCGGCCCGAGAAGGTCGCGCGTAAGGGTGTGGCGTTCTGTCCTGAAGAACGGGGCATATTCTCAAGCCTTTCGGTCGAAGAAAACCTGCTGCTGCCCCCGATCGTCGCTCCCGGAGGACTCAGTTCCGATGAGATTTACGAGCTTTTTCCCAGCCTCGCCGCCCGGCGCTTCAACCAAGGAACGAAGCTATCGGGTGGTGAGCAGCAGATGCTCGCGATCGGTCGCACCATGCGCACCGGTGCCCGACTGATTTTGCTTGATGAACCGACCGAAGGGTTGGCCCCCGTGATCGTGCAGCAGATCGCCGGTGCGATCCGAGTGTTGAAGGAGCGTAAGCAGACGGTAGTGCTCGTTGAGCAGAATTTTGCCTTTGTCCGTCATCTTGCGGACCGTTTCTGTCTGATTGAGGGTGGGAAGGTTGTGGACGAGGTGGCGGCCGTCGACATGCGGGCCAACGCGTCGAGGATTCAGCAACGGCTAGGAATCTAGGATTGGGCATCTCATGAATTTTTCCGACCTAGCCGCTCAACTTGTCGTAGGCCTTATCAACGGCTCGTTCTACGCGCTGATGAGCCTTGGCGTCGCGATCATCTTCGGAACGTTGCGGGTCGCCAATTTCGTTCATGGGGCCCAGTACATGCTGGGTGCCTTCTGCGCCTGGATTCTGATGAACCTTCCGACACTGTTTCCGGGCCTGGGTTTGCCCAGCCTCGGATTCTGGTGGGCGCTTTTCCTGGTCCCGATGATTGTCGGGCTGAGCGGGGTAATAGTCGAATTTTTACTGATCCGGCGCGTTTACGCACTCGACCATGCCTACGGGCTTTTGTTGACTATCGGCCTTACCCTCGTCATCGAAGGTCTGTTCCGCGCAAAATTCGGCGCATCGGCGCTGCCTTATGGGTCCCCGCGAGAATTGGCCGGCGTCATTGACTTCGGCTTTCTCTACCTGCCGTTCTATCGCGGGTTGATCATTGTTTTCTCGAGTGTGATCTGTTTCGGCACCTGGATCCTGATCGAAAAGACCAGCTTGGGAGCCACCTTGCGTGCGGCCACTGAAAATCCGAGCCTGGTAAGGGCGTTTGGCGTGAACGTACCGATGTTGCGGACGGTGATCTATGGGTTCGGCGTAGCGCTGGCTGGGCTGGCCGGAATGACGGCGGCACCCATCTATGCCGTAAGTCCGCTGATGGGACAAAACATCATTGTCATCGTTTTCGCTGTTGTCGTCATCGGTGGAATGGGTTCGATCCTGGGCGCGATATTGGCGGGCTTTTCTCTCGGGATCCTGGAAGCGCTGACCAAGGTGGTCTGGCCCGAAGCCTCCAGTACAACCATCTTCGTAGTGATGGCGATCGTGTTGTTCGTGAAGCCGGCAGGATTGCTCGGCCGAACCGACACCGTTTCGTTTCGCTCCGAGAATTCGGGCGCTCTTGCCGCTGACAGCGGTATCAGCCCAAAGGCAATCTGGGCATTGATACTGGCATGGACCATCATCGCGCCATTCTTCATGTACCCGCTCCTGGTACTGAAGATCCTGTGCTTTGCGTTGTTCGCATCAGCCTACAATTTGTTGTTCGGATATGTGGGCTTGCTCAGTTTCGGACACGCTGCCTTCTTCGGCATCGCATCCTATGTCACCTCCGAAAGCGCAAAGCATTGGGGGTTGACGCCCGAGCTGGCGATACTTCTCGGAGCCGCCGTCTCGGCCCTGGTGGGTCTGATCTTTGGCTGGATAGCGATCCGTCGCAAGGATCTGTACTTCGCCATGATTACGCTGGCGCTCGCTCAGATCGTCTATTTCTATGGCGTTCAAGCGACGTGGACAGGTGGAGAGGACGGCCTTCAAGGTATACCGCGCGGTCGCGCGTTCGGATTTATCGATCTGAACGACACCTTTAACCTGTACGCCTTTGTCTCGATTATCTGCCTTGCAGGTCTTTGGGCGATATATCGCATTATCAATTCGCCGTTCGGCGAAGTGTTGAAATCCATCCAGGGCAACGAGGCACGAACGGTTTCGCTTGGCTACGATGTCGACCGCTTCAAACTGACCGCTTTCGTATTGTCCGCGGCGCTTTCTGGGGTTGCGGGCGGGGCAAAAGCCATCGTGTTTCAGCTCGCAAGCCTGGTCGACCTCCACTACCAGACCTCGGCCGACGTGCTGCTGGTCACGCTGATGGGCGGTATTGGGACTTTCCTGGGTCCGATCGTCGGTTCGGTCATCTTTATTACCCTGCAAGACCAACTCGTTCAGCTTGGGTCTTGGGTGCTGATCGTTCAGGGCGCGATATTCATCTTCTTTGTCCTGCTGTTTCGTGAGGGCATCGTGGGATCAATCAGCTCTGAGCTTGCCCGCCGCCGATACCGCAACGCGACGGCCACAAAGCCATCTAGCCAATCGTCGCACCGGCCCCGTGCCGCTGAGGACGCGGTAATCCCTTGATGCTGAACCTTATGTGAGGAAACTATGAAATTCTGGCAGACATTCGTCGATGAAGATTTCTTGAATTCGGTCCGAAAGTTTGTTGATACGGAAATTCGGCCGTGCGCCGACAAGCTTGATTCGGAAGATATCTATCCGACGCAGATCGCCAAAAGCATCGCGAAACGGGGATGGACCACGTTGTCGCTGCCTGCCGAGTACGGCGGCTCGGCGTTGCCTTTCGAGTATCCGCTGGCACTCTTTGAAGAGATATCGGTCAGTAGCGCCGCGGTGGCGATTTCCCTCACGAGCACCTATCAGGCGCAGACCGTAATCTTGCGGTTCGGCTCTGAAACTCTCAAAAAGCGCTATCTTCCTGCCATACAGGAGGGCCTTCTCTGCGCCTATGCCCTGACGGAAGACAAGCACGGAAGCGACATTCGCAAGCTGGAGACCAAAGCCAAGCTTGAAGGAAACGAATGGGTTATCAACGGAGAAAAATCGTTCATTACATCGGGATCAGCCGCCGAGTTCTTCATTGTGCTGGCCGAAACCCAGAGCGGTGTTTCAACGTTCGCGGTACCCAGCACGACCAGGGGCGTATCGACTTACGTCGGTGAACGGTCGTCGACCTTTGGCCTTCGTAATGGACCGCACGTAAACCTGAAACTGGACGATGTCCGTGTTCCGGCGGATCATCTGATAGGCGTGGAGGGAAAGGGCGTTCGGCAGGTTGCAACGGCGCTGGATTTTTCACGAACGCTTGCGGCTGGCGTCAGCGTCGGGATCGCACGGGCGGCCTTCGAGGACTCTCTTCTCTACGTCAAGGAAAGGTCCGCGTTCGACAAAAAGGTCATCGAATTCCAGGGGATTCAATGGTATTTCGCGGACATGCTTGCGGAAATCGATGCCGCGCGCTTGCTCGCCTATCGGGCCGCAGCAGCTCTTAATAACCACCACGAGATCGAGCGTTATTCGAGCGAGGCTAAATTGAAGGCCGCCAAGGTCGCTATGGATATGACGCGAATAGCGATGCAAGTGTGCGGCGCATACGGGACTTCTGACGTTGCGCCCTATGGCCGTTATCTGCGGGACGCAAAGACCTACGAGATCGCCGGGGGGTCTTCCGAAGTTTTGAAGAACACCATCGCAAAATACATCCTGAAGAGTGTGGCTGGGCAGTGAGGCACTCGTACGATGGCCGGCGACCTTAAGCTGTGCGTGATCCGGGCTGGTGCAGAAAGTCCGAAGGGGGGAAGGGTATGATTTCCAGTCTGGTCTTCAAATGGGCTGAGAAGACGCCAGATGCGTCGCTTCTGGTCACGTCGGATTGGCAGTTCAGCTATTCGGAGATCGCCCAAGCGTCGCTGCGATTTGCGTCTCATCTTCGCGAACTCGGCGTTTCCAAGGGCGATCATGTCGGTATCGCCGCGCAGAACGGGGCCAGCTACATCATCGCAGGCCTAGCGATCAATTTGCTGGAGGCGGTCATCGTTGCCATCAATAATCAGCTCGTGGGTGAGGCGCTGACTTACATTGTTCGCCAGTCCGGCACGAAACTAATTCTGGCTGACGAAAAATGGATCATAGAGCGATCCGCATTCGTGAAGGATGCGCAGCTTGAACTTCTGATCGTGGAAATCGGCGACACGCCCGAATTCTTCGGATCACTGAAAAGCTACGCCGAAGCGCCAGTGGGGCGGCGCCAGGGCGATGACCTCGCTGTTATTATCTATACATCGGGCACGACGGGACTTCCGAAGGGTGTCATGAATCCCGACGGGGCTTATCTCGCCGTCGGGGAGGCCACGACCCGGTTGCTCAAGCTGACACCGCGGGATCGCACCTTTACGTTTCTTCCGCTCTTTCATAGCAATCCGTTGATGCTGGCGATGGCACCGGCGCTGACAGCAGGTGCATCACTGGCTCTCGGTCTGGGGTTTTCTGCATCGACATTCTTTGACGATGCGCGCCGCTTCAACGCCACCGGCTTCACCTGCATCGGGACCATCCTGGCTATCCTGGCTGCACGCTACAAAACCCCCGTTAAAGACCATCAACTCAGATATGCCTTCGGTGGCGGCACTCCAAGGCTGCTTTGGGAGGAGATCGAAACGCGCTTCGGCTTTCACATTTGCGAATGTTACGGCATGACCGAAGTAGGTGGCTGGGTCAGCGCCAATTCTCCAAGCGATTCCCGGCGGGGATCCTGTGGCCGGCTTCGAGCCGATATGGATGTGCGAATATTTGACGAAAGCGATACCGAGCTACCGGTCGGGCAGGAGGGCGAGATCGTGGTCCGCCCGAAGAACCCTAATCTGATGTTGACGGGATACTATCAGCGGCCAGAAGTCATGTTGCGTGCCAGCCGGAATTTCTGGTTTCACACCGGCGATCGAGGTCATTTGGACAGCGACGGATACCTCTATTTCCACGGGCGAATGGATGAGCTGATACGGCGGGGCGGAGAGATGGTCTCCCCGGCGGAACTGGAAACGCATCTCCGAGAAATGCCGGGCGTGGTGGATTGCGCCGCAGTCGGCGTCGCCGACGAGGTGATGGGGCAGGAGATCAAAGTTGTCCTGGTCTGCGACACGGCTGTTACCGGTATGGCAATCCGAGATTATCTCGCGCCGAAAGTGCCGAAATATATGCTGCCAAGATATGTGGAGTTCATCGACAAGCTTCCGCGGACGGAAACGGAGAAGATACTGTGGCGGCATTTGCAATATATCGATGACCGCGTGCAGGACCTCCAGGTAGCTGTGCAGGCGGCGCGAAAAACCTAGTCACTGCGAAAGAGGCAGTCGAGCCGGTCGGAGGCCGGCGATGGCGTCCAGCTAGGCGCGCGGGGGCAGCATCTGGCCTCGGCCGTTGCCAGCTCGGGCGGATGGGGTTAGCCAGGCGCCGCGCTCTTTTATGACGCTCCGCAGAGTGACCGCTGATTGCGCAAAGCATGGCCACATGAAAAGGCGGATTGACCATTTAGAATGGAACCATTATACCTTAATCGGTAGCGGATTGGCGCGGGAAGTGGGCTGGCGCGTGCAATGTGCAAGTCGCCGAGGCCCGCTCCCTTACAACGAAGGATCCCCGCGATGACCCTTAAGCCTATCGTCTATAAATGCGGTGAGACCACGCTCACGGGTTATCTGGCCATGCCCGCAACGGAAGGTCTGGCTCCCGGCGTCCTAGTCGCTCACGACGCGTCTGGCGTGAACGATCACGTCAATTCGCGTGCGGTCGCCCTTGCCGAACTCGGCTATGCCGCCTTGGCGCTCGATCTATACGGCTTGCGAGGCTTTCCACGGGACGAAACGGTTGCACGTCACACCGAGCTCATGGAAACACCCGGTCTGCTGTTGGATCGTGCCAAGGCAGGCCTCGACGCCTTGGCTCGGCAGCCGCTCGTCGACACATCGCGACTGGCGGCGATCGGTTTCTGCCAGGGCGGCATCACCGTCCTCGAGTTGGCGCGCGCCCGCGCGCCGATCCTCGCAGCCATAGGCTTCCACCCCGGCTATGGTCGGCCGAAGGGCAGCCAGGATGGTCCGATCGCGGCGAAGGTGCTCATGATGTCTGGGACCGAAGACCCCTATGCCTCTCGCGAGGACTTTGAGGTCTTCTCGACCGAGATGGCGGCAAAGGCCCGGGATTGGCAGCTACACCTGTTCGGCGGGGTGGGTCATACCTTCACCGATCCCGCGATAGATGCACTTGGCCTGCCTGGGATGGCCTACAACGCGCTCGCCGACCGCACGTCATGGGCGATGATGGGAACGCTGCTTGAAATCTGCTTCGAGAGCTCGCCCACGCTGGCTGGCAGCTAGGTTTCCTATTCTCGCACGGTCGCAGCAGCATGATCGATCACCGAACGCTGGCCTTGGAGTTTCGGCGCCTTTCAGCCCTTGGCATGCGCATCGAAGATCGACTGATGCGCGACAAGGGGGTGTCTCTCGCGCAGAGCAGGCTGATGGAGGTCATACAGCATAGGCCGCGCGCCCGCTGGTCTGATATCGCAACGGTCCTTGGCTATTCACCAAGGACGATCACCGAAGCCCTGGACAGTCTTGAGCGCGACGGTCTCATCACGCGCACCCCGGATCCAACGGATCGGCGCGCCAAGATCCTGGCCGTCACGCGAAAGGGTTCTCGCGATCTGGCCGCCGCGCAGATCGTTCGCGACCAAGTTCGCGCACACATCTTTGGCGTTCTCAGTGATACCGAGAAGAATCGTCTTCACGAAATGGTGCAGCGGATGTGCATGGCGGGCATGGAGATCGACAACGAGGAGCCGCTCGACCTTCCAGACTAGGGCTCAAACCCCGCCAACGTACGCTATTGCCGGATACCTGAACGTTCATCGGAAGGTGCAGCGAGGACCAGGAGAGGATGTCGAGATGAGCAGCGCAGCCTGAGACATACCACAGGACCGCGCCACCATCGCTCGGAGTAGTTATCGCGACTCCAGTATGTTGGAATTCCATTCGCGACATTTGCCTCCTTGTTAAGGGCAGTGCTGATAAACGTAAAGACCACCCGAAACAAACAGTTTTCAAGGCGTTCTCAAGCCGATTCCGCCGCGGGATTGGGGAGCCTTTGCCGGTTGAGGTATCTCAGCTCGTGCATCGGTCCAGTTCCGGCTGGGGGCGTTGGCCTCGGTCCTTACATAGGTTTCGCCAAACTTCGGCGATCCGGCGTATCTGAAGCCGTCCGCCCGTGCCGGTGAATGCAGGCTCGTCATTGCTGACGCAGCAAGCAGAAGAAAAGCAAAGGTTTTCATCGATCTCTCCAAAGGTTGTGTTGTTCTGCCATCGGGCAGAGCTCAATCCTGGAGGAGCGCACTTGAATCCGGAAATGCCGTCTATCTCTGATCGTGATGCCTCGCGTCTATGGTGCAAAGCATTTTAAGAGGACAGAGGGGCGCCTATTTCGAGGTCAGTGTCGTGAGTGGACGCCAGCTATCTGCAGAGCCGACGCGCGCCAATTCGATGCATCGAAGACGCATGACCTCGGCGGGACCGTCATGAGGGCGATGCTGCAGGACCTCCTCGAAACCGAAACAGGCGGCGTTGAAGTCACCGCTACGGTACCTTTCCAGCGCTTCTTCGAAACGCGCTATCCAGGAATGAGTCTTTTCTTCCGTAAGCCTGTCGCGCGCCTCAACGAGCTCGTATACGGTAAGGCCCTCTTCACGGCCGTAGACCGCGATCGTGTCGACCTCGCGCGTTAGCATCGTGCGCTCCACAAGCGAATAGGTCGCTTGGCCGATGAGAATCCGAGTGCCATAGCTCTTGTTTGCTCCTTCTAAACGACTGGCGACATTTACGGCGTCTCCGATCACCGTGTAGTTGAGCCGCAATTCCGAGCCGACATTGCCAACCACCATTCGTCCGGAATTGATGCCGATGCGGATTTGCAGCCGATTGCCTTGGTCATCGACCAGTTCGGCAGCTTCGATGGCCCTGCAGCAGGCGAGCGCGGAGCGGCAGCACCGCTCTGCATGATCAGACTGGGGAGTTGGAGCTCCCCAAAATGCCATAACGGCATCACCGATGTATTTGTCGATAGTGCCGCCCTCGGCCGTGATCGTTTCCGATACAACGTCGAGATATCTGGATAAAACCGGAATGACACGATCGCCCATTCGCTCGGAAAGAGCGGTAAATCCAGCGATGTCGATAAATATCACGCTCAGTTCTTGGATCGAGCCGCCCGGCTTTGCTTCGACACCTTGCCGGAGTAACAGCCTCACGAGATCGGCAGGAATGAACTTTCGAAAGGCGGACAACCCGCCGGCCATCTCAGCGATCGCGCCGGAGAGGCTTGCGATCTCCTTCAAGCGGGAGGGATGACGGCGGACCTGATCCAGGGCGAAGCTTTCAACGTGCCGTAGTTCGTTTGCGACGCGGGCGAGCGGAACTGCAATGACGCTCCGCGCAAGCAGCGCTGAAAGCAGGGCGGCAATCATCGCGCCTACAGCCAAACCGACGATCGATCGGCGCAGCGCCGTGTCAACAGGCCCGAGAAATTCGGCTTCCGGGATCACGGTTACCAGGGACCATCCTGGAAAAGGCAGCGGGGTGAGTGCAGCCTCATAGATTGCACCGTCTGCTACGATTCGGCTGCGCCGGGCTTCTTTCTGGGCTTGAGCGGCACCAGTGAATGCCTTCCTGGCGACTGGCAACAGCGGTTGCTCGCGCTGCCCTGGATGCAGCTCGTCGGCTTCCATGTCAGGAGAGGCGACAAGTTCGCCCTCGTCGTTGAAGATGAAGGCCGCCCCCGTCCTACCCACCTCAAGCTGGGAAAGAAATCGGGCTAGCCTGGTGTATTCGATGACGATCGCAAGAACGCCCTGGCGTTCCTGGTAAACGTCGATTGGGCCGGCAAAGACGATCGAAGGTCGGGGTCCAGTCGGATAATCGACTGCCTTGAACCAGCCGGGTTCCTCCGCCTTCATTCCAGTCTTGAACCAAGGTTGGTCCGCGACCCGAAAACGGGTTGACTCAAATCGGCGGCTTGCGAATTCAATATCGCCGGGGACCACATCGTATTCATCGATCCGTCGTTGACCTGGATGATCGGTCAGCGAGATCTCCATCATTTCCAACCGACGGTCGCCAAGCTTGTGCGCGGCGAAAAACGAGCCGTCTGGCCAACCGAAGGCCGCCCAGGAAATTGTTGCCTGGGACTGCAATTGCGAGAGGAAGACGAACTCCCGTTTGTCTGCCTCGCGGGTATCCAGGACGTTTTGCAGGAAGAGCGTCCGAATGGCGGTATGCGCGGCCCGCGCCTCGTCAATAAGGCCTGACACTTCTTTTCTGACGGCAGCGACAATCTGCGCATTGATGGTGCTCGCGAGCTGGTGGCTGACGGCCTCGGCCGTTCGCCACCACAGGAGACCCGATCCCGCTGCGGTCAATAGGATGGCGGCCAGCACGAGGCCGGAGACGGCGACCCGGATGCTGATGGTGAGGCGTTGCAGCCTTCTGATCGCCGTGGCCGGCTTCGAACGAACTATCTTGGGAACGCCGCCCATGTTGGTCTCCGCTGCCCGGCAACTTGAAGTGCGACGGGGCCCTTAACGGCTATACGCCTGCGCCGTTCATTCGTTACGTCTGGCAAAACGCAAGTGTCGACACCAATGCCTGGCGGCTAACGAACCCATAGAGCCAAGGCATTGGATGCGGCGCTGGCTTCCGTTCTATCCAATCCCCGCCCACAGGCTTGATCGTGTGGGTCAAGCAGCGCTCTCACGGATATGTGAGCGGCCGACCCGTAACGAAGGTCGCCCACAGCCCGATGAGACAGAATCCGCTCGTCGGGCGGTCCAACCACGGAGAAGAATCCATGTCGACCAAACACGTTGTCAGTTCACTTGTCCTCGCTGGCGCCCTTTCAACCGCGCTCGCCACGCTTGCCGCGGCCGCGCCCCTCACCAAGGCAGAAGCGGACGCTGCGATCGCCGCCAAGAAGGAAAAGTGCTTCGGAGTTGCACTCAAGGGCCAGAACGATTGCGCAGCGGGTCCAGGCACCACCTGCCAGGGTACATCGACCATCGATTTCCAGGGAAATGCCTGGAAGTTCGTCCAGGGTGGCACGTGCGCGAACATTGAGCTTCCCAATGGCAAGCATGGTTCGCTGAAGCCGGTCTAACGAAACGTGATGAGAGAAGGAGGGGAGCGCATGCAACAGGCCAGCATACCAACTACCTCGCGCGCGGCGCCCCTTCGCTTCTCTTTTCCCAACGGCGGCCGGAGCGGGACCAGCTTCAAACCGGAGCATCTTCCCTCCATCCTCGCGGAAGGCAGCCGAACCGGATTTTTTGAGGTTCACGCCGAAAATTATATGGGCGCCGGCGGCCCCCCGCATCGTGCCCTCGAAACGCTACGGCGGGATCACACCCTTTCCATTCATGGCGTCTGCATGTCGATCGGTGGCGCGCAGCCGCTGGACCGGGCGCATTTGGGACGCTTTCGCGACCTAATCGCCCGATATCAACCGGCGCTCGTCTCCGAGCATCTGGCCTGGTCGACTCACGGCGATACCTTCTTCAACGACCTGCTTCCGCTTCCCTACACCGAGGGTACGCTCAGATCCGTCTGTGACCATATCGACCAGGTACAGGAAGCAATCCGCCGACCGATCCTGCTTGAAAATCCGTCGACCTACCTCGTCTTCGCCGAATCCACGATGACAGAAACGGATTTTATTCGTGAAGTCACGAGGCGCACCGGTTGCGGCTTACTACTCGACATCAACAACGTCTTTGTTTCGGCAACCAATCTCGGCTTTTCCGCAAGCCAATATCTTTCGGAATTTCCACTTCTGAAGGTAGGCGAGATCCACCTCGCTGGTCATGCCAGTCAGAACGACGGCGCCGGCGCGCCGCTCATGATCGACAGTCACGACAGGCCGGTCTCCAATGAGGTCTGGGCCCTGTTTGAAACCGTCATTTCCGAGTTTGGGCCAGTACCCACCCTGATTGAATGGGATAGCCAAGTCCCGGTGTGGTCGGTTCTGAAGGCTGAAGCCGCCGCCGCGCAGGCCATCCTTGATCGCTACCACCGCATGTTCTCTTACGGTGAACGCCATGTCGCCTGAAGCGCGTCTTTCTCATACGTCAGCATTCGCGGCGGGACTGCTTGATCCGACCTGTCCGCCACCGGTGCTGCTGAGCGGCCCGCGCGGCCAAGACCTCGCGAATCGCTACGACGTTTATCGAAACAATGTCACGGTAAGCCTCATAGATGCGCTCGCGGCGGTTTTCCCTGCCGTGCAGCGGATCACCGGAACAGAGTTCTTCCGCGCCATGGCGAGGTTTCACGTCCGCGAAAATCCACCGCGTTCGCCGCTGCTGTTCACGTATGGCGATGATTTTCCGGATTTCATCCAGCGATATGAGTACGCGCGTTCCATGCCCTGGCTTGCCGACGTCGCGCGGATCGAGCGAGCCTGGCTCGACGCCTATCACGCTGCAGACATTCGACCGCTCGCCGCAGAGGCGCTGGCGCGAGTGCCGCATGACAGGATCAGTACGTTAAGGTTCGAGGCACATCCGGCGTCACGCATCGTGCGTTCGGAGTTTTCTGCTGTATCGATCTTTGCCGCCAACCGCGATCAAGCACAACAGGACCGCCTCGACGCTTCATTGCCGGAAGATGGATTGATCACGCGTCCTGATTTTGAAGTCGCGGTACGGCACCTCCCGCCGGGAGGCGCACAATTTCTCCTGTCGTTGATGTCTGGAAAGACATTGGGAGAGGCGGCCACCGATGCTCAAAATGACACAAGATCCTTCGATCTCGTCGCAAACCTCGCCGGAATGTTAGACGCCGGCGTATTCGCTTCAATGAAATTGGGAGAACAACAATGATTACCGAGCAACGACTGACGCCCATTGCAGGCTTTGAATCACTGCTCAGGCTTTTGGATCGCGCCACCGGGCTGGTGCAGTTGATTGCTTCGCCGTCACTCGTGCAACTGGTTGTCCGGGTGGCGCTGGCGGTGCCGTTTTGGCGTTCGGGCATCCTGAAATGGGGCGGCTTCCTAAAGCTCAATGATACCGCCGTCACATTGTTCAGCGACGAGTTCATGCTGCACCTTCCTGGAGGGCCTTATCATTTCCCCGCGCCGGCGGTGATGGCCTTTCTCTCCGGGTTGGGCGAGGTCTGCTTCCCCGTCCTGCTGATTCTCGGCTTTGGTACCCGTTTCGCGGCTCTCGGCCTCTTGTTCATGACCTTCATCGTAGAACTGACGGTACCGGACGGCTGGCCGATCCACCTGACCTGGGCGGCCATGGCACTGACGATCATGTGCTGGGGACCAGGGCGTGTTTCCATCGACCAGGTGATCGCTGGAGCGCTGCCGGCTCCACGGAAATAAAGCCCACCTGTGCGCTACGGCCCGGCAGCACTCAGATTGATGGAGAATGAAGAATGTCGATGCGTCAGGATCGGCCTCGGGTCGTCATCGTCGGCGCCGGCTTCGGAGGATTAAGCGCGGCTAAAGCCCTCGCTGGCTCACCCTTCGAGGTCGTGTTGATTGATCGCCAGAACTATCATCTCTTTCAGCCCCTACTTTATCAGGTCGCGACGGCGGGTCTTTCTCCGGCCGATATCGCCGCTCCAATCCGTGCAATATTTGCGGGACAGAAAAATACGACGGTTCTACTCGGATCGGTGCAGGAGGTTTGTCCTGCGCGCCGGGAAGTCATCGCTGGCGATCGTCGCATTCCATATGACTACCTGGTTATCGCGACCGGGGCGCAGCATACCTATTTCGGCCACGAAGAATGGGCGTCATTTGCACCTGGCCTGAAAACGGTCGATGACGCGACGCGATTGCGAGCCAAGATATTGCTGGCATTTGAACGCGCCGAATCCGAACAAGACGAATTGAAACGACGTCGTTGGCTGAATTTCGTGGTTATCGGCGGCGGTCCCACGGGGGTTGAACTGGCCGGCGCAATCGCCGAGCTCGCTAAACGGGCCCTGGCCAAGGATTTCCGCACAATAGATCCACGTTGCGCCCGAATTGTCCTCGTTGAAGCCGGGCCTCGGATACTTCCGACATTCGACGCATCATTGTCGCTTGAAGCCCAAAAGGGCCTGGAGCGGTTGGGGGCGGAGATCCGTCTGGGGCAGCCCGTCACCCAATGTGATAGTGGCGGTGTTCAGATCGGGCAGGAATTTATTCCTGCAGCGACCATCATCTGGGCCGCCGGTGTGAAAGCATCGCCTGCCGGCGATTGGCTTGGTGTGCCTACCGATCGCGCCGGCCGCGTGGTGGTAGGACCCGATTTCAGCGTGCCGGGCTATCCGGAGGTGTTCGTGATTGGAGATACCGCCTCGGCTATGGACCTGAACGGAAAGCTGCTGCCGGGCGTAGCGCCCGTGGCAAAACAGCAGGGACAGCATGTGGCTGGTCTGCTCCTGGCTCGCCTTCGCGGAGCATCCGAGCCGCGATTTCGCTATCGAGATTTTGGCTCGCTCGCAACGATCGGTCGCAAGCTTGCTGTGGCGGAAATCGGCGGCGTTCGCCTGTCCGGATTCGCGGCATGGCTGCTCTGGAGCGTGGCCCATGTCTATTTCCTGATCGGTTTCCGCAACCGAACGGTGGTCGCTCTGACCTGGCTGTGGAGTTATTTGACCTTCGAACGAGGCACACGGTTGATCACGGGCATACCCGAGGAAGGCCGGCCATCCCTGCCAAGCACCGTGGCGCCCGGCCGAAATCCGCTGTCAAGCTCAGCAGCGCCATTGGCGGAGCACAACGGCCTTCGCTCCACCGCCGCTTAGCTTAAAATTGTCTTTGACGCATCGAGCCCTACCCTAGCCGAGCAGCAACTGCATTCTCGTATCCCGGCCTTGTGGGTCTCAGTCCGTCGCTGATAAATTGCTTCTAAGCATTTCCATCGCGATGAAACCGCGCGGCTGAGATTGTCGCGTAAGAAACTTGGCTCCGACAGACGAATAACTCTACGGCTCTTCCCGCGTGAGCAGCATGGAGAGCGATCGTATCCTCGGCGCGGCAGCCAGAACCAAGGGCGCCATCAGCGCCCAAGAGACAAGCCAGGATGCAAGCCAACTCCAGGAGAAGTGGTCAGTCACGATCGTCGGGATGCTTCCGACGCCTGCCGCGACAAGAGAGGTCATTCCCGACTGAATGACGCCGAAGACGTAGTGACTGTGGCGGCGCGGAATGGCGAACATAGGCCTCCCAAATCCAGTCGGATGTTGGCTATGCTACTGACACCTTCGAACGGTTCAATGCGCTCAGCTGCTTAAAAGGATGCCGAAGATGCTCATTCGGCCGCCAAGGGCGTGATCTCCTGCTGCTCGTGTAGGACCACACCCGTGAGGGGGTCGAACTCCCCTTTCCAGGGGGCACGTTCCAGAGCGGCCTTGGTATGGGCCAAGCCGGCCTCCCACCGCTGCATAATTCCCTTGGGACTGAAATCGATGTCCTTGGTGTGGGTTTCACGATCAAGCTGAGGCGCAAGAAGGCGGACGATGTGCATGCGCGTGCGACAGCCATAGCTTGTCAGTTCCCGGACGGCCGGGTCGGCTCGCTCGCTCTCCGGCAATCGGGCAGCGAGCTTATTGATGACATGGCGCAGCCGGTGCGCCTGCTGCTGTCTTGCGATCTGGCTGGCAATCCGGCTCGAATACTGCACGTCCTTATGCCGGTTGAAGACCTCGGCCATCGTCGATGGCTCGTGCCCCATCGGATTCCAAAGATGCACGGCAAAGATCAGGGAGTCCTTGCGCGGGTTGTCCTCGAACACCGCTTCCGTCGGCGTGTTGGAGAGGATGCCCCCGTCCCAATATAACTCCCCGTCGATCCGGACCGCCGGGAATGCTGGCGGAAGCGCGCCCGAAGCCATGATGTGTTTTGCCGTCAGCTCGCCGTCGCGGCTATCGAAGTAGCGCATCTGGCTGGTCCGGACGTGAGCCGCGCCAACCGTAAGACGCGGCTTGCAGCGGTTGAGCAGGTTGAAGTCCACGAGCTCGCCCAACGTTTTCTCGAGTGGCGCGGTTGAATAGAAGCCGGCGTGGTCGGCCCCCAGCGGAAAGGCGTCTCCCGCATGTGCCAGGGGATTAGGACGAAAGAACCCTGGAATTCCGTTGGTGACCGTCGACCAATAAGAGAGCTTGTCGTTGAAATCCGGGAAAGCCGTCCTCAGACTCCAGATCGGATTCTGCTCCATCCGCTTCCAAAAGGCTTTGAGCCGCGGCAGCCTGTTCTGCGGCTCGTTACCCGCAATCAGGCTGGCGTTGATGGCCCCGATAGAGGTCCCGATGATCCAATCCGGATCGATCCCCGCCTCGTGGAGGGCTTGGTAAACGCCGGCCTGATAGGAGCCGAGGGCTCCGCCGCCCTGCAGTACCAGTACCACTTGGCCCGGCAGATCCTTGACCTTGCCGGCCGTAATCGAATTGTTTTGGATCGTATCCATCTTTCGCTCCTGTAAGCGCCTGCTGTTAGCGCCTTCGCAGTGATCGGGGGTTTGTTACGGGGCTTGTCTCAATGAGCGGTCCAGCCACCATCTACCGGAAGGGCGATACCGGTGATCGAGGCCGCAGCCTCGGTCGCCAGAAAGACCGCGAGCGCACCTATTTCATCGACGGTGGCAAAGCGCTTATTGGGTTGCTGCGCGAGCAGGACGTCGCGAACGACCTGGTCCCGGGAAACGCCGTGAGCCTTGGCTTGGCCGTCGATCTGGGCCTCTACCAGCGGTGTGTACACATAACCGGGGCAGATGGCGTTGCAGGTGATGCTTTCTTCTGCCGTCTCGAGCGCGGTGACTTTGGTCAGTCCCACCACGCCGTGCTTGGCTGCGACGTAGGCCGATTTGAAGGGAGATGCGACCAGAGCATGAGCTGAAGCGATATTGATGATCCGGCCGAATCCGTTCCGCCGCATGGCGGGGAGGGCAAGGCGGGTGGTATGAAAAGCCGAAGACAGGTTGATCGCGAGGATCTGGTCCCATTTTTCCACCGGAAACGTTTCGAGCGGCGCGACATGCTGGATACCGGCATTGTTCACGAGAATATCCAGGCGGCCTGATTGGGCGACAGTGGTCGAGATCATTTCAGCGATCGATTCAGACCTCATCATGTCGGCTGGCGAATAGCTCGCTTTGACGCCGAATTCCGCAACGATCTGTTCGCGCGTTCGCCCGATTGCCTCGGGATCACCTAGTCCGTTGAGCACGATATCGGCGCCGGCTGCCGCCAGCGCCCGTGCGATGCCGAGCCCGATGCCGCTTGTTGAGCCGGTGACTAGCGCCACTTTGCCGATCAGCGTCCGCCCAGCAGGAGGCTGCGATTTGAGAGAAATGTTCATGATCCGACCCTCTTGTTGAAGCTATTCCCTGGTCCGTGGCAGGACCATTGGCCTTGAGGGAAATTGGCGGATCGTCGGACTTTTCGGAAATGCCCGTTGGCTTCCGATACGATGCACGGGCTCTATCGCGGTTTCGATGTCCATTAGGCGGGGGATCGGCTAGATTTCCGGTCGATCCAGCCAAAGGGGGCCGATCCATGGAAATGCACCAGGTCCGCTACTTTCTCGCGGTGGCGCAGCAGCTCAATTTCACCCGCGCCGCCGAGGATTGCAACGTGACGCAGCCCTCCTTGACACGCGCGATCAAGCAGCTCGAAGCCGAACTCGGCGGTGATCTCTTTCGGCGCGAGCGGCCTGCGGCGCAACTGACAGAGCTGGGTCAGCGCATGCACCCGCTTCTCAAGCAGTGCTATGAGGCTGCGGCTGGCGCTCGCTCGCTCGCCTCCTCGTTCAAGAGCGGTAAAATTGGTGCGCTACGCATAGCACTCACCCATTCGATCGATCTTGCACTCCTCATTCCTCACCTTGATCAGATCAAGCGGCAATTCAATCGCCTTGAATTCCGCTTCATGCGCGGAAACAGCCGCGAAATCGGAGAAATGCTGAAGCAGGGCGAAGCAGAGCTCGCCATCGCCGCCGAGATCGACGAGGCCTGGGATCGCCTCGATGTCTGGCCGCTGTTCACCGAGGGCTTCGAACTGGTGGTCAGCGAGAACCACCATCTTGCGCAACGCAAGGACATCGACTTCGATGATCTGCGTTCAGAACAACTTTTGAGGCGTGGATATTGCGAGCACTCCGAGCGTATTGCGGCGTCGCTCCGCGAACACGGTATTGACGTCGACCACACGCATGAAATTTCCAGCGAGCGCGATCTGATCGAGCTCGTCGAGGCTGATATTGGCGTTGGAATGGTGCCGCGCACCTCACCCTTGCCGCCTACGCTCAAGCGGGCGACCGTTGCGGGCCTGGACGCCCGCCGCACGGTCAATCTCTATGGCGTGGCTGGCCGGCAGCGGACCGCCGTCGCCTCCACTGTCGTGCGGATGCTGCGAGGTACCGATTGGCGAGAGATTGCGGGCTAGCCGGCCCCTGAACTAGCAGCCGACTGTACCGCGGACAGACAGTCAGCGCTCCCGGCTTGCGCTTTCCAGCGCGTTGAGCAGGTCCTCTATTTCCATGCGCTTGCGGAAGTCGGGATCCACAAAACGCGCCTTCACAAGACCGTCGTGCCCGACAACGAACACCGCGGGAATTGGCAGCATCCAGCCGTCGTTGCCGTGAAACCGCGCCATATCCTGATAGGATAGTAGTCCCTGGATCTCGGCACCCAACCAGATCGCCAGGTTGAGCGATAGCGCATAGCCATTGTCGAGGTCGGTCAGGACCGGGAAGGGCGCTCCAGAGTCGGCCTTGAACTGCCGAGTGAATTGCTGCGTCTCCGGCATGATGGCGACAATGTTTCCGCCCATCCTTTCGATACGGTCTTTTGCCTGAATCACCGCCCGCACGTTCAGCCGACAATAAGGGCACCAATGGCCGCGGAAGAACATCACCGCCACGGGGCCACCTGCGATGAGCGAAGTCAGGGTGACCAAATTCCCGTTCTCGTCAGGCAATATGAAAGTGGGCATCACTTCGCCCGGACGGGGAGCATTCTCGCCTCCACCATTGCCGGCTAACCTCTCCACCAGACGGTCAACGGCATCGCCATAGGCGGGAAATATCTCGCGGCCAGCCTTTGCATAGGCTCGAAGCTGCTCGTTCAACGTTCCTTCCATGTCACGGCAGCGTTGGAAGGCAAGCTTTAGTCGCTCGGCATCGGCTGGGGAAAGAGAGGTCATTTTCCGCTCCGGCAAGGGTGAACCTATTATTTGGCATTTCAGCCGCCCCGCAAGGGGCCGCAGCTCCATCGAATGCCAAATCCCTGTCAAACGGAAATGCCGGTGCACCATCGGTTCGATAGCCGCTGCCTATCGCCCTTGCGATAGCGCGGGGCTATGGCTTCGAAAGCCAGATGGCATTTTACCCGCTTGAGGCCGGAGGTCATCCTCGGCGTAGTCCAAAGCTGTCCCCTACTAGAGGAGAAATGCCATGCGCCGTCAGATCGCCTTGCGTGTTACAAACTTCGCCACGTCTCTTTTGTTGCTGTTTCTTGTGCTTTCCGCGGCCATATCAGCCGCTCGGGCCGATAGCGACGATGGGATCATGCGGGTGAAAAGCGCCGTACCGATGTCGGAGGCGGTCAGCCGCATCAAATCGGATATCGCTACCAAGGGTATTAAGTTCTTCCTGGAGGTCGATCAGTCGAAACTCGCCAAGGATGCAGGCGTCACCCTGAGGCCCTCGACCCTGCTGATCTTCGGTAATCCCCCGCTCGGGACCCAATTCATCACCGCGAATCCCAATGCAGGTCTCGACTGGCCGGTCCGCCTGTTGCTCACGCAGGACGATAACGGCGACGTCTGGGCCGTCTGGACGGATTTCGATTGGATCGCCAAGCGACACAATATCACCAATCGCCAGGCGCAATTCCAGATGGCCACCATGGTGGTCAAGTCGATCACCGCGACCATCACAACGAAGTAGCTGCATGGATGCCCGACGCCGAACGGCTATCTAACAGAAGCTGTCCGGCCGTTTAGGTCCTGCTCAATCCTGGGAGGTCACCATGAACAGCGAAACATTCGATGTCGTGATCCTGGGTGGTGGCAACGCCGCTCTTGGTGTGACCGGTCCGGCCCGGCGCGCCGGCCTCTCGGTCGCCATGATAGAGGCCCGCGATCTTGGCGGCACCTGTCCTAACCGCGGCTGTACGCCAAAAAAGATCCTCGTGGCTGCCGGTCAGGCGCTGCATGATATTGAGCGGGCGGCCGTCCATCATATAGCCGTCGCAAAGCCCAGGCTTGACTGGGCGGCGCTGATCGACCGGGAGAAGGCGATGGTCAGGGATATCCCGGCCGATCTCGCTCGCGCGATGGCGCACCGAAAGGTCGAAGTCATCAAGGGCAGGGGCTCCTTTGTTGCCCCGAATGTCATCGGCGTCGGCGGCCGCCTGCTCCAGGCAAAGCACGTCGTGATCGCGACCGGATCGAGGCCGCGATCACTTCCGATCGCAGGTGCGGAGCATATGATCACTTCGGACGAGGTATTGAGCGAGCGGGATTTCCCACACTCCGTGGTTTTCATAGGTGGCGGCGTGATCTCGCTCGAATTCGGTCACCTCTATGCGCGGGCTGGCGCCAGCGTGACGATCCTTGAGGCGCTGCCACAATTGCTCCCCTCCATGGACGCCGATGCCGTCGCGGAACTGCAGACCGAAAGCCAGCGTATCGGGATCAGCATCAGAACGAGCATTATCGTCCACCGGATCGAGCGGGCTGGTGGCCGGTTTCGTGTGGTCTTCACTGACGGGAGAACCGAGCGGACAGTGGAAGCTGATCGCGTGGTAAACGGCGCCGGCCGGGTAGCCGATCTCGAGGGGCTTGAACTGGAAAGGGGACAGGTCGCTCACAAAAGCGGGCGAATCGACATTGATCGATTTCTGCGATCGACTTCAAACCCTCAGGTTTATGTCTGCGGGGATGCTGTTCCGATTTCGCCGCAACTATCGCCTGTTGCGACCTATGAAGGGGATGTCGTGGGCCGGAACATCGTGGATGGACCACAACATGCGCCTGACTATGTAGGCCTTGCGACAGCCGTCTACACCGTGCCCGCTTTGGCTGCAGTTGGCCTGACCGAAAGATCGGCTCGCGACAGCGGCGCGCGCATCGATGTGCACGTCAATGACATGCGCGACTGGTTCTCGTCGCGCTCATATGCCGAGACCGTTGCCTGGTCGAAAGTGGTCGTCGATCAGGGCACCGACCATATCCTTGGCGCTCACTTCGTTGGTCATGCCGGTCAGGAATTGATCAACGTCTTTGGTCTCGCGATCAAATTCGGCATCACTGCAAAACAGCTGCGCGAGAACGTCTATGCCTACCCGACGTTTTCGGCCGACATCAAACACATGCTCGGACACGCATAGCTGGCCGCTATCGTTTCGAAAGACAGACGGCATTTCAACGAACGCCGCTTTTCGACCAAGCTCCGGTTACAGCCGATGACCAACAAGGGTTATGGCGGAACAGGAGATAATCCCATGCTCAAAGCCTTCAAATTGTCGAATGCCATCCTTCCCGCGCTTGTCTTTGCCGGTACACTTACCTTTGCCGCCCAGCCGGTGTTCGCAGGCGAATGTCCAGCTGGCAAGATGCAGCCGAACGCCCGGCCAATGGTTGATTACAAGCCGGTCGGCGTCAGCGACGTGACCCTTGGTTCAATCGATCTTGGCAAGCAGCCGGCGCACATCGAAGGTCGTGAACTGCGTTTTCGCAAGCTGACCATCGAACCCGGCGGAATCGTGCCCTGGCACAGTCATGACGATCGCCCCGCTCTGATTTTCGTGCAGCAGGGCGAGATCGTCGAATACGCCTCCAATTGCGTCGACCCGATCGTGCATAAGGCAGGCGACCTCCGGCCTGAAGTCTTCGGTACCTCTCATTGGTGGAAGAATCTCGGCAAAGAAACCGTCATTCTCTACGTCGGCGACGTCCGCAAGGATCCGCGCGACCACAATATGTAACGAGCGCTTCCAGCCCGAGCCTCGTTACTGGATGTGACGACCCGGATTTCCCCGTGCCTCCCCAGCACGCCGGGCGTCACATCACCTCTCAAAGCCGGAGGCGTTGTGCCGCCATGATCGATCTGTCTGCCAGCGTAAAACCCGCGTCGGCTGGGACGCATGAGCCGTCGTCAGGCTCTTCCTTTCGCTCGCTTGTGATCGGATTGACCGCGTTTCTGACCGTTGTCGACCTGTTCGCAACCCAGGCAATCCTCCCGTCGCTGACCCGCCACTACGGTGTGAGTCCGGCTGCCATGGGATTTGCCGTCAATGCCAGCACATTCGGAATGGCCGTCTCAAGTCTCGTGGTCGGTTTTTTCAGCCCGCACATCGACCGGAGACTTGGTATTCTTCTTAGCCTCATCCTTCTGGCGATACCTACAAGCCTGCTTGCAGTCGCTCCTGATATCAATGTGTTCACCGTCCTTCGCGTTGCGCAGGGCCTTTTCATGGCTGCGGCGTTCACGCTGACGCTTGCCTATCTCGGTGAGCAATGCAGTGCGATGGATGCGGGCGGAGCATTCGCCGCCTATATCACGGGCAATGTTGCGAGCAACTTGATCGGGCGCTTGGTTTCCGCAGCAGTGGCCGATGGCCTTGGCCTTGCTTGGAATTTCTATTTCTTTGCGACGCTCAACCTTGCCGGTGCCGCGCTGGTCTACTTCTCGATCCATCGTGTGCAGCCGATGCATTCACAAGGCTTGAGCGGCTCGCCGCTCTACGCTTTACTTGAGCACTGGCAGAACCCGCGACTGCGCGCAGCCTTCGGGCTCGGTTTCTGCATTTTGTTTGCCTTTATCGGCACCTTCACCTTCGTGAATTTTACTCTTGTTCGGCCGCCGCTCTCACTCGGCATGATGGACCTGGGGATTGTCTATTTCGTCTTTCTGCCATCGATTTTCACCACCTTGCTCGCGGGTAAGGTCGCCGCCAGGCTTGGAAGCCGGCTCGCCGTTTGGATCGGTCTTGGGATAGCCGCCATAGGCCTTCCTCTGATGCTCACCTCCCATCTGCCGCAAGTTCTGACGGGAATGATCCTGGTCGGCGTCGGGACATTCTTTGCTCAGGCGGCAGCCACTGGCTTTGTGGGCCAGGCTGCGGCCGAGAATCGCGGGATCGCGAGCGGCACTTATCTCGCGTGCTATTTTCTCGGCGGACTGATCGGCACCGCCGTTCTTGGACGGCTGTTCGATGCTTTCGGCTGGACAGCTTGCGTCTCGGGTGTGGCAGGCGCCTTGGTTGCTGCCACGCTGCTCACGCGAAGGTTGTCTCTGCCTAAGAAATAGAACGGAAGGCCGACGTCCAGCGTAGATCCGGGAGGAGATTACTTCAGAAACAGCGCCAGTTGCGAATGCCCTGCGAAAATCTCTGGCATACGAAATCCGCAATAAGGCGCGAATTAGCAAATGAAATCAAAGGCCATTTTCCGATACATCTTTCTGCTCCCGCGGCTGATGCCCGTCCAAGGACACGTGGATGTCGTCATTTCGCGGCCATCGGAAAAAAACGCAAATGTTGCCCCTTCCGAGCTAACGCCGATGACCGTGATGAGTCCTTTGTCTGACGGCGGCGAGGAGACTGCGTCCTCCAGTCGCAAGACACCGTTCAAAAATACCAGAACCGGATTGTACAAAGGTCGACAATCTGCCCTGCTGGCGCATGCTATTTTGGGCTGCTCGACGCAGTTGGGGGGCGCTTGGCCAGGCGCTGCTACGCCCAAAGAACAACAGGCGTCGGTTGGGAGGATCTATATCGTGATCGTTGACAGCAAAACCATTGCTGCCGCGCTGGACGCGGATCAATTGCTGAAAGAAGCCGCCGAGATCAGCGGCCTGAGTGATTTCGGAGACCCGCACTCCATTGAAGCGCTGCGCGCGATGGTGAAATGCTTTGCGCAGGATATCCGGGTGGACGCTGGCGGTCTCAACACCCTCCGGAATACGACTATCCGGCACTTAGTGAACCGTGCCCGCTTCGCGCGCGATATCGCGCTCCATCCGGAGATCCTCGATGAGGATGTGAGCGACCCCATCATCATTCTGGGGCAACCCCGCTCTGGCACGACCAAAACGCATCGCATGATGG
>Ga0207654_10000366_pt1 | contig 26595 bp, 28 predicted proteins | sample KBSC64metaG_FD_184355 | JGI IMG/M metagenome (GOLD analysis project Ga0207654, IMG submission 184355) | Corn rhizosphere microbial communities from Kellogg Biological Station, Michigan, USA - KBS C6-4 metaG (SPAdes) (version 2) | ecosystem: Host-associated > Plants > Roots > Rhizosphere > Soil...
AGATGATGACTGCCGGGACCGTACGTCGCTGTAGTCATCGCGCTCGCGATCTTCTCGCCAGTCATCATCTGGAACGCACGACACGGCTGGGTGTCGTTCGCGTTTCAACTACACCACGGACTCGGTCGTCACGGCGGATCTCCGCTCGCGCGCGAGCTCAATCTTTTTGGCGGACAACTCGCCCTCATCACGCCAATCATCGCGATCCTCATGGGAATGGCGGTCTGGCGCGCGGTACGTGACCGCAACGATCTTCGCGCCGATCATCAGTTCGTCTGGGGAATGACGGTGATCGCCCTGTTTGCCGTCTTTGCACTGAGCGCAGTGCGCAAACCGGTGGAAGCCAACTGGCCAGCGCCCGCGCTTGCGGCGATGATCCCACTGCTCGCGATGGCTGACACGGCGATTCCGCGGAGATGGTTCACGGGCGGGGTGTGGTTGGCGGGGTTCTGTGCAGTGATCATTAGCGCACACGCGATGGCCGGAATCCTCCCATTGCCACCGCGGCGCGATCCGCTCACGCAAGCACGCGGATGGGATGATGCCGCCACCCGAATGCACGCCGTTCGCGATAGCCTCGTTCGCAACGATCCGACGAACGGCGCACACTGTCATCGCGTCTGGTTCACCGCCGACCGATATCAGGATGCGTCGGCGCTCGCATTCGCGCTCCCCGATCATCCGTTCGTCTTCGCGTTGAACATCGGAGGGCGTCACAACCAATATGATCTGTGGCCCCCTGTTGCCGCGTCGTTCGCATCGGGCGACTGTGTTCTGCTTGCGGTCGATGATTCACCCGCCGGCGCCGCCGTCGCGAAACGGGCCTCACAAATCATGGCGATGTTGTCCGGCGCGTCGGATCCACAACAAGCGACGCCATTCGACGCCGGTATCGCGCCCCGCCAATATCACGGACACAACATCGGCGCTCGGCGGCTCTGGGACATTCCGATCGGCCGATGAAGCGCTCCTGAACGAAGCGCTTCATATTAGGACGGCTCATCCGTGTTACGGATTGTCCGTCGCGCGCCGCCGATACGGTGATGGTGCTGGCTCCTCGATTGGCGACAACTCGATCACGCGATAGGCGATTGGCGGCGTCATTCGATGTAACAATGGCAGCGACACGTTGTAGACAGGAACTCCGGAGACCGTACGCCCCTCCGGCGATCCCGCATGGGCGTGACCGTGTACGACCGCGCTGACGTGATACCGTCCAATCGGTTCCTCGAGACGGCTCGTCCCCAAATACGGAAAAATTTCAAGCGGCTCCCCTTCGATCGTCGCGCGAATCGGCGCGTAGTGCATGACCGCGATCTTCTGCGTCGTACGCAGTCGCGCGAGCGCCGCCGCCAGCTTCAATGTTTCGTTCACCGCCTCGTGGACGAACTGCTTCACGATCGGTTCTCCCCACGCACCGAGCACTCCGCGGCCGAAGCCACCCGCAAACCCTTTGACGCCCGCGAATCCAATACCGTGCACTTCACACGCATCGCCATCGAGCATGTTGACACCGGCTTTGGTCAGTGTCTCCTTGATCCGATCTTGCTGTCCCCCTTCGTAGTCGTGATTGCCGAGGACGCCGAGGATGGGGATTTTGACCGTGGCGGTGAGGTCGTGAGCGAGCACCTCCGCTTCCTCCGCGAGGCCATAGTCGGTGAGATCGCCACAGAGCACCAAGACGTCGGCCTCATCGTTCAACCTTGGGAAGAGATGCGCGAGGGTCCCCTGCGATCCCTTCCCATAGTGCACGTCTCCAACGGCAGCTACACGAACGCGCTCTTTGAGGGTCACAAAATAACTCCTTCGAAAACGGGAAAGCGTCTGCGGAATGAACGTCCGGTGCCTGTTCAAGGTTCATGCACAAAACCCGTGAGCCCCGCTTTTGCAAAGGAGAGCTCCCTATGGCCACTCGATCGACCGCCGACGACCGGATCCTCGGCACCAACGAATTTTATCGCCGTGCGCTGCACGTGCTGAACGACGGGCGGGTTCCGTTCCTCGTCGGAGGATCGCACGCGTTTCTCCATTATACCGGCATTACCCGCGACACCAAAGACTTCGACCTCTTCATTCGCCGGAGCGACCTCGACGCCGCGCTCGCCGAGCTCGCCAAAGCGGGCTACCGCAGTGAGATTACCTTCGCGCACTGGCTCGGGAAGGCATTCTACGGCGAAGACGCGGTCGATCTCGTCTTCAGTTCCGGCAACGGCGTCGCAACGGTCGACGATGACTGGTTTGCGCACGCGGTCGAAGGGAACGTGCTCGGTGTTCCCGTAAAGTTGGCACCACCAGAGGAATTGCTCTGGCAAAAGGCATTCATCATGGAACGCGAGCGGTTCGACGGCGCCGACGTCGTGCATCTTCTGCACGCGATGACCGAACGGCTCGATTGGGAGCGTATCGTTCGCCGATTCGACGACAAATGGGAAATTCTCCTCGCGCACATGGTCACCTTCGGATTCGTCTACCCCGACGAGCGCGCACGTTTGCCTCGCGACGTCATGCACGCGCTCTTGTCGCGAGCGGTCGATCAATTGTCGCACTCGACACCGACCGAATCGATGAACGGATCGACGCCGCGCGTGTGCCGCGGAACACTCGTCTCACGCGCTCAATATCTTGTCGATATCGGTCAGCGCGGATACGCCGACGCTCGACTCGCTCCTCGCGGAGGGATGACCGGCGAACAACTCGCGTATTGGACCTGGGCGATCGATCACGTCAAATAGACGTGTGACGTGCTCCGCTCAACGATGCACTGACGGTCGGAGCTGATGCCGGAGAAAAAACTGCACGATCGAATCCGACGCGATCATGTCTTTGGGAGGCTCGGGGGAGAATACCCACCCCCGTCCTCCCCCCGGCCATCCGTGATGTCCGCCGAGAATCGTGTAGAACACCACCTCCGCACTATCAGGGCAATGGTATCCCAGACGAACGACTTGCTCCACACGCGCGCTGTCTGGAGGCGTCGCGCAGCCATCGTGCGTGACCCAAAACCGCGCGACATCCGGCGCAGAGTGGGTGAAATGATCCCCTTTGCTCTGCGGCGGCCCGCCTCGATCTCCTCCATACGGGATTTGCGTATCCCCTGTCCCGTGAATGATCATCGCGGGAATAGGCTTGGGGAGCGGACATCGTGGTTCCGGTTCGAACAATGTCCCTGACACCCCAGCAACAGCGGCGATCCGGTTCGGTAACGCACACCCCAAGAGAAAGGACAACGTGGCGCCGTCGGAATAACCAGTCACGTACACGCGCGACGGGTCGACCATGAAGCTCGAGTGCATCTGGTCGAGGATCCCCGTAAGGAACGCTGTCTCACTGACATGATGCAAAAAGGAATACCGGCAACATTCTCCGATATTCCACGCGCGGTGCAATCCCTCCGGATAGACGACGAAAAATCCGAACGCATCCGCCCTCGTATTCATCGACGTTTCCCGCTCGATGACCGAGGCACTCGCGCTGCTTCCATGAAAGACGACTACGATCGGCAACGCGCGCGCGCCGTTATATCCTTTTGGAACGTGCAGACGAAATTCCCGCAGCCATCCGTCGACGGTGACTTGCTCGATGTAATTCCCCGGCTTCGCTTCGTGCAGATAGGCTGCCGGAATCCCCGGTGACAGGATCACCAGCACGCTCCCAAGGAGCAAAGTCAGCGTCGTCTTGAGCAAGAACCTGAGCACCTGATCGAGAAATCCAAGGATGGGAAAAATAGCCTGCCAAGACGCCGCGGAATGGTTCGTGCTTGTACGAAATCACGTATGCCTCCCCGCGTCACCCAAGCCGCGGCTCGAACGCTGTTGTCCGAGCGGTTCGGCCACGCCAATTTTCGCCCGGGCCAATGGCCTCCCCTTCATGCCCTCCTCGGAGGACGTGACGCCCTCGTCGTCATGCCGACCGGCAGCGGGAAGTCGCTGATCTATCAGCTCCCAGCCCTGCTCCTTCCAGGCCTGACTGTCGTGGTGAGTCCGCTCATCGCCCTGATGAAGGACCAACAAGACAAGCTCGACGCCATTGGTGTCGACGCCGTCTCGGTCCACTCGCACTTGTCGACATCACAAACGCGCGAGGCTCATCGTCAGATTGCCACGGGGGCGGGTGACATTGTCTATCTAACCCCCGAGCGATTCAAAGATCGCGCCTTTTTTGAGCAATTGCTCGCACGTCAGATCTCGCTGTTCGTCGTCGACGAAGCACACTGCGTCTCGCAATGGGGCCACGATTTCCGCCCCGACTACCTCACACTCGGCTCCATCGCGCAACGCCTGGGACGTCCGCCAATTCTGGCACTCACCGCCACCGCGACGGAACCGGTCCGGAACGACATCATCCGCCAACTCGGGATGCGTGACCCCCATATCACCATCACCGGATTCGCGCGCCCCAACCTCCGTTTCGAAGTCCGCCGCACCGTCAACGACGGCATCAAAGACGTCTCCGTCGAACACCTGCTCCACGAGACGGAAGGGTCTGGCGTCATCTACGTCGCGACGGTCAAAGAAGCAGAACGACTGTTCGAACAACTCAAGGATAAGTTCCCGATCGGCCTCTACCACGGAAAGCTCCCCGCCGCCGAACGCAAGGCGACCCAAGAGCGGTTCATGAACGACGACCTCAAGGCCATCGTCGCGACGAACGCCTTTGGTCTCGGCATCGATAAGCAAAACATCCGCTTCGTCGTCCACTATCACTTCCCCGGTTCGATCGAGTCGTATTATCAGGAAGCAGGACGTGCGGGACGCGACGGACTTCCGGCGATCTGCACCGTCCTCTATCGCGTCGAGGACAAACGCATCCAATCCTACTTCCTCGGCGGTCGCTACCCGGAAATCGAAGAAGCGGCCCGCGTCGCGATCGCGCTCGAGAAGTATCCAACCGATCAACCCGTGGCGCTCGACGACATCGCGGAGTTGACCAACGTCCCGCGCCGTAAAGCAAAAATCGTCTTTACGTTGCTGAAGCGACACGGATTGGTACGCGAGCATCGCGGTAATCATTGGCAGCGGCTCAAAGGAAACCTCACGTCCGTCGATCTCAGCGCCGATCTCACCGACTACGAGGAGCGGCGCGCGAAAGATCAGGAACAGCTCCGGACCATCGTCCAATTCTGCCAAACGACCGAATGCCGGACCCGCTTTATCCTCGAGCATTTCGGCGAGGAAGTCCAGCCAGGATGGAGCTGCGGCAACTGCGACGCCTGTGATCAGATGATCGCCTGGGACGCGAGAGCATCCGCGTAAAAGGAACAGGGGCGCACTGCGTGCGCCCCTATGTAGGCCCCTCACCGTATCGCACGCGTCCCACCGTCGCGCATCAACGGCATAAATTCCCGTCATGCCCGTCTCACACCTGCTGAAAGCCCTGGTCCGGCGAACCGGTCTCCTGTTCGTCGTCGCAGTCATCGCGTGGTTGATCCCGCTGATTTTCGAGTTCCCGCTCGTGTTCCATTTCCCGCCGGGACACCTGCATCAGCTGGCCAGCGGCCCGCTCGAAGCCGTTGCGATCATCGCGCTTTTCTTCCAAGCATTGATTTGGTCGAAAACGTTGACCTCGCATTGGGCCGACCGGTACATCGAACATCATCAGGCCGACCGGAACGACGCGTCGACGATCCGCGTCGTCGCCATTCTCATCCGGATCGCCGTCGGTGCGGTCCTCTTCGTGATCGCCGTCGAAGCGCTCGGGAAAAGCGTCACCGGATTGATCACGGGGCTCGGCATCGGCGGCATCGCTGTCGCCTTCGCGCTACAAAACGTTCTCTCCGATTTGTTCGGCGCCGTCTCGATCGCGTTCGACAAACCGTTCGTCATCGGCGACGCGATCCAAGTCGACAACTTCAGCGGCACGGTCGAACGCATCGGTCTCAAGTCGACGCGCGTCCGCTCCGACAACGGCGAGGAAATCATCTTCGCCAACGGAGAGCTCCTCAAAGGACGCATCCGGAACTTCGGCCGGCTGACGCAACGCCGTGCCCTCCTCCTTCTCAAATTCAGCGGCACCACGCCGCCGGACAAACTCGAAAGCATTCCAGGACTCATTCGCAAAACAGTGGAAGCGGAGCCCAATACCCGCTTCGTCCGCGCGAACGTCAAAGGCATCGGCGATTCGACACTCGACGTCGAGGCGATCTATTACGTAACGAGTGCCTCGTATCAGCTGTACGCCGACACGCAGCAAGAAGTGCTGCTGACGCTCTTGCGCGAGTTCGCGCGGCAAGGGATCGAGCTCGCGGTTCAACTCGACTCCGCGCAAAAAGAAAAGACGGCGGGACGTTGACGCCCCGCCGTCTACATTCTTCATAGCGATAGACCGCGCTATCCCGCCGAAGCCGCCTGCGCGGCGTATCGTTTGAGCCGCGCCACCATCGCGTTGAGCCCGACCTCTCGCGTATGGAGCCCAACCCCGTCCATCAACGTCCGCACGAAATCCGCCGGAATGTCCAACGTCACCTGCGGCGGCTGTTCGTTGACCGCCGAGAAGATGATGGCGAGCATGGCGGCAATCGTGGGTGATTGCCGCACGTTGACGTCGGCGTAAAAGTGCATGACTCCGTCGTGCATCTCCGGAAAGATGTCGACGCGCGTCTGGCACTCCGGAATGGTGTAATTACTCCGGTCGATCGACTCGTACTTCGGCGGCAATGGCTCCAACTTCTTGGAGAATTGCACCAACGCCTGCATCTTCTCGTCGCGTCCCATCGACTGAAAGCGCCGGAGGACTTTCTCCACCGGCGCCGGAACCGGACCCGCGTGTGATTCTGCGTTACTTTCCATCCGGAACGATTCCACTCTTGCTGACCAACTGTGCCGCGAGCACCGTTTGGATCACGTTGGCAATACTGTTGGTCGTCCCCTCGGCGGCCCCTTTGCCGTCGTTGGAGATGGTGATCAACTTCGCGTCCGACAATGCATCCGCAATGACCGGGGCAATTTGCGGGAGCATCTCGATCTGGCGATACCGGAAATAACTTTCCCCACCCGCCTGAATCGCCGCATTCACTTTGGCGATGCTCTCTGCGGTCGCGTCGGCGATGCGGGTGATCCGGATCGCTTCCGCCTCCGCCGCCGCCTGCGCCTCGATCTTCACCCGCTCGGCGTCGGCTTTGGCTTGCGCGATTTGCGTGGCGTCGAGCTCCGACGTGCGTTGGATGGCTAACGCATCCTGCTTCTTCGCTTCGGCTTGTGCGATCAGCGCCGCGTTCGACGCGCGCGTCTGTTCCAGCTCACGCTGCTTGTCCGAAATCGCCCGGTCCGCTTCGAGCTGCGCCTCTTTTGCACGACGCGCCTGTTGCGCCGATACGATGTCGGCATTGGCCTGCGCTTCGGCCGCGGACATGCGCCGGCGTGCGTCGGCCACCTCGGATTGCACGACTTTGATGTTGAGTGAATTGAAGATGAGTCCGAGATCCGTCAATTCGCGCGAACACGCTTTTCGAATGATCACCGCCAACGGATCATCGTCATCTTCCGCCGCCTGCACCGCCTGAATCGCGCTCGCCGACGCATCCATTGGAATGATCGCCGACGCATGCGACGGAGGGACCGCTTCGCCACTTCCCAACGCGCGTGGCGTCGTCGTCTTCGCAGAGAAGAGCTGATCGTGCGTCAACAAGTTGATGGCGCGACGTCCCGAGCTCGACAACAAGTCGGTCAACGTATTCATCTGGTCCGCATCCGGCTTGGCGAAGAAACGATTCGCCGCGGTCCGAATCATCGCGTCGGTATCACCGACGGACACGATCGCGCTCGCGAGCACGCGCACCTTGATCGGCTGCGGCTGCCCGTGCATGTCGAGGTCGGCCGTTTGGTCGGTGATGTCGAGGTCGACGTTGATGACCTTGCTCGACAACGTCGTTCCCGTCGTCAGCAACGGAACTTCCTTCGATTTACCCGGTCCACGATAGATCACCGTCCCGCCAGTGATCCAACTCACCATCCGGATGGTACCAGCCTCGACGTCCCGCAAGAACGACGCGACGATCGCGGGGATGACGACGAGTATGACGAACAACACAGCGACGATCAAAATGAGCGTTTGCATGTGAGTGAAATGAGAAAGAGTTATGCGCGGGAATTCGAGCCGAGATCCGGCCCGTGCCCCACGATGGGATCAGCGCCGGCTCCCGCCGCGCGGCTGACATACGACACGACACACCGCTGCCGCCGCGAATCGACCTCCTCGATCCGCACGACGTCGCCCGCGCGGACCCGAATGCCGAGTGCTCGGTCGTCAGGGCGAAGCGTGCCCAAACACTGCACAATGTGCCCGTCCACTTCGACGGCCACCAATCCTTCGCCGTTGCGATCGAAACCACTCGACGCGCGCGCTTCGCTCATCAAACTTCCCTCCAGTGTCTGCGCCGGCGCGGAGGCGAACCGGAGCAGAAACCGCCACACGGGCCCAACGATCGCCAGCTCGAGCGCCACCGCCCCCGCGAGCGCGGCCGCCAACAGGACCACACCCGTCAAAAACGGACGTAACACGATCCCCGTCGCGCCAAACCCGAGGAGCAGCGCGAACAGAATCCGCGGAGAAATGAGCGACAACAAGAGCGATCGCCCAGCCGCGCGCGCACCTTGTTGGTGCGATGCGTGCCCAGCGCGCCCTACCCCCCGCGCCGATTGTGAATGCGAAAGCGCATGCGGAACACTGTGTCCAATCCCGTGTCCCGACACGTCCGTATGCCCGGTGTGGACGTCATGCCCGTGTCCACCGTGGCTGTGGCTATGCCCGCCACCGAGATGAGCGACCCCAGCCGCGGCCATCGTTGCGAGGCCCGCGCCGCCGAGGAAAAGTGAGAATGTGTACGTGTCCATAGGGGCGTCGGCGAACCGGCGCCTCTAGTAATCTAGCGAAATTACAGCGTCGCCGTGCAATGCGGGCAGCGCGTCGACCGCGGGTCTATACTATTAAAGCAATAGGGGCAGCTCTTCGTTTCTGGCGTCGGCGCCGGGGGAACCAGCTTGCTGAGCCGCCATGCGACAATTCCGATGATGATGAAGTTCAGCGCGGCGCTCAAAAAGTCACCGACGCCGAACTTGACCGGACCGACGTCGAACGTCGCTTTCTGCCAATCACCAGACGGAACCATCGCTCCGACAATCGGCATGATGAAGTCGTCGACGATGGCGGTGACGACTTTGTTCAATGCAGTGCCGATCACGACGGCAATGGCCAACGCCAATGCGTTCTGCTTCAGCAGAAATGCCTTGAAGTCCTTCCACATGATTCGTTCCCCGTGGTGAGAGTGACGCTCGAAATTACCACTCGACCCCAATCAGGGCCATAGGAACTACGGGAGTAGACTCCGGTGCCATGTGTTTCCCGCCACCGTCTCGAACCGCCCGCGGCGGTCGGCCGCACTGGCTACCGTGAGGTCGAACACTGGCGTCTCAGTGGTCACCTCGCCACGGGCTCCCCGTTCAGAAAACGTCTCCCGGTCGACCGCGACGACGTCCCCGGCGGCATCCCGATAATAGACGGTCCCGCCGGCCACCAAGGTCGTCCCGACAGTACTTTCCAGCCCGCGCAGCACGCGAAACAACCCGTCGATCGAACACCCCGACGCCGCCTCTTGGGAGATGTCGACGCCGATGGTCAGGAATCGATGTTCCGACCAGTCGCGCCCGACAGTCAACGGGGCGCCATGCGCCTTCCACTGCGCCAAAAACGTGTCGACGGCGGTCAGTAACTCACCCTCGGCCTCAGCGCCCAACGGCGCACCACTCGCGAATACCCAGACTCGCGCATCGTCCGGGAGCGCGTCAAACGACAGTAACGGCATATCAAAAATATAAAAGGACGGGGAGTCATCCCCGTCCTCATGAAAGTGCCCTTTCCTCCTCGGTAACTGTCGTAGCTGTCCTAACCGACCGCCGCATGTGGCTCACCTTCAGCGGCACGTGCCGCAATCGCCTCGTCGAACGCCGCCAGCTCGATCACGAGCGCCGCACGCGTCATTTCGAGCTCGGCCGCATCGCCTGTGCCTTTCCAGATCTTGTCGAGCTGTGCCGCCGTGCGCAACGCACCGACGTTCAAGGCCGCACCACGGAGCCGGCTGACGAAGGCATTCAACTCCGTCATGTTCGGCGTCCCCGTTTGCGCTTCGGCCAATGCCGCGTCGAAGTCACGGATGAGCTGCTGCGCGATCTCCAGCATCGGTTGCATCGTCCGCCCATAGAACGGGAGACGTTTGCTCATTTCGCGCAACGATTCCCACCGAACCGGCGTCCGTTCCATCGCGCGATTGATCCGCCCCGTGAACGTCTGGACGACCAATGGTTTCTTGACGAAATCGATGGCGCCGAATCCCATCGCCGCTTCGACCACGTCGATACTGGCGTGCGCGGTGCAGCACACCACGGGAATGTCGGCGATGTAGGGGAGCTTGTGCTTCTGCGCCAAGAGATCCAATCCGTTGGCGTCAGGGAGCATCATGTCCGCGATGATCAGATCGATGGGCTTTGTCCGCCATTGCTCGACCGCCTCTGCCCCCGTATGCGCTTCGATGTAACTGTAACGCATCCGCTTGAGCAAAGCGGAAATGATATGGCACGTGACCGGATCGTCTTCGATGATCTGAATCATATTGTTCAGTATCGGCGTTGCATCGGGAAGTCTGTACTCCACACCGGCGATTTCATGTCGGGCAGGGCTAGGCGGCTCGCGCGCCGCCGAACGATTCGAGCTCGTGCCGAGTCCTGGTGAACACCGTTTCCATCGTGTCGATCAGGGGTGCCGCGGCGGCAAAATCTTTGGCGCGCCCAGCCGTCTGCAGGGCACCTCCGAGATCGGCCATCCGGACCGCCCCCAAATTGGCGCTACTCCCTTTGATGGCGTGCGCCGCGCGCTCCAACCCATCGGCATCCCGCCGCTCGAGCGCCGTCCGGAGTAATCCCACGCGCTCGAGCGTATCGGCAACGTACGTCGAGACGAGCATCGAGACGAAGTGGTCGCCGTCGTCGTGCAAGCTTCGCAGCACGTCCAGCACTGCCACGTCGACGTCGACCCGCTCGACCGCCGGGGGCAGCATCAGCGGTGGCGACGAGGCAAATGACGGCGAAACCGCTTCGGACCGAGTGGTTTCGAACGATCGTTTTGGCGGCGAATCAGCGAATAACGGAAAGATGGCGTTCGCGTTCGGCACCCCTTCCAAGTCGTCGAAGGCGTCCGCGGTCGCGATGATCGCGTTGACCGGCGCGGCGGCCGCAAGCGGCCGTTCCCCGGTGAACGACGGCATCACGCTGGGCATCGGAACCCGCATCGGTCTCGCGTCCTCGGGGATCCAGCACTCGAGCGCCGTCTCCAACTCTTCGATCGAAATCGGCTTGGGGATGAACCCATCCATCCCGGACTCGAGACACCGGGCGCGATCCTCTCGCATCGCGTTGGCGGTCATGGCCAAGATGGGGGTATGCCGCTGGCTGTCACGCTCCCATTCGCGAATTTTCCGCGTCGCGGTATATCCATCCATTTCGGGCATCTGGCAATCCATCAACACCAGATCGTACGGCATCTGCTGCAGCATCATGACCGCCTCCTGCCCATTGGAGGCGATGTCGCAACGGTACCCCAGCTTGTCGAGCATGTGTGTCGCGACTTTTTGATTGACCAAATTGTCCTCGGCCAACAAAATGCGCGCGCGCGCCCGCGTGATGTGCTGCTGCGGCCGCGCCGGGCGCCGTGTCCGGCGATCAAGCGTCATCGCCTCGGGCCGGACGATGGCATTCAAGACGTCGAGGACCTTGGCCGCGCGAATCGGCTTATTGAGCACCGTATCGACGCCGCACTCGCGCGCGTCGTCGACGTGCGGCTTCCGGCGCACGTTGGCGAGCAGGACCAACCGCCCGATCGTCGAACCGAATTGTTGCCGCAACGCACGAGCTGGCGCCAGCACATCGCCCGAGACGCCGTCGGTATCGAGGAATACGGCGTGCACGCGCTGCCCACGTTCGGTCACTCCGCGAATCACACTCCGCGCATCGTCGAGTGAGCGAGCCCGTGTCACACGAATTCCACGGGCGCGCAATTGTCCGCACAATACGACGCGGCTGAGTTGATTCGCCGCCGCGACGACGACGTGCAACGGCGTCCCGTTGGCGAATTGCATCGCCCCCGGCGCCGCGGTCGACCGCGCCCCCTTCGCGACGTTGATCGTGAAGCAGAAGGTGCTCCCGCGTCCCACCACACTGTCGACGGCCATGTCGCCGCCCATCAACTGCACGAGCTGGCGCGAAATGGCGAGACCGAGCCCCGTTCCACCGTATTTCCGTGTCGTCGAGCTGTCGGCTTGTTGGAACGGCTGGAACAGCCGCGCACGCCCTTCGTCCGTGAGCCCGATCCCGGTATCCACGACGTGGAACGACAACTCCGTGTGGGTCAGTGTTTCCGCGGTTCGGCGCACGCGCAAATACACGCGTCCGTGCTGCGTGAACTTGATGGCGTTGCCAACCAGGTTGATCAAAATTTGGCGCAACCGTCCTTGATCGCCCCGAATCATCGACGGCACATTCTCGTCGACATAACACGCGAGATCGATCCCTTTTGCGGCCGCCTGTTCCGCCAGCAGCTCGATGACTTCTTCGACCGTCGTGCGGACGTTGCAGTCGATGATCTCGAGCTCCAACTTCCCCGCTTCGATCTTCGAGAAGTCGAGAATTTCGTTGATGATGGTCAACAGCGCTTCCGCGGAACCGCGCACCGTCTCCGCATAATCGCGCTGTTCGGGAGTCAAATCGGTGTCGAGCAATAACCCCGTCATCCCGATGACCCCGTTCATCGGCGTCCGAATCTCGTGGGACATGCGCGCGAGAAACTCGCTCTTCGCGCGATTCCCTTGTTCGGCTTTCACGATGGCGTCGGCGAGCTCGCCGGTCCGCTCCCGCACTTTTTGATCGAGGCCGCCCAGGAGCTGCTGCAGCTCGCGCGTCAGCTCTTCTCGCTCCGCGAGTGTTTCCTGCATCGTGGTTTCGACGGCGGCTTCGGCGGCGGTCGAACGCTCAGCGGCGGCAGCCGCGCTCGCGAGCTTGAGGACGCGAACCCGGCGTGCGAGGAATGCAATGAGGACCGCTTGGCCGACGACGGCCAGCACGGTCAGATTACTCGGCGAAAGCACGGGCGATCGGGCGCCGTCCCCGGCGCCGTTAGGAGGCGTGCCGCTCGCGGACGAAAGCGTCCGCCGCGGCCTGGCGCCCCTCGGCATCGAACGCCGAGGCGGAGGGCGAGCGTGACGCCGCATCGGACTCAGCCGGCGTCGATTGCACACCCTGAACAGCGCCCAACAATTTGGAGATGCCCGTCAGCCCTCGCTCCACAGAGCTCAGAAGGGTGACGACCTGCGCCAATTCCGCGGGCGCAGACGTAGAGATAGACGCGTGCAACGTGTCGCGGCCGGTGCGAACGGCGTCGATGATCGCGCCGATGTCCACATTCGCTTGCCGAAAGACGTCGAGCCACGCATTCAGATCGGTATCACGAGCCGAGGCATCGGGGACGTCGCGCAGCTCCTCCAACTCGTGATCGACGAGCCGGAGCATGGTTTCCGAATCGTACAGGACTTCTTTGGCACGACCTGATGTCATGATTCGGTTCTCCGGGGTTACGCGGCGCGAGTTGCGAGCACCGCGTCGATCTTTTCGCGAAGGATTTGCGGCGTGAACGGCTTGATGATGTAACTGTCGACGCCAACGTCCAACGCGACCATGATATCTTCCCGCAGACGGCGCGCCGTCACCATCAAAACGGGGATTTGCTTCGTCGCTTCTTGCCGGCGCAACGCGCGCGTGAAATCCGCACCGTTGACCTTCGGCATGTTCCAGTCGGTAATCACAAAGTCGATGGCGTCGACCTTTTTCAGGGCTTCGGCGCCATCCGCGGCCTCAACGATGTCGGTGAACCCGATGCGCTGAAGCGAGTTGACCACGATGCGACGCATGGTCGCGGAATCATCGACGACGAGAAACTTCATCGCTGAGTCCCGTAACGAGGAATGCGACCCGGCTCAGACGCCGGAGTCGAGATCTCCGCTGCGCAGGATCGACTGCGCGACGCTGTGCGCGACCGACAACGAGTTGTAGGCACCGGACAGGATCTTGGACCGGATATCATCGACTCGCTTCGCGTCGAGCGTCGACGAAGATGGAGCGCTCTCGGCAGACGCGCCGGCAAGCGCACGTCCCGCGTCCGAGATCTCCACGCCATCGCCGCGGCGCGGCCCGTCTGGGGCGGTGCGCTCGGGGGTGGCGGCCGGAGCGGCCGGGGTCGTCTTCTGGACTGCGTCCGGGCGAGCAATCTCGCCCGCGAACTTATTCACCTGCATGAGTATTCCTCCTTACTTCAAAAATATCGGCCCAAAGAGGAGCCGACTTGACCGACAAATGTCGGGTTACCGCCGGACGTCCAGATGGACGACCGGTCCAGCGGGGGGCGCCGCCGGCTTGGCGTACGACGCGACGTCCCCATGGGGCAGGTGCAGGCCACGAAGCGCCACGGCCACATGCCCGCAGAGATCGATGATCTGATCCCGGATTTCGTCCTCCTGCCGCTCAGGAGCGTCGGCGAGAGGAACGGCGGCTGATGGCAGGTCAGCCACCCGCGCGCTATTGATGGTGCGCATGACCGATTCGACCACCCGGTCGATGTTGTTCTCCAACAGCTTGGCTGCGATGTCGGCCATACGTGGTCTCCCTTATCGTCCGACGCGACGTTCGTAGAGCGAGTCGCGCGACGGCGTCGTGGCAGAAGCGGGGGTAGAAGCCGGGGCGGCATTGGCGGTGGGCCAATGGGTCCGGGCGGCGATGACCCACGACTCGTGCAAGCTCGCGATCATGTCGATCATTTTTGTGAGCTTTTCCGTGTCGAGGCTCCGGCCGATGGCAACGACTTCGGTTCCGAAGTAGGCATAGAGGGCGGCGAGCCGCTGCGCGAGCTCTCCTCCCTTGTCTCGATCGAGCGTCGAGATGAGCTCGATGATGATGGCTGAGGCTTTCTCGAGGCTGACGCCTTTGCCTTCGAAATCCCGCTGCTGGATCTGCACCTGTGCACGGCGCAAATGAGCCAGCAGATGCTCGTAGAGCAACGGGACGAGCCATTCTTTCGGCCGGCTCACCACATCATTCTCGAGATATTTCGAGGTGTAGGCACTGTATCCCATGTTGGCCAGTGTCGGCCCTGAATCAGCGAAACTTGAACCCAGAACGCCAACGATTCGGCGGAGTTTTCAGAGGGAGCTCCGGGGTCAGCGAGCAGCCGACACCGAGCACCCTAAAAGACGTCGCTGGAGGTCCCCAAAATCACAAAAGGGCCTCATCTGAGGCCCTTTGGGAGGCTATGGCGAACAGCTCGTCCTGCCTGACGCCGTCCTAGTACTGCCGGATGTCGATGGCGTTCGCCGTGCGGGGAGGGGCACCGTACCCCTGGCTCCGCCGGGTGGCGGCGACGGCCTGCTCCTGGCCGAGCTCGTTGGCGGCTGCGTCTCGCTTGATGACGCAGAGCGCACCGAGCTGAACGATTGCCGCGTCGAGCGCCTGGGCACACCCACGAATCTTCGTGAGACGGGCCCGGAGCTCACGGCTCCGCGGTCCGGCATAGGCGTTGTCCTGCAACGCTTCGTGGACGGGAACGAGTTGACGGCCACACTGTTCGACGCGACGCGCCACGGCCTCGCTCCGAGTCAGGTTGCTCATGGCGGCGTCGAGATCGTCCTGCGCGAGGAAGATGCGCTGCGTCGCCAGAAGCCGATCGTACTCGCTCGACAACGTCTCAAACTCGTCCATGAATTGGGTCGCGCGCTTGTGCGCCACGACAGGATAATCAGGATGACTGGGAATCGGCCGGCGCATGGTTAGTTGCCACTCGAGTTCGTGCTCGTGGTCGTCAAGCTTGCAAAGAGGGCGGAAATGGAATTCGCGCGCGACTTGTACTGTTGCACCGCAGTATCCATCGCCAGGAATTGTTTGAGCAACCCCGCCCGTTTAACGTCCATGCGGGCGTTGAAGTCGCTGAGCCGCTGTTGCTGCGTGGCGATCGTCTGATTGAGCTGCGTCTGCCGCGACGTGATCGTCCCCGTGACGGTGTCGGTCCACGACTTCACGATGTTGTCAAGCGTGTAGCCGACCCCTTGCGTCACGGAGAGCGTTCCAGCCGCCCCTGTGGTCGATCCGAGATACGCCATGCTCAGCCCATCGACCGGAGTGCCTGTCGCGCCAACCAACTGGCGTCCGGTGCCTGTCGCGGCATATCCGCCGATGGTCCCGGCGACGTCGGTGCCGTGCACGCTTCCCGTCGACAATCCCAGCTGCGCCGTCGAGTCGGTGCCGCCGCCCAGGAACGAGATGGCGATTCCCGCCGCCGCGCCGAAAGCGTTCTGGAGAATCTTGATCTGGTTTCCGACGACGCTCGCGGTCAGCGAGAGAAGGCCGCGACCGGCGGTGGTCGTGTTGATCGTTCCGAAGCTGAGCTGCCCGCCCCCTTCGTTGTTCGGTGTCACCGACAACGACAACGACGATCGCCCACTGTTGACCGCTTTGACGGACAGGACACCGTTCGCGAACGACACCGTGGCGCTCGATCCGATCGATGTTTGCACCTGGTTGACGAAATCGCCGATCGTCGAATTCGCCGTCACCGTAAACTTGCCGGTGTAGGCGTTATTGCCCGTCCCGACGCCGCTATAGCTGATCGTGTCGCCCACCTTCACATTGAGCGAATTGCCATTGCTGTCGCGCAGGTTGGTGAGGAGGCTCGACGTCGTCGCCGGTGTATTGCCGGTATCATACAACGTCGATGACGACTGCAACATCTGCGTCTGCTGCGTCGAGAACGCCGTGTTCATGGCGTCGACGATCTGCTGCGTCGTCATCCCGTTGGACAGCTGAATTTGCGCGGCGACGTTGTTGGACAAATCCGTCACGGTGACCGTGTCGGGCGTCCCATCATCGGCGTACGTTCCGCTGAACCCCGTGCCAGAGACTTGCGCCTGCGTGGCCGCCTGCGTGATCTGGACGTTGTACGTGCCGGCCTGGGTCGCCGTCGTGGACGAGGTATAGACCACAGACGCATCCGTCGCCTTCCCTTGTTCAGACAGCAACGTCTGCAAATCACTGAAGCGTGTCGTGAACGCGGTTTGGAACGCGGTGGCATCGAGTGAGAGATGCCCGTCTTTCGTGAAATTGATTCCCGCGTTCCCGACGCTCGCCATATCGGGCGCCGCGCCGGCCACGGAGCCCAGCAAGGTGGAGGATAAGGAGCTTCGCGCCAATCGCAGCATCGAATCGTTGTACAGCGGCGGATTCGACGACGTGGTTGTCGTCGTCGTACTCGTCGTGTTCGTTGGCGCCGCCGTATTCTGCTGCTGGATGAAGTCCACCACTTTGTTGTACGCGGTGATGAATCCCTGCACCGCGTTCTGCGCATCGGTGAGGCTGTGCGCAATCGTCACCGTGGCCGTCGTGGTCGGATCGGCGTTGGTGAGCGACAATGTTGCGTTGGCGACGACGTCGGTCACGGTGTTGCTCGATCGCGTGAATGGCACGCCGTCGACCGTGAACTTCGCGTCGGCCCCTTGCACGAGCTGCCGAGCTCGTCCCAAGGTCGCCGTCGAGAAAGCGCCGAAGTCGAGCCGGCCACCGCCTTGATTGTTCGCGACGACCTGGAGCGACAGCTGGCTTCCGCCGGCGGTCCCATCGGTCACGGTGATGTGGCCACCCGCATCGATCGATGCCACCGCCGGCCGCGTTCCAGCACCGAAACCGTTCGTCGTATTGTTGAGCTGATCGAGCACGTCCTGCACCGTGGTGCTCGCACCGATCGTGACGGTCAGGTTGACCGCCGAGCCATCGCCGCGAGTCCCTGTCACGGTGAGCGTATCACCAGCATGGACGTTCGACGCGCTCCCACCATTCCACAAATTGGAGAGAAGCGTCGAGGCATTCGCGGGTGTCGTCGCGTCACCAGCGGTGAGCGCCGCGCTTTGGACTTGTTGGGCCACCGACGAGCGGCCACCGGCCAACACCCCTAATGCCGCGAGGGTGTTGTTCGTGTCGGTGAAGCTCGTGGTGTTCTTGATGTCCAGGTAGTACTTGGTCGCGCCGTTGACCGTCGTGCTCTGCACCGACGCTTGAATACCGGTCAATCCGGAAAGCTTCGTCGCGATGCTGCTGAGCGAATCGGTGCTCAGATCGATGCTGACCGATTGTCCGCCGATGGTGACCGTCTGTGGCCCGGACGCCGTGGTCAGTCCCAGCTGCGATGCGATGGATGTGGTCGAGGAGGCGAACTGATCGCTTTGCGCACCAGCGCTCGTCGCATGTTTGATCGATTCCGTGGCGTCGATCCACCCGAGCTGCTGCGCGAGCCCTTGGGCACCGTCGATCAGATTGATCCCGGCGCTTCCCGTATTCTGGCTCGTGAGCACGAGCCGTTGCGAGGACGCCGAATCGGAGATGATCGACGCAGTCACACCCGTCGCGGACGAGCCATTATTGGCCGCGTTGATCTTGTCGCGGATCGCGGCAAGCGAGTCTGTCGAGGCGACAGTAATGACTTTGTTGTTGATGACGAACTCGCCCGACACCCCGAGCGCGGTCGAGCTGCTGGCGAACGACCCTCCCGACAACTTCTCAGCGGACGCTGTCTGCAGGACCTGGACAGCGTACGAACCGGGGTCGGCGTTCTTCGCGTCGACCGACAAAATCGAGCGCCCGCCCGCCGTGGTGGCGTTCGCGAGCGAGACGGTCGAGGCCTGCAATGCGGATCCATCGCGCAAACTTTCGATGGACGTTTGGAGCGTGCCGACGAGGGAGGTATACGTGTTGTACGCGGAGATCTGGGAGTTCGCCTGATCGATCTTATCCTGCATGGCCGTCGCGGGTCCCGACGCGGCGGAAATGATCGAATTGACGAGCGACGTGTAATCGAAGCCGCTCCCAATACCGGCAAAGTTGGTCAATGGACTAGACATGTCCCGATCTCCGATTCCTCCTTATACGACAAACCCGTAGGAACACAGACGTGTCCCTACGGTCCTTCTGTCCCTCAGTCCGGCGACGGCGCGGCGCGCGTTTGCGCGCCGGCCGTGCCGGAGAGTTGCTCGTCAGGAATCAACCCTTGAGCAAGCTGAGGACGCTCTGCGAGCTCGAGTTCGCTTGCGCGAGCATCGCCGTACCGGCCTGCTGCAGGATCTGGAGCTTGCTGTACTGCGTGTACTCCTGCGCCATGTCCGCGTCGCGGATGGTCGACTCCGCGGCCGAGACGTTCTGGTAGAGCGAGCTGACGCTCTGCGCGGCGTAGTTGAGGCGGTTTTCCGCGGCACCGATCGTACCGATCGTGGTGTTGAGCGTGTTCACCGCGTTCGTGATGGCCGTCAGCGCGCTGGTCGCGTTCGCCGAGGTGTCGACTGACGACGCGGCGAGGTTCAACCCAGACGCCGCGGTGCGCAGATCGCCGAGGGAGACGCCGACCAAGTTGTCAGAGTCAGAGGTCGCGCCGGCGCCGACGCGGAACTGCGCGGCGGTCGCCGCCGTGGTCTTGATCGTGTCGCCGTCGAGGGTCGTCGGGTCACCGGTGTAGGTGAACGAGATCCCGAGCTTGTCGAAGTTGAGCGTCTGCGTGCCGGTGGCGGCGGTCGTCAACTTCTGCGTCACGACGCCGTCATCCAAGGTGATGTGGGTCGCGTCGATCTTGGTGATCGTGTAGGTCGTGCTGGGCGCGGCGCCGGAGACGCTGACGTTGGCCAGGCCAGAGGCGGTGCTGTTGGTCGCGTCGAACTGGACACCGAAGCTGCCGTTCAACAGCTGCGAGCCTTGGTACACCGTGCTTCCGACGATACGGTCGATTTCCGACTTCAGCGACGAGAATTCTGCGTTGATCTTCGCGCGATCGGTGTCGGTCACGTTGGCGGTCGCCGATTCCGTCGCGAGCTGCTTCATACGATCGAGCACCGACGAGATCGTCTGCGTCGCGCCGTCCGCAATCTGCAGCACCGAGCCAGCTTGGGAAGCGTTCTGCTGGGCCTGCATCAAGCTACGCCCCGTGGACCGGAGGCTGTTGGCGATGCTCATGCCCGCGGCGTCATCCGAGGCGCGGTTCAGGCGATAGCCGCTCGACAACTTTTCGATTTGGCGTGTCGCCGCATCGGAAGTGTTGTTCAAGTTGTTGAGGGCGTTCATTGCGGCGACGTTCGTGTTGATACGCATTGTTCTGTTACTCCATTAACAGATTGTGTCGGAGCATCCTTGCTCCCGTGAGTGTGAGGCCACAGTGGCCGTCACAGGTATGTATCGGCGGGGGTGGAAAAAACTAAAGGCCGATTCGATATCGGCCTTTAGTCAAAAAACAACCCCTAAAATGCGAGAGTGCTCAGAGCGCGAATGGCTCTCGGATCCCATACTTACTGTCTTGCAGGATCACTTGGTGCGCTTCGTGGCGGCGGTGATCCATGACGACGGCCCCTGCAGGTTCGCCGTCGGGCGCTCTCCCTTTTGGCCGGGGAGCGTCACGATCGACAGGACGGTGAGGTCTTCCGGAGCCCCGGCCCGGTCCCGCAGGTCGGTCGACGCGAGATCGACCGTATATCCTTCAAAAAAGACGAAGGGATCGACCATGAGGAACGCCAGCGCGGCGTAGTCGACCGATTGGAGCCAGTAGACGTGCTCGCGCTCGGTACTGAGCAACACGAACGCGCGGCATTCCGGGAATCCGAGCAGTCCGTTCGGGAATTGAATGACCGTCTCGGGGTCGACGGTGAGTTGGCCTAGCAGATCCGACGCGACCGTCATCATAGAAGGCATATCGTACGCTAATGCGGCGGAGGTCATCTGAGGTAGTCAGTCAAAGTCATCCCCATCACGCGCGACGTCGCCAGCATCGCGGATTGATAGGCGGTCTGGCGGCTCACGAGCTCGGTAATGGCTTGTTCCTGATCGACTTCGCTCAAGTTGGACTTGAAGGTCTGCAAGTTCGTCTTGAGGGCGTCGAGGTTCGAGCTCGTTACCTGCAATTGATTGACCCGCGCGCCGATATCGCCCACTAAATTTTGGACATTGTTTTGCGCGCTGGTGAGCGATGTCACCGCGGCCCCGATGGCCGTCTGGTCGTTGTTCCCCAGGGCCGTGGAGAGATCCTTGAGGGCTTGCAGGGTATTCGTGTCCAGAAAGATCTGTTTCGCGTTGTGGTTGGACTGGAACAGCTGCCCTTCGGCGATCTCCGTCGTGTGGGCGCCGCTGGGCGGCGTCGCCGTCGCGTAGAAGGGCGCCGTGTTGGAGAGCGGTGCGGTGGTCGAGTTGTCGCCCCCGAACAGATAGCCCGTTCCGTACTTCGTGTTGCCGAGGCTGACGGTGAAGTCGAGGAGGTTATCGATCTCCGCTTTGGCCGCCAGGCGTGTCGATACGCTCGACGTTGCCGTTCCTTGCTGCGTCCCGACCGACAGCGCACGATCGATCGTGTCGGTCAGCTGGCTCAGGACCGAATCCTCGGTATTGGCGCGCGAGGTCGCATCGCTGATATTTTTTTGATACTGGTCCAGCGCGCGCAACGACCCCGATGCCTGCATGATGTTCGACTGCGCTTGGGGGTCGTCGGCAAAGGTCTGATACTTCTGGCCAGTGCTGACCTGGTTCTGGAGCTGGACCATCGACTGCAGATTTTTCTGCAGTGCATAGGTCGCGTTGCTCTGAATCATGCTATTGGTTATGCGCATTGGCTTGCCTGATGAATAGCGGAGGCGTATGCTGAGGAGTATCGGACCGGGCCAGTACGATCTTTATTCGGGGCGGATTTGGCGACCATTCTATATGTAGATGACGAACCGTCGGTCGGATTGATACTCGACGACACCCTTCGGCGGGCCGGCCACGAGCCGGTCGGGGCCAGAAGTGTCCCCGAGGCCCTCCAAGCGCTCGCGCGCGGCAACGTCGATCTGATCATCTCGGACTACCGGATGCCCGGGCTGACGGGGCTGGAGTTTCTCCAGCTGATCCAACGCGAGGGGTACGATACGCCGCTCATCATGCTGACCGGGTACGCCAGCATCGAGCACGCCGTCTCGTCCATCAAAGCTGGAGCCGTCGATTACATCACCAAGCCGGTGCGCCCCCAGCAGCTGGAGCTGGCCGTCGACCAGGCACTCCAGCTGGTTCGCCTCAAGCGGGAAAACGAAGCGCTGCTTCGCGAGGTGATGGAGTTCAGAAACGAGCGGCAGATCGTCGGCGACAGTATCGCCATCCGCCGGATCATGCAGACCGTCGCCACCGCCGCTCCGACGCGGGCAACCGTCCTCCTCCAAGGGGAATCGGGGACCGGTAAGGAGCTATTCGCGCGCGCGATCCACGATCAAAGCGACCGCCGGGAGCGGCCGTTCATTCAATTGAATTGCGCGGCGCTTCCGGAAGGGCTGGTCGAAAGCGCCCTGTTCGGTCACGAAAAAGGGGCGTTCACGGGCGCCATCAAGCGGGTAGAGGGGGCCTTCGAGCGCGCCCATCGGGGGACATTACTGCTCGACGAAATTTCCGAGATGCGGCTCGACCTTCAGGCCAAGCTGCTCCGTGTGCTGCAGGAACAGGAATTCGAGCGCGTTGGGGGGACCTCCCCCATTCGGGTCGACGTCCGTATCATCGCGACGACGAACCGGAATTTGGCGAACGAGGCGGCCCAGGGGACGTTCCGGCAGGACCTCTACTATAGGTTGAGCACGATTCCGGTGCTCATCCCGCCGCTTCGCGACCGGAAGGATGACATCCCGGCTCTCGCGTACCGCTTCGCGATGCGGACCGCGACAGAAATGGGGAAAACCGTGGAGTCGATCGACCCGGAAGGGCTCGAACTGCTTCAGGAATATGATTGGCCTGGGAACGTGCGTGAGCTGCAACACGTCGTCGAGCGAGCGGTGATTCTCTCCTCTGGAAGCTCGATCCCAGCCCATGCATTCGAAGGATTCCGGTTTGGGTTGGCCCACTCGTTGGGAAATTCATTGAGCTCGATGCAGCGGACGGCGGGCGTCACGGACACCATCCTTGGTGGAAACGGGGGAGGAAGCGACGAGGAGGGGGTACTGGTAAAACTCCGGTCGTTGAACGTCGAAGACGCGGAGCGGCAGTTGATCGCCAAGGCTCTCGAAACGGCCGGAAACAACCGGACTCGAGCCGCCGAATTGTTGGGGATCAGCGTCAGAACGCTCCGAAACAAGCTCAACGCCCCTGGAGAGGCGGAGGCAAGCTTGACCCCATAGCAGACGGCAAAATTTGCCGTCATGGCATAATCTGCCGGGGGTCAGCGGACGGAAAAAGGTGCCGTTTTGGGGCGAATTTTCACAAAATTGAGTCGCCTAAGTGATTGTCATTAAATCACTTAGGCGATTTTTCATGCCGGTTGGTCCGCCGGCGGTCTCGATTGGTCTACGCGTTGCCTTATCGGGGTACCGTGATACACGGATTCATTGGCCGGGTGAGCTCGGCGAACCAGTTGAAAGAGGCGCTCGACGTCGGCAGCCAGCGCGTGCGCGCGATCGCTGACCGCGTGTCGAAAGCGTCGCTCCAGAACCAGGACGGCTTCGTGCTTCCGAGCGCGTCGATGCCGGCCCCGGGAACGGCTGGCGCGCCCTCGTCCGGGGTCGATCTGGAAAACGAGATGACCAACCTGGCCGACGCCGAGCTTCGGTACGAAGCGACGTCGAAGTTGTTGGCGAAGGCGTACGAACAAATCCGCGCGAGCCTCAAATAATCATGCCTACGCCCATCGGACTCCTCCCCATGGCGCCTGAGGCGCCCCGCCAGCAACCGATGTTCCGGTCGCTGTCGATCTCTGCCAGCGGCTTGTCGGCGCAACGGCAGCGGATGGAAGTCATTGCATCGAACATCGCGAACGCCGAAACGACGCATGGCGCCGATGGGAAGCCGTATCAGCGGCTCGTCACCGCGTTGGCGGCTGGCGACGGACAAGCGCCGGCTCCCGCGATGACGACGAATGGTGCGCCGTTCAGTGGCGTGGCTGCGTTCGATGTGACCGGTGCGTCGAACACGGATGCCCCCAAGGCGTTCCAAGTTCCGGTGCTCGAAACCAATGGTGTCGACGGTGCGGGTGCTGGCGTGCACGTGGCCAGCGTCCAACAAGATCAAGGACAGGGTGAGCTCGTGTACGACCCGGGTCATCCTGATGCAGACAAGAATGGATATGTCCGGTATCCGAACGTGCGGATCACGGACGAGATCGTGGACATGATGGACGCACGCCGTGTGTACGAGGCGAACGCGACCGTGTTTCAATCGGCGAAGTCGATGCTTCGCCGCGCGCTCGACATCTAACGCGGCTCTCAGGCGAATTTATGGCAATCAACGGTATCGGCGGCTCTGGCTTCAACCCGTACGCCAACGGGATCAGCACTCAGCGGAACACGATCGGCGCGGGAACCGCGGCGACGGCGCAACGTCCCGTCGGCGCGACGACTGATTCGTCCACACCTGCCGCGACGTCGCAGTCGATCGCGGACGCCATCAAGACCGACGCGAACGCGCGTGCGGCGCAGGTCAATTCGACGCAAGCGCCCGACGGTGTCGATCAGGAGTTGTGGAGCGTGCTGACGAAAGAGGAGCGGTCGTTCTTCGTGAAGTCTGGCGCGATGGGGCCGTTGACCTATGGCCGTTCCGCACCGACGTCGCAAAATGTCGCCCCGCCGATCATGCGCGGTGGCCGGCTGGACATCAAAGCATAACGCTGAGGATCACGAACCATGGCTGACATGATCGGCAGTGTTGCCAACCGCATCACGGGCGCGCTCGGCGGACCGGACACCGGTGCCAAACCGGTTCCTGTCATGCAGGATTCCGGCGCGCGTGGCACCAGCTTCGGCGACACGCTCAAGAACGTGCTCAACAACGTCTCTGAACAGCAGGACGTTGCCACCGATTACGCCGCTCGCTTCGTGCGCGGCGAGCCGGTGGAGCTTCATCAGGTGATGGCATCGGCGGAAGAAGCGTCGATCTCGCTTCAAATGTTGGTCGAGGTGCGCAACAAGTTCATGGATGCGTACCGGACCGTCGTCAACATGCAGTCGTAACTAGAGGGATACCGTGGCGGACGCGTTCGAACAGCTTTTCGACAAAGTAGGGGGACAACGGCGCGCGATGATGTTGGGCGTCGGGGTTCTCGTCGCGGTCTTCATCTTCGGGGTGTCGCGTTGGGCGACCGCGCCTGAATGGGTGCCGGCATTTACCAATCAGCCGATGGAATCGGTCGGACAGATGACCGACAAGTTGCAGCAGGCTGGGATCGCCTACAAGCTGGATCGTGGCGGCGCGGACATTCTCGTCAGCGCGAACGATGTGGCGCGCGCCCGTGTGACGTTGGCCAAAGACGGATTGCCGTCCGCCGGACGTCCGGGGTTGGAGTTGTTCGACCAGCCGTCGTGGGGGATGACCGACTTCACGCAGCGGATCAACTATCGTCGCGCGCTCGAAGGCGAGTTGGAGCGGACGATCGGAAAGATGCGTGGCGTGCAGGCGGTACAAGTGCACCTCGCGTTGCACGAGCAGTCGAATTTCCGCCAGCAGGATAAGCCCGCGAATGCGTCGGTTGTGTTGAAGACTGGTGGTGTGACGCCGACGCCGGACGTCGTGAGTGGCATTGCCCATTTGGTGGCCAGCAGCGTCGACGGGTTGACCAGCGAACGCGTGACGGTGCTCGATGATGCGGGGAGGTTGCTCTCCACGCCGAACGACGACGGTTCGATGGCGGCGTTGACGAGCACGCAGCTCTCCACCGAACGTGAAGTCGAAAACTATTTGCAGACGCAGGCCGAAGGGTTGGTCGGCGACATCGTCGGCGCCGGCAACGTTCGCGTGCGGGTGACCGCGGCGTTGAACTTCGACAAGATCGAGCGTCAGTCGCAGCTGGTCGATCCCGACAAGCAGGCGACGAGCACCGAGCAGCGCTACGAGATCACGCCGGGGGCGCAAGGCGGAGCGGCGTCGTCGAACGTGGCGACGAGCTACGACAACTCGAAGATCACCGAGAATTTCTCGGGGGCGATCGGCAACATCAAACGCTTGTCGGTGGCCGTGTTGGTCAACGACAAAATGATTCCCGCCAAGCCGACAGGCGACGCGGCGAAGGACAAGAACGCCAAGCCAACCTACGTGGCGCGGTCGCCAGAAGAAGTCGCCCGCATCGAATCGCTCGTGCGCAGCGCCGTTGGCGCCGACAGCACGCGCGGGGACATCGTGACCGTGGTCGCGACGCACCTCGACGGCGAGCAGATCAGCACAGTTGATGATGCACCGAAGCCCGATGTATGGGCACGCGCCGAACAGTTCCAGCGTCCTGGCGTGGCGGTGTTGGCGATCGTTGCGGCGATCGTGATCGCAATGATGACGTTGAAGGCGCTCAAGACGCCGCCAGCCATGGTGGCCGCGCCGAGTGGATACTCTGCGCTGGCAGCGGGAAGCGCCGGTGGGATGACACCTGCATTGCTCACGTCCGGTGAGCCGGGTGAGTCGCGTGGCATTCAGAACACCGGTTATGCGCCGATCGAGTTCCCCGAACGGGATGGCACTCGGGGCCGAGTGCTCGCGACGGTCGTCGCGAAGCCCGAAGTGG
>Ga0207654_10000367_pt1 | contig 26462 bp, 30 predicted proteins | sample KBSC64metaG_FD_184355 | JGI IMG/M metagenome (GOLD analysis project Ga0207654, IMG submission 184355) | Corn rhizosphere microbial communities from Kellogg Biological Station, Michigan, USA - KBS C6-4 metaG (SPAdes) (version 2) | ecosystem: Host-associated > Plants > Roots > Rhizosphere > Soil...
TCCAATGTTTTTCTTCAAACTCGGCGGCATTCTCGGTGGCTGGGTGATCATAGCCCCGACAACTTCCGCAATTCTCTTGCGCCAAGCCGCCAAACGCGCACCCAAGTTATACCAGCCAGCAACGCACAAGCTGTACCAGTCGATGTTCGCTATCATTGCCGTAACGAGTCTTGTTTGGATCTCATGGCTGTTTAATGGACCGACGCTGACGGGCACCTGGGCCTACACAACTTTCGGACTATTGATTATCGAGGGTTCTATGCTGCTACGCGCTGGCTATGCCTTCAGTCGCGCGCGTGAATATTAGTCAGCCCACATACTTCGACCGAGGTTTGCTACTATATACACATGGTTCGTCCAAAAAAATTCAGTCTACGTCTCACCTTTCGCGACAACATAATGCTAGCTAGTGGTGCACTGGCGGCTTTTGCCATATTCGGCGTTGGACTATTCATCGTTCATCACCACCTACCGCTACGGCCAGAATCCGCCACTATTACCTCGCCCTGGGTTCCCGCGAGCGTCAAACACTGGCAAACGCCCATCGACGCCATGGCCAAGAAATACAATATCGACCCTAATCTCGTAGCCATCATCATGACGATGGAATCGGGCGGCTACGCCCAGGCCAACAGCGGCAGTGCCGAAGGCCTGATGCAAATCACGCCCGATACCGCCAAAACCATCGCCAGTCGTTTCCTCAAAAAACCGACCAACTCGTACAACCTCTGGGATCCAAATACCAATATCGAATTTGGCGTCGCCTATCTCGCCCATCTGCGCAATGTCTTTGGCGACAGTAGCCAAAGCCCTTCCTGGGTGACGGTTGAGTTGATCGCCGCCGGCTATAACGGCGGCCCTGGTTCGGCTGATCGGCTCGAGAAGGGCGAAGGCCTCACCAACACCCAAGCCGTCGTGTACTCTCGCGACGCTTTCAACATGTGGCGGGAACGGCACGCCAACGACAGCCCCACCTTCGACCGCTGGAAAGAGCGTGGCGGCACGACACTTTTAGATAAAGCAAGCGGAGCCAACCAATGAGCGACCAAGAATACTTTCAAGAGAATTTTGCTCGAGCTGCAAAAGCCGTTAGCCAAGCGCTGCCGCATATCACTCCACTGATCGCACCGTCGTTCCCAACCAACCATCCCCTGCGGCAAGAGACCACCCGCTTTGTCTTGCATGGCGGCAAGCGGCTGCGCCCAGCACTATCGCTCATCACCGCCGAAACTTATGATCATCCCGACGTTTTCGTTCACCTCGCGCTCGAAACCTTTCACAAATACCTCCTGGCTCATGACGACATCATCGACCGTGACACAGTTCGTAATGGAGCGCTGACCTTGCCAGCCGCCTTTACCGCTCTACGCCCAGACGATCTGGACAGCGTGCATTTCGGCAACTCGCTGGCCATAATTGCCGGCAACTTGCTCGAAGCGGCCACCCAATCCATCATCCTCGAAGCAAAACTACCTGCAGACATCACGCGCCAGCTGCAACAGCTCGTTACCCAAGCCGTCGCCGAGGTCACTTGGGGCTGGTGCGACCAATTTTTCATGGATTATGAGCCGCTCGACAGCAAAAAGCTTACCCAAAAGCGTATCGAAGAGTCGCTCATCTGGGTCACCGGCCGCTACAGTATCAAACTGCCCTTAGTTTTTGGGTTGGCTGTTGCCGGCCAGACGCCGCCGCCCGAGCTGCTCGATCTCGCCGATACGCTCGGCCTACTCTACCAAACCGGCGACGACCTCATTGGCATCTTTGGTGACCAAGCGCAAACAGGCAAATCGAACGCCGGCGATCTCTTGCAAGGCAAGAAGACCTTGCCGCTGTGGTTCGCATACAACCAAGCCACTCTCGCCGAACGCGACACCCTCAGACAAGTTGTCGGTAACACTGCAGCGACCGCGTCGATACTTGACGAAGCGCGCGCAATTATTGCCAAAAGGGGCCGTCCACTCGCCGAAGCACACATGCACAACTGGCAAGCCACAGCTGAAACTCAAATCCAAAAACTAACCAAAGCCCTGCCCGCAGATCTCAGCCGCTTCCTCTCCGGCCTCACCACTTATCTGGTCAACCGAGAGTATTAAGCTCTTCGTCGCGTAGCCAGGCAACCGCCTCAGTTTCATCGGCAAACCCACGGAAGGCGCCGCCGTTCATTTTCAGTGCCGACAACGACGAAAAGAAAATTCCGCCCAGCTCATTCTGCTTCAGTACCACCGCTACCTTCTTGAACGCGCGCAGCTTCCATAAAATCCGCACACCCTTCAACTGCACCTGAAAACTAACCGCCGCTTCGACATCCTGAATATTATCGAGCAGCCTATCGAGCTTGCCTTCTTGAGCGAGCGCTATTGCCGCCTCGGCCGGCTTTTCCAGACCGTCCAGCTGCATATCACCCCATGTTTTGAGGTAAATGTAGTCGCCCCTGTTTTCCACTTTAAACTGATTTACTGACACCACCCTGGCCTCGCTTATCCTTTTCAGTGTAGCAATTCGTTGCGGTTTTGTGCAATGGTCGCAGCGTACAAGGTACAATAAGGGTATGGAAGAAACACTCGGAAAATTATTGCAGGAGACGTGGGCTTCGCCGGTATTTGGCGACTCGTTTCCTGAGAATATCGCCACACAAAAGCACGCCGTAATGCAAACCGTTCAGACGCTGGCGCAAGATTTCGCGCGCGAACTATTTCGATATATTCGCCCAGCATTGCCTATGAAAACCGATGCCGAAGTGCAATCTATTGTCGCGCAGATCACACCGAAGACCATCAGCTTCTGTCCGGCACTGACCGCCGGCGAGCTCGACGATCAACCACGTCTCTTGGCCGTTTCCCTGGCTATCGGACTCATGTATTGGGGCGACCAGACGATGGATCGTGGCGATGAGAGCATGCCGCTTGCCATCCGACAACTAGGCGGAGAACGGCCCAACATCCCCGGCGAACTCGCAGCCGCTGTCGCGCAGCAGCACGCTGCGTTGCAGGGTATCGCCGAACAGATCAGCCGGCTTGCCAGCATGCAGGACGCCGCTCTCGTGCTCGACTGCTTCGATCGACAAGTCTTGATGAATGAAGTTCGCCTGGACGATCTCAGCCGTCAATACCTCGAAACACCCGACGATCGGCAATCAGACTTCCTTACCACACATGCAAAAAATATCGCCGAGTATATGATCATCGACGCCGGTTTCCCGAGCGTGTCGTCGTCGCTGTACGCTATTTATCGCCAACACAATCCGGATCTGCCGCCCCTGGTCGAGATCTATGCTTCAGATGAAATGACCCGCCTGCTGCGCATTTGCAACGCCGTCGTTCGCGTCGCCGACGAGCTTGGCGACTGGGAGATGGACAGCGGCGCACACCCGGAGTGGGGCAGCTTTTGCATCAACTTGTTCAACCAGGCACATCCGACACTTCTAGACGCCTTTTTCGCCATGGCCGACGTGCCCGCCGAACAACACGCCCCACTCAAAGCATCCTTCGCCGCTTTTCAAGATGACACATTGCGTAAAAACGCAGGCGAAGCCATCATGCGCATCTTTTTCGACCACGCCCGCACCGCGATTCGCGAGCTCTCACCAGAGGTACAGGATAGTTACGCCCAATACATCACTCTCTGCAAACGCGTCCTCGAAATTGGCTACGTCAACCGCGTCGGTGACATCGCACTGGGCGCTTAGTCACCCCGCTTTTCTCAAACGCCCTATTTCGAAACAATAAACCCGTCCCGCTGATAGGCCTGGTAAAATTGTTCGATTGACTGCTCCAGCGCATCCTCAAGCTGGTAATGCCGCGCAATACCCACCACCGCGCGCATCACATCCTGCAATTCTTTCACCAGATTTTCGTCATTGGCCTCGCCGTGCTTCTGCTTTTTAATCCCCATATTTTCTTTGTGATTTACTGCTGCGGCCAGCTCACCACACTCCTCAGCTAATCGAGAAACACGCTGAAAAGCCGAATTGCCATCAGGAAAACGCTCGTCGAGCGCCTGCACAATTGCCCGCAGTGCCGTAAACGCTTCCAGCTTCTGCCCCTGGAGCGTTGTGATCATTATGCCCCTAATAATAGCAGATGAAGCGCGGCGCTCGCCATACGCAACCTTCAATCTCCGATAACTTAGCAGCTACAACCCGCGCTTCACCTCAGCAACTGTCAGAATATACTCGTGGTCTTCGGTCTGGCTGGAGTGCAACATGTAGAAGCCATTCTTCCCTAACTGATTAGTAACATCCTCAACACTCATTTGCTGCGAACGCCACAAAAGGATCACATCGCCCTTCTCAAATTCCAAAATTCGTTCACCTTCTTCAAAGTCAAATTTAATAGTTAATGACATTTTTAGACGCGTCCGTGCGTAACGCTGTGACTTTGCAACATCAAAGCCTATCTCGACATCATAGAATGACTCATCAATATCCAATAAATCAAATACGAGGCGATGACGATCTGCCAGCCTTAGTTTGCCAGGCTTATGATCGAAGTTAAACCACTCGGGCTGCATATCCGAAGTCTCTAGCTTGTTTGGATAGACCAGCAGATCATGAGGATTCATACTCTCATTGATTGTCCTAAATGCATCGTCCGGTATGCGTAGGTTATCTGCTGTGCCGCCCATAAAAAGCAGAAAATTTACCGATTGCTCTCCACTTTTACGTAAATAGTCTTCTGCCAAAATATTCGCAAAACGCTCGTGAGTAATGTCTAATTCATACCCCTCGTAGGCAACCTTATCATCAAACCACATCTTGATATTACGCTCAGCGATCTCCAGCATCTCAGGACTAATATCAAGGGCAACGTAGCGCCCAAGCTTGCCAAGCTTTAGGAGATGCTCCAGTAAGCCTTTAGCAGGAAGGGCATTACCGACCCCAATATCAACGACATTTACACGATCAAAATGAATAAGGTGCTTATCGAGATAACCCAGATTAACTTCGATTAGCTCAACAGTGGCACTTAACAAATTCGGTGTCTTTTCTGCCGCCAGCTCCTCTACATACCGATCCCACTCCTCAGCTCCGCCATCAAAGTAGTTATACTGCCGGGGAATCTCATGATGCAATTCAAGGTTGCGGACAATGTCATATACCTGCCCCTGATTGAATACCTTATAAAACTCCGGGCGTGGCACGACCACCTTAGCAGCTAATGTGTTGCGGTACTTTCGATTCTTTTCGACAAGTTTCTCAACCAAAGGAATGTTGTTGACGGAATTCGCAACATAGTCCCGCCCGTTCGCTTTCGTGAGCGTCAGATCAAGTCGGCCATCTTTAGCCATTTTGATCCAGTTACGGACCGTTGATTCAGAGATGTTATACCTACTCGCCAGCTCTGTATTCTTGAAATAAGTCATGCCCTGTCTAGTCCCAGCGAGTCGTTAATGTTGTTGACATGTCGCGAATAGAAATCGTAACATATATATGGTAATCGATTGCCCGCTAAAATCTTTCAGCGTCCAGCATATGTTCCTGTTACTGATCGTAACATTCACAGGGTCGTTGTTCAAGGCTGTTTCGCCCGGAAAACGCTCAAAAATGCGCTGATGTTGCGACCTTTCTATCAGAGAGGCCCCGTAACATTATACGACAGTAACTCTCATAGAAAAACTTAAATTACAACAATCAGTCAGCTCTAACTTGCGGGCGGAGCGTAGCAATACGCGCCAGGGCCTTCTGCATTCGCGCAGCTTCTTAACAGATAGGTACTAACGTAACGAGAGCACCAATGAGTATACGCACTTTCCCTCCAGCTACCAGTTTTTCAGCCAACATCTCATGCGGCGTCTGCCAGAAACGCCTCACACCAGCCAATGCCGCGGTAGGCCCTTATGATGCAGCCGGCGCCATTATCTACGTGTGCAACCAGCACCTCAAAGACGGCCTGCGCTTCATCGTTATGCTAGCAGACTATACAGCAGAGGAGCGCGGGAAGCGCCCGACGAATCAGAAGGCAGCGATGCTGCTCGCAGAAAAGGTGGTATGCGATGCACGGTTTGTATATTGAAGAACGCCCGCTGAGCGGCGACATAAGTTTGTCATGGGATCTCGTGCATCACCTCTATGCGCGCGGCCGACAGCCACGAGTTGCCGTTATCACCGAAAAACCAGCCATCATGTTGGCGGCCACGCGCAAACAATGGTTTCGTTTGACGCGCCAAGTCCAGCGCCAGCGCTCCAGCACACTCCGCGCATCACGTATTATCGAGCTGTCAAACCAGCTCTCGTGGATGCAGCGACTCTGCTTCACTAGCAAGGATCCTGCCGCTGCGCTCACCGCCGATGTGCTTTTTGCGACCACTGAAACCTTCCTAAAAACTCCGCCAGCCTGCACTACCCTCTACGCCACCTGCCACGTAACCGCCAGCCAGCTCGAAATTCTCACCTCTAACATGCCCGAAAATAGCGTAGCCGTTCTCTATCCTGATGCTTTTCTAGCATAATTTTTATGCCAGCAGCAGATAAGCGTCTGTTATGACGAAAAGGGCGAACCAGATCGTCGGCGACAGCCACTTCACGTCCGGGAGACCATACACAGCCTCCCGGACCTACCGAAAAGGACCCGAGTCATCAGCACGCAGCCTACAGCGCTGAAAAGGTCTTTGGGATATAAAGACAAACACAACAACTCAGAAGCCACCTGTTTAGTCCCTGTATACCGAGGCCACCACAGGAACTTTAAGCGTTCGCTATCTTCCAAACAAACCGACAATAATTCGGCCGGCATCAGAATTTGCCGCAGGCGCGCCAAAAGAGTTATGCGCCGAGGATTAAGGCAAGGGCCGCAGGCTATTGCAGTTGGTTAGAACGTCTCACAAAATCTGCAAGTTCTTCCGAAATAGCCTCGGTATTTTCTTCAGTCACCTCAAATACCCTGAAACAGGCCTGCCTCTCGGCTCTACTCGGTTCCTCGAATATACCTTTCTGCCTCTCAAATAATTCCTGGAAGTGTGATCCGCCATGAGCACTAATGTCCAATATAGCCGTACTTCTGGCATTGCTCTTAATACGACTCGCGTATCACTTTCTTCGGATGGACTGCTGTGGCAATTACGCTATAGCCTTCCCGAAGCGCATAGCCAGCTATGAGTTGCGGTATGAGTAACCGCAGATCGGGATCGCTTGGCGTCCTTCGGGCGAGAACTTCGGGGTCTGTCCTCAGGTTATTATAGTTTTCTTTTACAAATTCATCGACAACATCATTATCAACATGGATAAATTTCGATGATTCGCCTAACTGCTTGCGCAACTTTTCCCCGAACGTTGTTTTGCCGCTATGGGTTGGTCCATAGGTTAAAAATAGTAGACTCATAGGAGCATATTATAGAGAATCGAAGCAATTTAACAGATAAAAATTTAAGATATACATAATAAGTAGTCTTGTTATTCCCTTGGATTCTAAATCATCTCGCCTAACACAGGAAGAGGTACGCAATAGGCTCTGCCCAACGCGGTAAATAAGTTCACGGAGGTGTATCAAAATAACGAAAACCTTCACATATTGTGAAGGTTTTCGTTACCTCTAATAAGGGGTTCTCAGATCTCTTATGGTGAACCTAACGACGAAAAAGGTCGAAACCTTCTTTGGTGAGTTGGAGTATATTGAGGCGCGGTTGAAGGCACTTGGTGTGATTGAATCAGGAGCAATGCTCTAGGTCGCCAATGAATAAGCCAACAGCTACTAAGCTTGCTTAAGAATACCAATGTAACGTGGGGTGATGTAGAGATATCGATTCTTGCCATTCTGTTTTTGCTTGACCACCACCTTCTCTCGCTCAAGCTCTTGCAGGTAGCGGCGGGCCGTCATGGGGCTAACACCTATTTCTTCTTCAAAACCCTTCTGTGTGAAGTAAGCGTTTGAAAATAGGAAATCGATAAGTTCTGAACTATAGACCGTAGGAAGCTTTTCCTTCAGGGTTTTTTTAACCGACTCAATAGCGCGTCTTATCTTCTCTAGGATCTGACATGTGTACCTTGCTTGTTCGGTAGTTGCGATAGTAATGTAGAGAATCCACTCCATCCAGTTACTGTCGGAAGTTACGGCGCGTAATTTTTTATAATATTCATCACGATGTTCTAAGATATAGTGGCTAATGAATAACACTGGTAAGGGAAGCCGTTTTTGCTTCATAAGGTAGAGTGGCATAAGCATGCGACCCGTACGTCCATTTCCATCATTAAAGGGATGGATAGCCTCAAATTGATAGTGCAGCATCGCCATTCGCGCAAATACTTCGTGAATGGGAGCTTCTTCGTTGAAGTAATCCTCAAAGTTTTTGAGTAAGCCACGAATACGGTCTTCACCCTCAGGCGGAGTGTAATAAACAACACCGGTTGCAGGATTCGCAAGTTGCGTACCAGGTAATTGACGAATACCCTTTTTATTGGGCTCCAATATCGCTTGCATTTTTATATAATCATTTGTCGCCAGGAAATCCTTAGTTATTAGAGTTTGGATACCGCTTCCAAGCGCACTCGTATAGTTAAGCGCCTCCTTCTCTGCAGGACTCAACTCACGTTCTTCAAGGATTTTCGCTATGTAAACGCTATTATTCGTCGTAATAATATTCTCCACTCCCGAGCTCGAAACTGCTTCCGGGACAAATAGAGGCGAGAGCAAATCGACAGTATTACTTACGCTGCGGCTACTTAATGTCAACATTGTTTTAAGCTCAGCTATCGCCTCACTTGCTTCTAAAGCAGCTAGTAATAATCGCTGATCTTTCAGGTCTACTTCAGGTGGTAGGTGAGGTAAAGCGTTGTAAGGTTTTGTTGGATCCGGCTTCATAGTACTTTATATTCCTTACTTGAAATTATAAAGTACTACCGCCCAAGTGTCTAGTGTCTATAAAGTACTTTTTGCAGGCTTATTTTACCTAATTGAACATCTACGGCCACGCTTAAAAATACGAGCGAAAACCATCCAAAGTGAATCGAACTCATTTTACAGAGATGGTGAAAAATAAAGAGTTCGACAAAATAAATTGTCGAACTCTTCTTGATCTGTAATTTCAATTTGGTGATCCCACGGGGATTCGAACCCCGGTTGCCGGGATGAAAACCCGGTGTCCTAACCATTAGACGATGGGACCGTCTTTTGTCGCTGTTTGCGGCGAGCATTTCGCCGCTTCTGGACTGCAGAATTGTACCATAACAGAGGCCAAAAGCCAAGGATCTGAAAAAACAAAACCTCCGCTAGCGGAGGAATGTAAGAACGAGCGGTCAGTCATGCTCAATCACATATATTGTACCATGCCGAGCGCCCGGACACTAGACAGTTATCCACAATTTTGGCGTATTTTACGATTCTCTGCTTCTAAACTGATGCAGCGTCATTCAGTAGGCTTCTCGCCACCAGACACCTGAGCCAGCTTCGACTTGGCAAAAGTAAACCCAAACGTACTGCCCTTGCCTTCTGTGCTCTTGAAGATAATCGCGCCGCCCTGGGCGATCACCACCTTCTTTGCCATGAACAACCCGAGTCCAGTGCCGTCAGGGCGCGCCCGCTTAGCATTGTGAGCCCGATAAAACTTCGTGAAGAGATGCGGCTGTTCAGCTCGCGGCACGCCGATGCCGTTATCAGTTACCAGCAGTTCCACAGTCTGTGGCTTGTCGATGAGCCGCGCCTCAATCTTGCCGCCGCGCGGCGTGTAATAGATGGCATTGTCGAGGAAGTTCATCACCACCTGGCGCATCTTGGTGTCGTCGAGCATCAGCGTAGGGAAATGCTCCGGCTTGTCGTAGACCAGCTCCAGGTCACGACCCTTGGCCGTCTCCACCAACTGCTTCACCTCATCTGACACGAGCTGCGCCAAATTTACCGGCGACGCCTCAATCAAAAACTTACCCGTGCGCAGCCGCGACACATTCAACAGATCAGAAATGAGATACACCATCCGCTGCGCGCTGACAAACGACTGATTGAGCAGCTTGCGCTGCATGGGCGTCAATTTACCCCCGTCGCCGTCGAGCACCATGCTCACGTAGCCTTTCACACTGGTCAGCGGCGTACGCAGCTGGTGCGAGGCCATACTTATAAAGTCGTCTTTGGTTTCGTCAAGCTTGCGGAGCTTGTCGTTCGCTCGCCGCAAGTGACTCGTCGCATCCTCAACCTTTTGCTGCAAGGTTTCATTAAACCGCTCAATCTCTTCAAAACGCAGCGCGTTCTGAATGGCAAGTGTCATCTCGTTAGCAATAACTGTTAATGTATTGACGTCAGTCTCGTTATATAAGTCACCGTTCTTCTTAAGGCCCAAGAGCATAAGGCCTATTATTCCGTCAGACTGATTCCCTAATTTAACGACCGCCCCAATTTTATATCTATCAAAGCAGTCTAATAATGTTGTACGCGTTTGATCGTTGCGCGGAGTGTTGGCCACTATCACCGTGTCAGCCGCACGGCGAATTCCTTCATTTAGTAAATACTCGTCATGCTCGCCCATATGCACAGCCTGCGGATTAGCAAAAGAATAGCCAGGCGTAGTCGCAGTTCTGTAAATCGTAGTAACACAAAAAGAAGCTTTGAGCGTTTGTTCCAAAAGCTGCATAGACGTTTCAAGCAAGTCCTTAACTTCTATCTTGTTTACTAAATTAGAGTTAAACGAACTAATAAACTGCGATGGACTATATACGTCTTTAAAAAATAAGCCCGAAGTTAGCTTAGTGAATAGTAGACGTAGTGGACCGAAACTAAGGCTTGCTAAAACTACGAGGGAAAGAAAGAGCGCCCTTTCTTGTCCATTCAGGGTATAACTGTTCCCCCCAATGATATTAAAAAGCATAATCTGCAAGAAACCCACAAGAGATACGATAACAACTAGGCCGGCAGCATAACCGAGGGAACGAAGTACTAATAACTTAACGTTCAGAAAACTATACTTCAATACGCTATATGCCATGCTAGTAATGAAAACAATCGCAGTCAAGTTACTGATTAGATTCGTAAGTCCAGATCCGTAGCCTAAGAGAGGAATTACTACATCTGTCAGCAAAGATACGCTAATCATAAGACTCAACGCATAAAAGATAATTCGCAAAGGCCGACGTTCTTTAGGCGTGGCCTGTTTGTACGCGGCATAGAGGCGAACAACAAGAGTAGCGGATAGTATAAATAGCGCCACCGCCACAGATACGCTCAGGCTGCCCGGAATTATGCTATAGCCATCAGACACCCCATCTGTGAATCGTTGTCTTACTCCGGTAACATTCAGCCTAGTTAGAGCTATAGGAGTCACTAGCGCAGTAAACAAAATACTCGCAAAATTCAGCTTTTTAAACGGCTTCGTCTGAAAGTATGCGGCGTCAATAAACAACCCGAAGAATAGCAATGCAAGTAACGGGCCTACGTAGACTACCCTGTTATAAAATAGCGTCAGACCGCCGGCCAGATTAGACAAATAAAGCGTGACGACCCACTCGACCATACACAAAAGGGCGATCGAAAAGTAAACTCGTACCTTGAGCACAATATTTTTGGAAAGATAGACCAAAGCCCCACAAAAAAGTGAGACGAGAGCCACAAGCGAAATTAGTACAAGATCAATCACTGTTATAGTTGCCAGATTATTTATTGGCTACTTAGACTATAACAATTATCCTCTAAACTGTTAATGGTTTGCCGTATTTCTATGGAATCGTCCAAGAACCGGCAGCCGGGCCACGACAGAACTAAAGGCATCAAATGCCACGAACCCCAAGGAAGGTATTGCCGCCTCAGGGGGAAATGTCTCTACTATACCTGCACCTAGGACAGCTGCTGCACCTAGCGCACCTACTCCATTAATGATTACGCCAGTCTCAACAGCGTTTTTCCATCTAGGCAAATTATCGAATCTTGCAGCAAGCCGGTTGTACCCAGGGCCCATAACCGCAACACCTAGACCGCCGAGGAGCACGCACCAGCTGGCAGTATATGCGCTCCCCACCCACGCTGCGCGATGTTCAGCTCTATGTAGTATGTCACTAGCTGAACCCGATGCAAATGAGTACACCGTACCGGCAACAGCGGTCGCCCCTAATACTGCCTTCACCCGGTGGTTGCCTGCCCAGTCTTTGACGTTCTTTGCAGACCGTTTCAAACGCTCTTTTATCGGGGTCGGCGGTTGCTGAGGTAAATCATAGGCGCACAACACGCCATAACTTTTAGATGAAATGTCCGGCTTCCACGCATCACGTATTAATCGCAATGGTTTGCAACCCATTTGAACATACATCTTCAGCAGACCGTCTAGCGGCAATTCTTCATCACCGACGACTTCTACGGTGCGCCAATATTCTTCAGCCATATTGGCAATGACAACTGGATCCTGGGAGTCGAGCTTTTGCTCTGACGCACGCCGCTCTATCCATGAAGCAAGACCAGGCAGACGGCTCTCGAAGTATGCCCTCTTTACGCCAAACTCAGCACCCATTTGCACTGCATCTGCCATAAGATCCAAACGATTACCATCGCCCACACCCCGCTTAATTGCTAGATTAAAGATGTAACCGTTCTTACCCTCTGGCTTATAGACCCTCCGCAAGACCTCGTTATCAGTCATATCATATGTGGCCTTCTCGAGGTCCCGTGGGCTGAGATTCGTAGGACAACAGACCATGGTTCCATAGACTTCCCCTTCAGGAGTCTGTAGGACGCGAACCCAGTCACCAAGCAATTCTACCCGCTCGCGATATTTGCGCTCCACATTTTCGCGCACTCCGTCGCTAGGGTCTACGCCGTAAACATCCGGATAGCAAGTAAGTTCAACACCCGCCAAAGCAGATACGTCTTCAAAAGTTGCACCGCGGACCTTTGGTCGCTCTGCCAAAGCCACCTGTAATTCAGGCTGAGGTATCACATCGGTTTCCACCCGATAATCCTCGACTGACATTTTCACCTCATCTCTTTATAGAAAAAAGCAGCACCCTTCGCTGGGTGCTGCTTAATCTTCTAATATTCCTTCTGCAATGCAGAATGTAGAGCAATAATATCCCAGAATGTTGCAATAATCAAATATTTATGTGATAAAGGTCACACGGAATCAAGGAGGTAGCGATAGGACAATTTGACGACAGCAATCGTCCCTCTTATTGCATAAGCACTTCCAAATATGCTACTACTAATAGGTACCAAAAGAACGTCAGGCGATATGTCACCCACAAAAGTAGCCGTTATCGAAGACGATCACGATATACAGTTTCTGTATAAAATGAAACTGGAGCTTGCTGGATTCAAGGTTGGGGTGGCTGATGATGGTGAGCGCGGACTCGTGCTCGTTGAACAATTTAGGCCGGATATAATCTTGCTGGATCTGATGATGCCAGTGATGACTGGAGCGGAGATGCTCGCCGCTCTCCGCGCGCGTGCGTGGGGAAGCGGCATGCGCGTCGTAGTCCTCACCAATATCAGTAAAGATGAAGCGCCACCGGCGCTTCGTTTTTTACATGTCGATCGTTATGTGGTGAAGGCGCAGCAAACACCCGCACAAGTTGTAGAAATTATCCGCGAGGTTTTGGGTCTTGGCAGAGGCCCAACTTAGTGGCATCATGTATGTCCACCATTAATCACAGTGCTACACTAAAATAAAGAAAGCAGGAACACGACCATGGCGACCAAAATAGCAATCATCGAAGACGACGAAGCCATCTCGCAGATGTACCGTCTGAAGTTCGAGGCTGAAGGCTATGAGGTGGAAACAGCCGACAATGGCAAATTGGGCCTGGAGCTCATCCAGAAGATGTCGCCCGATATCGTACTGCTCGATCTCATGATGCCCATTATGACTGGCGAAGAAATGCTCGCTAAGTTGCGCAAGCAGTCCTGGGGTAAGAACGTGCGTGTGATCATCCTAACGAACCGCGGCGAGCAAGAAATTCCGCCAGAGGTGAAGAATCTGGATGTAACGGCGCTCATTCTAAAGGCCAGCATGACGCCCCGCCAGGTGGCCGAACTCGTCAAAAATAAACTTTCACTCGCCGCATAGAATTCGGCCAGCTCAGCGCGACCTCTAGGGATACTGATTGCCTTCTGCATATGTCCCGACCGCCTTGCTGCGTCCAGCAAAAGCATGCTGAAACGTGCCGTTCAGCGGGGCCTGAATCTCAGCCATCCTTCAGATAAACACAGGCCTCAATCGACAGACTGACGGGCAGCGCGAATAACGTTTTCGAATAAGGCGCAGACGGTTAAAGGGCCGACGCCGCCTTTGGTTGGCGTAATCGTCAGGTCGTCTCGCTCGTAAACATCTTCGGCAAGATCGCCGACCGTTTTGCCGCCTTCGCTGGCCGTGCCGGCGTCCACTACAACAGCGCCTTGCTTAATCATCTCAGCGTGCAAGATCGCTGGGCTACCAGTGGCCGTAATAATCACGTCAGCTTCCGAAACTTCGGAGGGCAAGTCTTCGGTCGATCGATCCGCCACATGCACATCGATCCCCGAGGCCTGAAAAATTCGTTCTAAAGGCGCACCAACCAGCTTGCCACGACCAATCAAAAGCACCCGTTTCCCCTCCAGACTGATGTTGTAGCCTGCCAAAAGCCACAAAATTGCCATCGGCGTCGCTGGATCGAACTGCGCCTGCGCGCCCAAAGCATCCACATCTTTCTCTGGCGCCACCAAATTCACAATTTCGTCGGTTTCTTCCGGCCGTTCTAGGGGCAGCTGCACGATAATCCCGTGCACACTGGGATCGGCATTCAGTTGCGCGATCACAGCCCCAGCCTCGGCCTGCTTGATCCGGTGGACATCTGTCTCTATAAGGATATCCGTACCGTAGCGCTGCTTCATCCGCATATACACGTCGATCACCGGGTTGTCCACCGTAACCACAATCGCAAGCTTCGGCGCTACCCTATGCGCCTGCCTGAGCGCCCGCGCCTCATGCGCCTGTCGCTCCTTGATATATCCGGCCAGTTCTTTGCCGTTTAAGACTTTCATCAGAGTCTATTATAGCCTAAGATTATCACGCAATATAGTAGACAAATCGCAAGATTCTCAATATAATTGAACGCTGTGAAAAACGAATCCGTCAAACCGTCGCGCCTGGCGTGTGAAGTTTACCCTGAAGTGTTTGCCCCGGTTAGCGATACCGGCCCCTCACTTAATGAGATTACGGAGTCCAAGCTGCTGTGTGCGGCGTGCATCCGATTAAGAAGCTGCCGCACCAAAGCCATGGAAGTGCCGACGGGAACAATGGGCGGTCTGACCGAATGGGAACGAAGAGCCATGCGACAAGCGAGATTAGGCGGCTCAGAGCGTGCTGCCGCCGCTGCAAAACGTGCACGTTCCGTGATGAAACCACTTCCTGAAGGTGAAACAAATGACTGGTTCGAATCCCCTAATCCGCCAGTAATACTTGACAGTGTACCATTAGAAGCAGCCGAGGTTCGGCCTGCCACCGAAACTTTGGAGGCTGAATATACCGTAGAAACTCTCTCTGTAGTGGATCCAGGCCCAAAGCTTGGTAAGTCCGACCCCATTCCGGTAGCGCCGCTGGGGAACACTCCTCAGCCAGTAGCCCGTTACCATCGTTCCTAACGACTGCGCCTTGCCAAAACAGGGGCCATTTGCTAAAATAATGTGGTTCAATCGGGCCAGTAGCTCAGCTGGTTAGAGCACCTGCCTCTTAAGCAGGGTGTCGAGGGTTCAAGTCCCTCCTGGCCCTCCAATTGAAAATAACAGATACTATTTCGCTACTAATTAAGACTCTCGACCTTGAGAGTCTTTTTATATCTGTTAAGAAGTTCTAATCCCTTTTGCTATCATTACCTTATGAAGCTATACCTTTCGTCATACTTTTTTGGGAAATCTCCTGAAAAGCTAATCAATTTAATTGAACCAGGTAAAAAAGTTGCAGTAGTCATGAATGCTGGCGATATTTATGGCGATGAAAAGCGTCCAGCATATTTATCTAAGGAAGTTGAGAAGTTTCAGCAATTTAGTATTGTTGCCGAGGAGTTGGATTTAAGAACTTACTTTGATGATGGTGCTGGATTAGCTAGAAAATTGGCTGAGTACGGAGCTGTTTGGGTAATGGACGGAAATAGCTTTGTTCTTCGTAGGGCCATGAAATATAGTGACTTCGATAAACTCATAGTGCCGTTGGTCCAAAATGGTTCAATCGTATACGCTGGTTTTAGCGCTGGAAGTGTAATCGCGACCAAAACACTTAAAGGTATAGAATTAGTAGATGACCCCCTCCAAATCCCGCCAAACTACAATGAAGAGATCATATGGGACGGTCTCGGGCTCGTCGATTTCTCCTTAGCACCGCATTACAAATCCGACCATCCAGAAAGTGCAGGGATTGATAAAGTAGTTGCTTACTTCGAGGAAAACGGTATCCATTTCAAGGCAATTAGCGACGGTCAAGCAATCATAGTTTCGGACGACCAGATTGAAATTGCTGATTGATTCTCGATTATCTCGTTTGTAGTAGTGCGAACGATAGCACTCCAATCCCGTTTACCCAAAAACTCCTCATCTTGGGGAGTTTTTTGTTGGTATGATTACCCTATGTTTCCTGCCCAACCTGTTACATTCTGGCACTACTTTATTCATTACTATCGGCGCTCTGACAAAATAGTCTTGCGCATCGCCGGAAGAGTAGTCGCTCCAGCCTGAAGTCGCTTACGCCGATGCGCCAAAACGCTGCGCCGAGCGAGCTCGCGCTTTGGCCGCTTCGATATCGCGATTGCGCGGCTGCGCTTGGGTGACCAAATCTTCGAGCAAGTGCTGGCTGGCGTGCGCGATCGCTTCCACGGCGTGATTAAAAACGGCTTCATTGGCAACCGACGGCTTTTGAAACCCCGAAATCTTTCGCACAAATTGCAGCGCAGCGGCCTGCACCTCATCGCTCGTGGCATGCGGTTCAAAATTATACAGCTGCTTGATATTTCTACACATAGTTACATTATAACAAAAATGGGTGCAGTTACGGCGTGACAAAAACGCTCATATAACCAATTGACGGCAACCAGCTTCACACGTTAACTAGTTAACACTCGATGGCTGGCCACCAAAAATTGCCGGCTTACCGCCAACGAAACGAACGTCGCCATCATCATATACGACCGCTTGCGTATCGGTTAGCCCATATAACTTGAACGGATGATGCTCGAGTAAAGGCGCAAGCCGCTGAGCGGTGCGCCTCGGGTGATCTGCCCGCTCAAAATGCGGCAAAATATTGAAATCCACGAACCCAAAAGTCGGCTGTGTCAGGTAGTCCGCCGCCGAGCCATATTGATCTTCCCAATACGCCGAATCTTCGATCTGGCGACCAAGCACATTTGCACCAGCCGACGTGCCCACAACCACCTTTCGTTCAATCATTTTAGCAAGCAATGTGTCGAAGCCGATCTCACGAAATAGCTTCGGCAGCACCATTTGCGCGCCGCCCACAATGTACAGCACATCGGCAAACTCCAGCCGCTGCTCAATTTCCTGAAGATCGTAGGCACGGAGATTCACGAATGATACCGTGCCGGCGAAGTATTGCTTGAGCAAAACCAGCTCGTCGATCAGCCAGCTTTCGTCTCTTCCGGGGCCAATGTCGACATAAGCTTCGTTGATAATTGCAATGTTTATGTGGACGGCATCTTTGCCGACTAGTTCGACAACAGCCGCTGCGATCTCCGGTGTCGTAAAACCTTGCGAAGCGAGGACGAGTTTCATGCAGGCAATTATACCCAAGTCTAGGCGGAAGAGAAACGCAAGAAAGGTTGACACGAAGCGGTGCAACATGACCACCTCTGATATACTGAGTACAATGAACGAGCCGTGTTTTTATCGCATCAGCGTAAAAGCCTTGATTCTCAATGAACAGGGGCGCTTTCTGATGGCGCGCGAGCCGGATGGTACGTGGGATTTACTGGGCGGCGGGCTTGACCACCAAGAAGATCCGATTGCAGCACTCAAGCGTGAGATCACCGAAGAAACCGGACTCGTTGTAACGCATGTTTCATCAGCGCCGCAATACTTCGTGACCGCCGAACGAGCCGAGAGGGGTATTTTCATCGCCAATGTCTTTTACGAAGTACGAGTCCAAGACCTCAGCTTTACCCCTTCAGACGAGTGCGAAGAGCTGCGATTCTTTACCGCTCACGAAGCGCGGGGCGTAAAAATCCTGCCTAACGTCGCGAAATTTCTGGAAGTATACGAGCCGAACGCTCGACAGGGCTAGCCAAGATGGATGCACTGCAAATCCGTGAAGCGGAAATCGCGCTACGAGCCGCCGACCCGGTGCTCAGCGTGCTGATTCAAGCGCAAGGCCCGGTTACACTCACCCGCCGAACTGATTATTTTGCCTCGTTGTGCCGCACGATTGTCGGACAACAAGTTTCGGTCAAAGCCGCAGCGACCATCTTTGGCCGCTTTGAAACGACAACCGGTTTAGAACCAGTAAAAGTTGCTGCGCTCACGCCAGAACAAGTCAAAACCATCGGGTTGTCACGCCAAAAAGCTAGCTATCTGACCGACCTTGCCAAACACTTCGTCGACGAACCAACCATTTACGACCATCTGGAAAAACTAAGTGACGTCGAGATAATTGCCGAACTCACCGAAGTCAAAGGCATCGGCGTCTGGTCCGCGCAAATGTTCCTCATTTTCACACTTGGCCGCCCCGATGTTTTCGCCCCCGACGACGCCGGTTTGCAACGCGCTATCACGCAACTCTACAAAATGGAAACCGCACCGTCCAAAGCCGATCTCTTAAAACTATCCGAAAAATGGCAACCCTACCGCAGCATCGCCAGCCTGCATCTGTGGAAATCCCTAGACAACACTCCTGCCGAGTAACCTAACCAGGTGTTATAGTCTTTCCATGATCAGTACGCAGCAGCCGGAAGATTTTTCTGCACGGTTTGAGGTCGTAAGTTGCTTCATCGAACAACCAGGTGGCAAGATTCTTATCCTGTTGCGCTTGCCGCACAAATCCGAGGGCGGCAAGTGGGGACCGCCAGCTGGCAAAGTCGAGCCAGATGAGTCCCTGGAATCGGCGATTATCCGCGAAGCCCAGGAAGAAACCGGCATCTCCCTGCAAGACCCTGTGCTATTTGAAACGTACTGTGTTCGCTACCTCGAGTATGATTTCTTGTATCATGTCTTTCATACGACAACACCAGCCGATACTTTAGTGCGAATCTCGCCTACAGAGCATCAAGATTTTCGCTGGGTTACGCCAAAAGAGGCGCTAGAATTGGAGCTCGTTACCCACCAGGACGACTGCACGCGGTTCTTTTATTTTCCTTAAATCAATATCCGGCGGGCAGCATGCTACGATAGAGTTGATGCAAAAAGTCTATCCACCAGTTATCGTCGTTGATGAGAACGACCACGAGATCGGAACAGCGATGGTGGCCGAGGTGTGGCAGAAGGGACTATACCACCGGATTGCTTCAGTATTCGTACTTGATGATGCCGGGCGGATGTTGTTGCAGCTCCGCAGCACAGATGCAAAGATGCATCCAGAATGCTGGGATCAAGCAGCTGGTGGACATGTAGATGCCGGGCAGACCTACGACCAGACAGCAGAGAATGAACTTGCCGAAGAACTAGGCTTGACAGACGTCAAGTTGGAGCCGCTCGGCACGTTTCGGACCAACGAAACGCTCGATGATGGGCGCATTATCAATCAATTCGAGCGTGTTTATCTCGCGACTGTACCGCAAAATACTAAGCTCAACCCCGACGCCGAAGAGGTCAAGACGGTGCAATGGTTCAATCGGTCTGAACTCAAAACGCTCATCGCAGAGCATCCCGAAAAGTTTACGTCTGGGCTCCGCCAGGCTCTCCGTAATTTCATGCCCGACTTTATCCGCTAGTTAATTCCCGGCCTACCAGAAGCGATATCTATACAGACGGGTGTATAGTAAAAGCATAAGATAGGAGCAGGTATGTTTCAGCCTACAGCAGCATTCAGCGGATTTTCAGTGAACGATGTAGCCGCGGCCAAGACGTTTTACGGCGAGACGCTGGGACTTGAGGTGCAAGAGACGCCGCAAGGCTTGCGGCTGCAGCTGCCCAGCGGCCACGAGGTGTTTGCCTACCCCAAGGAGAATCATCAGCCGGCAACATATACTATGCTGAATTTTGTGGTGGATGACATTGCGGCGGCGGTCGATGCTCTGACTAAACGTGGGGTCACCTTTGAACGGTACGACGGCATGCAACAAGATGAAGAGGGCATCGCCCGCGGCCTTGCCCGTAATATGGGCCCAGATATCGCCTGGTTCAAGGATCCGGCCGGCAACATTCTGTCTGTCATGCAGACAGCTTAAATCCTGCGCTATCGACCGAAACGACTTGTAACCGTTTTGGCACATGCGCAAACTTGTGTTCATAAAGCCACTTCCCTGTACGTTTGCACAAGCATTCGTACAAACGTGCGCTGTGCGACATTTGTATCGCCCTTTATTGCCGAAAATGCGGTATTATAAGGTGACGATGCAGACCGAGATCGAAGCGAAGTGGCTGAATATCAACCCCGACACGCTCCGTGCCGCTCTGCAGCGCATTGGCGCAACCTGTGTGACACCTGAGCGGCTGATGCGCCGCGCAACCTTTGACCACCCGGGACTTACCCAGAAGAATAGCTGGGTTCGCGTGCGCGATGAGGGCGACAAAGTAACGCTCAGCTACAAACAACTGGACGACCGTACGGTGCACGGCACCAAAGAGATCTGTTTGGTCGTCGATAACTTCGCGACTGCTCGTAGTTTTGTCGAGATGATCGGCCTGACCCAAAAAAACTACCAAGAAACCCGACGGGAGAGCTGGAAACTTGGTGACACCGAAATCGATATCGACTTCTGGCCATGGATCCCACCACTCGTTGAAATTGAAGCCCCTAGTGAAGACGAAGTATACGCAGTCGCCGAAAAATTAAAATTAGCGAAGGGACAGGCCTTGCATGGGAGTGTCGAAACTGCCTACCAGGCCGTCTACAATGTGACAGATGATGAAGTTAATCAGTGCCCCGAGATCAAGTTCGTTGAAATCCCAGACTGGCTGCGCGAGCGAGCGAGGCAAATACCATGATCATCCTGGTCGACATGGACAACACCTTGGCCGATTTCGACGTCGCATTGCTCGAGCGCTGGCGCGAACTATACCCCAACGAATTCCACGTGCCACTTGAAAAGCGCACTACCTTTTACACGTTTCTAGACTATCCCGAACATCTCCAAGACAAAATCCACGACCTCTGCCATAGTGAGGGTTTTATCCGTAATCTACCACCGGTAGAAGGCGGCATCGAAGCCGTCAAAGAAATGCTGGAGCGCGGTCACGACGTCCGTTTTTGCAGCTCGCACCTCTTCCAGTATGACAATAGCGTACTAGAGAAATACCGGTGGATCGAGCAACATTTTGGCCGAAAACTGGTCGATCGCATTGTTTTCACCCGCGACAAAACGCTGATTCACGGCGACATACTCATCGACGACAAACCGGCAATTAGCGGCCTGCGAAAACCCGATTGGGAGCACGTTATTTACGACCGCCCGTACAACCGCCAGATTACCGGCCAACGTCGCCTCACTTGGGCAAACTGGCGGGACATTCTCTTCCCTGAAGAAACCGAACCCGCAGCCACTTAAATGTTGGCTGCTTTGACAGCTTCCGCGGATCGCCGACTGGCAAGCAACCAATATACCAACACACCTACCGCCACGAACGATACAAACCGCAATGCCCAAAAGGCGTTGTAATCCTTGAATAACCAGCCCAGCACAAAGCTCGATGGAATCGAAATAATCCGCCCCACCACCGATAACACCGACAAAATTGAAGCGCGCACTGCCGACGGCGTATTATCTTGAATACGTGTTTGTATCTGGTTAAATAATGCGGCGGCGGCCACTGCCTGAATCATAAACAGCACCAGACTTGGCCAAGCATCAACAAAACTCATAGCAGCCAGCGGCAAAACTGTCGCGATCACCAGCGGTGTAATATGCGCGTGCAGCCGGTGTGCTACCGCGCTGCCCAGCGCCCACGTAAACGCATACGCCGCCCATAAAAGACCGATTAGCTCAGCATGCGACACATACCGCAGCATGTACAACTGGCCAAAATCCACCTTAAACACCTCTGTTACCATCAGAACGCTCATCACCACTGCCAGGGCGCGCAAGACCCGGGCTTGGGTGAGTGCGCGCGCCACGGCGCCCAGCTGTTTGAGCATCTTTTCTTTGCCTTCTGGCTTATGAAACACCGGCTCGCGAAGCGTCAGCATGACGGCGATGTTCAATACGCAAGAAATAATCGTCATAAAATAGTTAGCGCGGTAGCCATACCGATGCGCAATAAAACCGCTGGCAATGTTCGCAACCCCTGCGCCCACCAAAAACAGCGCATACGCTCGGCCATTGACCTTGCTATACGCAGCCGCTTTGTCCTCCTCGGCCAGGCTGTCGTAAATAATCGCCTGAAACGTACCGTTGGTGGCAATGCAGTAGATACCGTAAAAGGCGTAACCGATGATGTACTGCAGCAAGCCATGACTCTCACCCAATGTTATTGATGCAGCAATCAGCGCAACCGCGGATACCACCAGCATGCCCTTGCGGCTCCATTTATCGGCCACGATGCCGGCTGGAATATCAAAAATAAGATTGAAGAAAGAAATAAAGGCCGTCGCAATACCGATGCCAATCGTATCGATGCCAATACTGTTCATGAACAGCTTTTCGATACCGTACCAAAATACCATGCCGGTCAGAAAATTACTGAGGTACAATTTTTGTATTTGAGTGAGTCGCATGCCTGCACATTATAACTTACGCTATACCTGGCGTCGATTATAGCTTGGCAAATCGTAGTAATCTGTCAGATCAACTAAAAGCAATGAGCTTCACCGCTTTCACCGTGGCTCTTCTACGACAGCCCGTAGCTTGCATGAGATACTTGACATAAGCTTTATAATTTGCTATTATACCGTTAACTAAAGTTTTCTCTTTAGCATAGCGTCACTGATTCCCCTCTGGAAATCACATTATTTCGAAAGCAAACCTCTCTTTGCGTGCGGCAGACGCCGCGTTCATATCATCAGCAACTTTTTAATTACATAATTCTTACATAAAAAGGAATATCCATGAACCAACCCAATGACCGGCCGCGCAGTGCGGCCATAACCAGTGCATCCTTGCCGAATAAAACACGCAGCGCGGCACTTCGCGCACAGCGGCGCAACCACGAGGATGCCCAGAAAGTGAGCGCGCAGTTCGCGCCAGCATCGGCTGTAAAAAGTCGCAGCACGCAAGTCCTAGATGAAACCGGCAAGCTCAAAATCACCTTCCTCGGTGGCCTCGACAGCGTCGGCGAAAAGAATATGGCCGTGATTGAATACGGCAACGACGCACTTGTGCTCGACTGCGGTAGCAACCTCGGTATCGACCTGCCCGGCGTTAATTATGAAATCAACGACCTCGCATATCTGGCGCACATTCGCCACAAATTGCGCGGCTACATCATCACTCACGGCCACCTCGACCACATTGGCGGATTGCGTCACACCGTGCCGCAATTTCCCGCGCCAATTTTGGGCTCGCGCTATACCATTGGCGTTATTGAACGCAGTTTTACGGAAGAAGCCAGCGGCTTCACGCCAGAATTTGTCATCACCAATATTGATAATCATGAACGGCACGCCATCGGCGTCTTTAGCGTGGAGTGGATTCGCGTTACACATTCCGTTCCTGACCCGACAGCAATTTGCATTGAAACGCCCGTGGGCCGCATCATTGCCACCGGCGACTTTCGCCTCGACCCCGAGCCGCTCGATAACCTACCGAGCGACATCACTCGACTGAAACAACTCGGCGACGAAGGTGTCCTGTTGCTGCTCAGCGAAAGTAGTTACACCGCCGCGCCAGGACGTACCCCCACCGAGCACACCTTGCAAGCCAGCTTCCATAAGCTCATCGCCGAAGCCCCTGGCCGCATCTTCGTGTCAATTTTCTCCAGCAACATTAACCGCATCCAGATGATCATCAACGCTGCGGTAGCTGCCGGACGACATGTGGCGCTTGACGGTCGCAGCATGCTCGGTTATGTCGAAATCGCCGTCCGTCAAGGCATTCTAAAAGTGCCAAAGGGCGCCATCTTGCCCATGCAGCAAGCCGCGACACTTCCCGACGATCAACTACTGGTCGTCTGCACCGGCGGACAAGGCGAGGCGAATGCCGCCCTCCGCCGCATGAGTGAGGGCACACACAAGCACATCAAACTCACCGGCAGTGACACCGTCGTCATCAGCTCCACGCCCATCCCCGGCAACGAACTCAGTTACGAGCAACTCAGCGACCAGTTGAGCGCCCAGGGCGTACGCTTGTTTCGCCACCCCACGCACGAACTAGATGGCTGCGGGCCGCTACACGTTTCGGGCCACGCTCGGCGTGAAGAACTGCGCGAAATGATCCAACTCGTACGGCCCAAGTTTTTCGTACCAGTACACGGTGGCCACTTATATCGCCGTTATCACCGTGATCTCGCTCTCGAGGAGGGCCTGCCACGTGCAAACATCGCCCTACCTGGCAACGGCGACAGCCTGCTATTCACTCAAGATGCAATGACGCCCGGGCAAGCAGTGCCACACGGCAGTCTGCTCGTCGACCAAAATGGCGACGTCGTCGAAAACATTGTCGTCACTGATCGGCTCCTGCTGAGCCAATCTGGCATCGTCACCGTCGTGCTAACTATCGAAAAGAAGACCGGTGGCCTGCTTACCAGCCCCGACATCATCAGCCGCGGCTGGATTGCCATGCGTGGTTCCGAAGAGCTATTACAGCAGCTGCGCGCCGAACTCCGCCGGGCAGCAGGGCAACGCTTCACCCGTGTCGAACTCGCCCGATTTAAACAAGAACTCCGCGACTTCATCACCCACTTCCTGTTCGACAAAACCGGCCGCAGCCCCATCGTCATACCAGTGGTCAATGCAGTAACCAGCTCAGCGGCCACCGCAAAAACCACTTCAAAACCGAAAGACCCACCAGCCGCGCAACAATCCCCCAAGCCAACCGAAGCCCAACGCTTCACCGAACTCCGCGCCCGCTTGCTCACCCGACGCTAGCGGCTCGTGACAATACTAACACCCCGCTCACCCATCGTCATGCACAGACACAAAGCGATCCATCATGCCTGACTTCTCTTGTTTAGCCGCCAGGCAGCAACTGCAAGGCCGGCCGTAGCTAATCCAATACGGCGGCGACTTTGTTGTCTCTCGACCTGCTGCGCTTGCGCGAATTCAGGACTAATTTTCCCTGCGAGGCCGCGTATCAGTATTCGTATCGCTTTTCCATCGAGCGATGCACCAACTTTTTCCATTACACGAGGGTGTTTGATGTTCGCCGCACGCATCTCGGTCATGATCGCATCGTCGCCTATCGTGATTCGATACGTGTACACCATGGGCTGCTTGCCGTCTGGCTTTGCAGCCCATCTACTAGCATAACAAATACTTCGCTTCTCTTCGTTGATGTCAATAACTTCCACGTAGTTAGGTTCACCGGAATCGCCATGGCCAACATCACGCATGAGTGCCCCAACATGTGTCGGTTCGATACCATCTAGCGTGTCCGGAGATTGCAGATTTTTCGGCAACCACCTCTTACTCGGCACCAGCCACCCAGCCCCTCCTTCGCCGCCGCTTTCCTGGTTGCCTGCGAGGCGCAGCCGTTTCATCCACTCCCATGCGGCCACGGGGTCGAGCGGCTGACCAGTCGCGGGATCGATTGGCAAGGTTTCACTGGCCTGCCAGGATACTTGCACGAAGGTATCCGGAAGAAAAACTTCCTCTCGCCGCGGTTCTATGGGCGGCAATAACTCAGCACCAATTTTCTCGGTCATGTGTTCTCCTACTTTAGAAACGGAGCCGGCCTCCAATTGTCATGATACGGAGGGTGTCTCCGCTTGTCAAGGACGATCATTTCAAGTACAGTACCTCCTATGGTGAGCACGCTCCGCGCTGACGCACAGCGCAATTACGAACAAATTTTGCAGGCCGCCGAGCAACTTTTGAAAGAGGTAGGCTCGGCGGTCACCTTTGAGCGTATCGCCGAAAAGGCGCATGTTGGCATTGGCACGCTGTATCGACACTTCCCTACTCGCCTCTCCCTATTCCAAGCCACATATGAGACGAAGACCCGCCAGGTTGCTGCCAAAGCCACGACATTGCTCACAACCGCAGCACCAGATCGAGCCCTGCGCGCTTGGCTCGGTATGGTGGTAGAGTATTCGGCACGTTACAGCGGCTTTAACAATCTCGTAGAACTCGCCGTAACCGACCAAGCTTCGCCCATTGCCCAAGCCGGTGAAAACTTAGTGAAGGCTGCACAAAAGGCACGCCTCATTCGGAGCGACGTTGCTGTCGCTGATATCCTCAAGCTCATAAACGGCCTGCTTACCGGCACATCCGAGGCAGACATCGAGCAGGCCGAAAAACTGATTGAAATCGTCGTTGACGGATTAAAAGCCGATTAG
>Ga0207654_10000377_pt1 | contig 25958 bp, 17 predicted proteins | sample KBSC64metaG_FD_184355 | JGI IMG/M metagenome (GOLD analysis project Ga0207654, IMG submission 184355) | Corn rhizosphere microbial communities from Kellogg Biological Station, Michigan, USA - KBS C6-4 metaG (SPAdes) (version 2) | ecosystem: Host-associated > Plants > Roots > Rhizosphere > Soil...
CGACCAGGCGCTGTACTACGCGAAAAGCAGTGGGCGCAACCGCGCCTGCCATTACGACGACCTCGTCGCGCACGGCCTGCTGCAGACCGTCGCCTCCAACGACACCGCCGAATTCTTTTGAACGCGCCTTGCGCGCTCAAGCCACCTGCAGGAAGCGCAGCGGGTCGACCTGCCATTTTTCCGGCGCCTCGTGGCGCACGATCCTGTCGCCGCCGCCGAAGCCCAGGCCGCGCGCCAGGTCCACCGTCTCCGGCTTGATATAGGCCTGGCTCTTCGTGCTGTAGAACACGTTGACCTTGGGCGTGAGCAGGCTCGTCTCGTGCGGCTCCACCACGACGCCCAGCCGTCCGGATTCCAGCAGCACGAGCGTACCGACCGGATAGATGCCGACGCAGCGCATGAATTCCTGGGTCAGCGCCGGGCTGAAATGGAATTTGCTCCACTCGTACATCTTGCGCAGTGCCTCCGCTGCCGGCATGCCCTTGTGGTAGCAACGGTCGGCCGTGATGGCGTCGTACACGTCCACGATCGCCGCCATCTGTGCCAGCTCGCTGGTGTCCTGCTCACCCTGGCCGTCCGGATAGCCCGTGCCGTCGCGCCGCTCGTGGTGATGCAGCGTGATGTCGAGCGGGATGGCGCCGATCCCGGCCGAGCGGCGCAGGATGTCATGACCGTCCTTCGGATGCCGCCGGACGATCTCGAATTCCTCGTCGGTCAGGCGCCCCGGCTTGTTCAGGATATGGTCCGGGACGAGCGCTTTACCCGTGTCGTGCAACAGCCCGCCGATGCCGGCCTGGTACGTGGTCTCGGCGTCCAACCCGCGCGAGCGGCAGAATGCGACCAGCAGGGTGCACACGCTGACCGAGTGCAGGAACGTGTAATCGTCCTTGTTCTTGATGACGGACAGGCCCAGCAACGCGGATGAGTTGCGCAGGATCGATGCGGTGATGTTCTCGACCACCGGCGACACCTGGTCCAGTTCCACCGCCTTGCCCAGGCGCGCGTCTTGCATCACGGTCTTGACGAGGCCGGCGGCCTGGCGTCGGATCACCCTGGCGCGGTCGAATTCCTCGGCCAGGGTAGCACGCAGCGGCGGCGCCGGTTTGGCGGCGATCGCGGCGACCTCGGCCTCCGTCACCGCCTCGGCCTCGGCGACCGTGGGCGCGTCGGCCATGTCCAGCCCGCGTGTGCAATCGATCGTCACGCTGCGGATGCCGGACGCGCGGATCTTGCGGATCTCGTCCTCGGACGCGATGGCGAAACGGTTGCGGAGGAACGGGTGGTCCATCCAGCCGCAATCCAGATCGTGGATGTACATCCCGACGCGCAGCTGGGAGGAATCGACTTTCTTGAGCATGAGAGGGGTTCGGGGTTATGTTAATCTCGCCGCGATCGGCACCGTTCAATAGTAACAACTTAATGACAGGAAAGTTTCCCAGTATAAACTTTTAGCCATTATGTCGTTATAAAGATACAAATATTTACAGAGTGGAATTTCGCCAGCTGCGCTATTTCGTCGCCATCGTGGACCACGGCTCGCTATCGCGCGCGGCCCTGGTCCTGCACGTGGCGCAGCCGGCGCTGACGCAGCAATTGCGCCAACTCGAAGAAGAGTTGGGCGTGCAATTGCTGCACCGCTCTGCCCAGGGCGTGCTCAGTACCGATGCCGGCAAGGTGTTCTATGAACATGCCCAGGCAATCCTCAAGCAGGTGGTGGATGCGCAGGCGGCCGTCGTGCAATCGGCGGAGCGGCCGTCCGGCAGCGTCACGCTCGGCCTGCCGCACAGTATTTCCGGCGCCCTCGCGTTGCCGCTGCTGACCGCGATCCGCCAGCGCTACCCCGAAGTCACGCTGCAGCTGACCGAGGAAATCACCGGCAGCCTGGCCGAGCAGCTACGCGCCGGCCGCATCAACCTGGCCGTGCTGTTCGACGACGGCCAGCTCGGCAGCTTCACCGCCACGCCCCTCGTCGAAGAAGAACTGCGCTTCATCTGCCGCGCCGACGCGCCCGAGGCCGCCGGGCGGGACAGCCTCACGCTACGCGACGTCCTGGACACCACGCTCATCCTGCCGGGCCTGCAGCATGGCGTGCGGCCACGCATCGAGAGCACGGCGCGCGCGGCGGGCCTGGCCACGCGCGACGTCATCGAAATCAATTCCATCGCGATCCTGAAGTCGGCCATCCTGGCCGGCATGGGGGCCACCATCCTGCCGGTAGCGCCGGTCCAGGCCGAGCTCGAGCGGGGCGCCATGCGGGCGCTCGCGATCCACGATCCGGCCATCGCGCGTACCGTCGTCCTTTGCACCTCGCGCAATATCCCGCTGACCAACGCGGCTGCGGCCGTCAGCCGGCTCGTGGTCCAGGTGGCGCATGGCCTGTGCGCCAGCGGCGCCTGGATCGGCGCGCGTCCTCTCGCAGGTTGAAGCCGGCCGCGCCGAGCGTCCCGGGCTTTTTGACTTGCATCAAGGATTTTTCAAAAATGAAACATTAACCTTGCGTCATCGTTGCGCTACCTCATCCCGAGAGAAGCGCATTGATTTTTAAAGACGCAAATGAATACCGCTGCCCTGCCCCGCCCGCGCCGCGCACACCTGGCCCGGACACTGCTTCTCACCGTTGCCATCAAATGCCTTGCGCTGTACGGCCTCTGGTTCGCCTGCTTCTCGCATCCGCAGACCCGGCACATGCTGCTGCCGGCCGGCCAGGTGGAACGCCACCTGTTCGCCGTACCGGCAGCCCCCGTTTCCTCCACCAAGAAATAAGAGTTCGACATGCCACCGCTCGACGATGTCGTAGCCCTGTCACGGCTACAGTTCGCAGCCACCGCGCTGTATCACTTCCTGTTCGTTCCATTGACCCTCGGCCTGGCCTGGCTCCTCGTCATCATGGAGTCCGTCTACGTGATGACCGGGCGCCAGATCTACAAGGACATGACCCAATTCTGGGGCAAGCTGTTCGGCATTAACTTCGCCATGGGCGTCACCACCGGCATCACGATGGAATTCCAGTTCGGCACGAACTGGGCCTATTACTCGCACTATGTGGGCGACATCTTCGGCGCCCCGCTGGCGATCGAGGGCCTGATGGCCTTCTTCCTCGAATCCACGATGGTCGGCCTGTTCTTCCTCGGCTGGGACCGCCTGTCGAAAGGCAAGCACCTGGTCGTGACGTTCTGCGTCGCGCTCGGCTCCAGCCTGTCCGCGCTGTGGATCCTCATCGCCAACGGCTGGATGAACCACCCCGTCGGCGCCGAGTTCAACTTCGACACGATGCGCATGGAACTCGTGTCGATCGCCGACGTCATCTTCAATCCGGTCGCGCAGGTGAAATTCGTGCACACGGCCGCCGCCGGCTATGTCACCGCGTCGATGTTCGTGCTGGGCATTTCGGCGCTGTACCTGCTGAAGGCGCGCGACGTGCAGTTCGCACTGCGCTCCTTCGCCATCGCGGCCGCGTTCGGTCTCGCGTCGACCCTGTCCGTGATCGTGCTGGGCGACGAATCCGGCTATACGGCGGGCGAGGTCAACAAGGTGAAACTGGCGGCCATCGAAGCGGCCTGGGAAACGGAGGCCGCACCGGCAGGCCTGACGCTGTTCGGCTTCCCCGACGACGAACAACAGACCACGCACTACGCCGTGCGCATCCCGTACGTGCTCGGCCTGATCGCCACCCGCTCGACGGATGGGCAAGTCGCCGGCATCAGGGAACTGCGCGCGGAAAACGAGGCGCGCATCCGCAAGGGCAAGGAGGCCTATGCCGCGCTGCTGCGCCTGAAGGGTGGCGACAAGTCGCCCGCGGCCCGGACGGCGTTCGCCGCCGTCAAGAACGACCTCGGCTACGGCCTGATGCTGAAGAAGTACACGCCCAACGTCGTCGACGCCACCGACGCCCAGATCCGGCAAGCGGCCGCCGACACGATCCCGAAGGTCGCGCCGCTGTTCTGGTCGTTCCGCGGCATGGTCTTCCTCGGCTTCCTGTTCCTGTTCATCTTCGGCGCCGCCGTCTACTTCATGGTGCGCCGCAACCTCGCGCCGCAACGCTGGCTGCTGAAGCTGTGCGTGCTCGCGATCCCGCTGCCGTGGGTCGCCGCCGAACTGGGTTGGGTCGTCGCAGAGTACGGCCGCCAGCCGTGGACCATCGCCGGCGTGCTGCCCACGCATTTGTCGGCATCGAGCCTGTCCGCGGGCAGCCTGTGGTTCAGCCTGGCCGGGTTCCTCGGCTTCTACACGCTGCTGCTCGTCGTCGAAATGGGCCTGATGGTCAAGTATGCCCGGCTCGGCCCGGCCAGCCTGCACACGGGCCGCTACCACGGCGAGACCCCGCTGTCCCGCGCCGACGACCACGCCGCGGCCGCCTGAACCCACGAAGGAACCGATATGCTGTTCGACTACGAAACCTGTAAATTCATCTGGTGGTGCTTCGTCGGCGTGCTGCTGGTGGGCTTTGCCCTCACCGACGGCTTCGACTTCGGCGTGGGCGCGCTGCTGCCCTTCGTCGGCCGCAACGACACCGAACGCCGCGTCGTCATCAACACGATCGGCGCCACCTGGGAAGGCAACCAGACCTGGCTGGTCACGGCCGGCGGCGCGATCTTCGCGGCATGGCCGCTCGTGTACGCCGCCGCGTTCTCGGGCTTTTATGTCGCGATGCTGCTGTGCCTGTTCGCGCTGTTCTTCCGCCCCGTCGGCTTCGACTACCGCAACAAGCTGCCCGACCCGCGCTGGCGCGCCACGTGGGACTGGTGCCTGTTCGCCGGCGGCGTCGTCCCGCCCATCATCTTCGGCGTCGCATTCGGCAACCTGTTCCAGGGCGTGCCGTTCCGCTACGACGACATGCTGCGCCTGGAATACACTGGCACGTTCTTCGACCTGCTCAATCCGTTCGGCCTGCTGTGCGGCGTGCTGTCGCTGGCCATGCTGGTGCTGCACGGCGCGACGTATCTGCAGCAAAAAACGGAAGGTGCCGTGGCCGGGCGCGCACGCACGATGGCCCTCTACGCCGCCGCGCTGACCGTGCTGCTGTTTGCGGTCGGCGGCCTGTGGATCGCCCACGGCATCGATGGCTACCGCATCGCGGCCATGCCGGACGCGAACAGCGTCTTCCTGCCCGATGCGAAGACCGTTACCCGCGCCACCGGCGCCTGGATGGACAACTTCGGCCGCTGGCCGTTGCTGTGGGCCTTACCGCTACTCGGCATCGCCGGCGGCGTGTTCGCCTTCGTGTTCAGCGCCGCGCGCCGTCCGCTGGCCGCATTCCTCGCGAGCGGCACGGCCGTCGCCGGCATCGTGCTGACGGCGGGCGCGGCCATGTTCCCGTTCGTGCTGCCGTCGTCGCTGCTGCCGGCGCACAGCCTGACGGCGTGGGACGCCGTATCCAGCCATCGCACCTTGTCCGTGATGTTCTGGGTCGTGATCGTGATGCTGCCCATCGTGGCAGCCTACACCGGCTGGGTGTACCGCGTCGTGCGCGGCAAGGTCACCGAACAGCACATCCGCGACAACACGCACACCGCTTACTGAAAGGACGACGTCATGTGGTATTTCTCCTGGATCCTGGGCCTGGGCTTCGCGCTGACCCTCGCCATCATCAACGCCATCTGGCTCGAGACCAATTACGCGTTCGGCCAGCGCGACGAGGTCACGACCCTGGCGCGCTTCAAGGACGCGCGCCGCCGGAAACGGCCATAAGTTTTTCTTATAGCCCTATCCCCAATCCGTATTTCCGTATACGTCAACTTGTCTCTAGACTTGCCGTAAGAGCCGCCAAAGCGGCATCGGGCCCCATCCGGCCAGCGCCTACCCGGCGCGTCACCGGCAGGGGTCCACCTGAAACCACAAAGTTTGGAGACAACATGCCTGACACCGTCCTGGGCCAGGGCGCATCCGCGTCCGTCCCTGCCACGCCCGCCGTTCCCGCTCCCCTCCACGACGTCAGCCTCGACGACAAGTACACCGCCACCTCCGGCAAGATCTTCCTGTCCGGCATCCAGGCCCTCGTGCGCCTGCCGATGATGCAAAAGCTGCGCGACGAGAAAGCCGGCCTGAACACGGCCGGCTTCGTCTCCGGCTACCGCGGCTCACCGCTGGGCGGCCTGGACGAGAACCTGTGGAAGGCCAAGGGTCACCTGGAAGCGAAATCCATCCGGTTCGTGCCGGGCGTGAACGAAGACCTGGCCGCGACGGCCGTCTGGGGCACGCAGACGGTGGACCTGATCGGCCCCGCGAAATACGACGGCGTGTTCGCGATGTGGTACGCGAAGGGCCCGGGCGTGGACCGCTGCGGCGACGTCTTCAAGCACATGAACCATGCGGGCACGGCCAGGAACGGCGGCGTGCTGCTCGTCGCGGGCGACGACCACGGCGCGTATTCGTCGACCCTGCCGCACCAGTCCGACCACATCTTCGCCGCCTGCATGATCCCCGTGCTGTACCCGTCCAACGTGCAGGAATACTTGGACCTGGGCGTGCACGGCTGGGCGATGTCGCGCTTTTCCGGCCTCGCCGTCGCGTTCAAGGCGCTGGCCGACACGGTCGAATCGAGCGCCTCGGTCGACGCCGATCCGTTCCGCGTCGACGTGAAGCTCCCGCAGGATTTCGCGATGCCGGAAGGCGGCCTGAATACCCGGCTGTCGGCGATCCCGCTGGGCCAGCAGGCGCGCAACCAGGAAGCGCTGATGCAGGACTATAAGATCTACGCGGCCCTCGCGTATGCGCGCGAGAACAAGCTAAATCGCACGACGATCGACAGCCCGGATGCGAAGCTCGGCATCATCGCGTCCGGTAAATCGTACGTGGACGTGCTGGAAGCGCTGGAAGAACTGGGCATCGACGAAGCGATGGCGGCCAAAGTCGGCCTGCGCCTGTTCAAGGTGGCGATGATCTGGCCGCTGGAGCCCGAAGGCGTGCGCGAATTCGCGCAAGGCCTGGACGAGATCCTCGTCGTGGAAGAAAAACGCCAGGTCGTCGAATACCAGCTCAAGGAGCAGCTCTATAACTGGCGCGACGACGTGCGCCCGCGCGTGATCGGCAAGTTCGACGAAAAGGGAGAATGGGTCGCGCCGCGCGGCGAATGGCTGCTGCCGCCGAAAGCCGATTTTTCCGTCGCACAGGTGGCACGCGTGATCGCCGGCCGCATCACCCGTTTGAATCTCGACGAGCGCACGCGCGACCTGATCAAGGCTCGCCTCGCCTTCCTCGAGGCGAAGGATGCCGTGTTGATGAAAGCCGTGACGACGCCGTTCCGCCCGGCGTTCTACTGCTCCGGCTGCCCGCACAATACGTCGACGAAGGTGCCGGACGGATCGTTCGCGCTGGCCGGCATCGGCTGCCACGTGATGGCCACGTCGATCTACCCGGAGATGAACAAGCTGACGACGCACATGGGCGGCGAAGGCGCGCCGTGGATCGGCCAGGCCGCGTTTTCCAACGTGCCGCATGTGTTCCAGAACCTGGGTGACGGCACCTATTTCCACTCCGGCTACCTGGCCGTGCGCGCCGCCATCGCGGCCAGGGTGAACATCACTTATAAAATCCTGTACAACGATGCGGTCGCGATGACGGGCGGCCAGCCCGTGGACGGCACGACGTCCGTGCCGCTGATCGCGCGCCAGATGGCGGCCGAAGGCGTCAAGCGCATCGCCCTCGTCACGGAAGACCTGTCGCGTTACGCGGACCGTTCCGCGCTGCCGGCCGAAGTGACGCTGTACGACCGCAGCAAAATGGACGACGTGCAGCGCGAGCTGCGCGAGATCCCGGGCGTGACAGTGCTGATCTACGACCAGACCTGCGCGGCCGAAAAGCGGCGCCGGCGCAAGAAGAACGAGTATCCGGACGTCGCGAAGCGCATGGTCATCAACGAAGCCGTGTGCGAAGGCTGCGGCGATTGCGGCGTCCAGTCGAACTGCGTGGCCATCCTGCCGAAAGAAACGGAATTCGGCCGCAAGCGCGCCATCGACCAGTCGGCGTGCAACAAGGATTATTCGTGCGCGAAGGGCTTCTGCCCGAGCTTCGCCACCGTCGAAGGTGGCACGCTGAAGAAGAACAAGGCCGGCGCCAGCAGGAAGGATGGCGACGACGGCTGGGGCCCGCTGCCCACGCCCGCGCTGCCATCGATCGCGGCGCCGTACAACATCCTGATCAACGGCATCGGCGGCACCGGCGTCATCACCGTCGGCGCGCTGATGGGCATGGCCGCCCACCTCGAGGGCAAGGGCGCGTCCGTGCTGGACATGACGGGCATGAGCCAGAAGAACGGTTCCGTCACGTCGCACGTAAAAATCGCGGAGACGCCGGACCGGCTGCGCGCGCAGCGCATCGCCACCGGCGAGGCCGACCTGGTTCTCGGCTGCGACATGCTGACGGTGGGTGCCTTTGATGCCATCTCGAAGATGCGGCCGGGCCGCACGGTTGTTGTCGCCAACCTGCACGAGCAGCCGACCGGCACGTTCGCCCAGCAGCGCGATTGGGAATTCCCGACCGACCAGGTCCGCTCGCTGATCGTGGAAGCGGTTGGTGGCGAAGCCGGCGCCGACTTCCTCGACGCGACGAAGCTGGCGACGGCACTGATGGGCGATTCGATCGCGGCCAACCTGTTCATGCTGGGCTATGCGTGGCAAAAGGGTCTCGTGCCGCTGTCGGAAGCGGCGCTGCTGCGCGCCATCGAACTGAATGGCGTGGCCGTCGCATCGAACCAGCGCAGCTTCCTGTGGGGCCGCCGCGCCGCCGTCGACCTGAAACGCGTCGAACGCACGGCGATCCCGGCGCAGCCGGTGGTCGTGCACATGCCGCAGAGCCTCGACGGCGTGATCAAAAAGCGCGTCGAGTTCCTGACCGGTTACCAGGACGCGGCCTACGCGGCGCAGTACGAGGCGCTGGTCGCGCGCGTGCGCGAGCGCGAGACTGCGCTTGGCCTCGGCAACAGGCTGGCGCTGGCCGTGGCGAAGTCGTACGCGCAGTTGATGGCCTACAAGGACGAGTACGAAGTGGCGCGCCTGTACACGGATGGCCGCTTCGTCGAACAGCTGCACAGCCAGTTCGACGGGAAGTTCAGCGTGAAATTCAACCTGGCGCCGCCGCTGTTCGCGAAGAAGGATGCCAAAGGCCACCTCGTGAAAGCCGAATTCGGGTCGTGGATGTGGCGTGCGTTCAGGCTGCTGGCGAAGCTGAAAGGCTTGCGCGGCACGGCGTTCGACGTGTTCGGCCATACAGCCGAGCGAAAAATGGAGCGCGCCCTCGTCACCGAATACCGTGACATGATCGAGGGGCTGCTGCCGTCGCTGGATGCGGCCAACCACGCCGTCGCCGTCGAGCTGGCGGCGCTGCCGGAGCAGATCCGCGGCTTCGGGCACGTCAAGGAAAAGGCCGTGGCCGAGTATCGGGTGCGCAAGCAGGAACTCCTCAGCGGCAGCATCAGGAAACACGCCGCGTAATGCCCGCCAAACGCACATGATGACCATCCTTGACGTTTACGTTAACGTCATATACCGTACAACGAACCCACAGTTCGCTTCCGTTTTCCAGGGAACACCATGAACGACATCACGCCCGCCGCCAAGCTCGACCTGCCGGAACAGGCCAAACTGTCCAACAAAGTCCGCTTCGTCACCGCCGCCTCGCTGTTCGACGGCCATGACGCCTCGATCAACATCATGCGCCGCATCCTGCAGGCGAACGGTGCCGAGGTCGTACACCTGGGCCATAACCGTTCCGTCGACGACGTGGTCACCGCGGCCCTGGCCGAGGACGTGCAGGGCATCGCCATCTCCAGCTACCAGGGCGGCCACGTCGAATACTTCAAGTACATGATCGACCTGCTGCGCCAGCGCGGCGGGGCCCACATCAAGGTGTTCGGCGGCGGCGGCGGCGTCATCGTCCCGCACGAGATCGAGGAGCTGCATGCCTACGGCGTCACGCGCATCTTTTCGCCCGAGGACGGCCAGCGCATGGGCCTCGTCGGCATGATCCGCTCGATGCTGGAAGCGTGCGACATCGACCTGTCGCCCTATGCCCCGACCACGCTGGAGCCGCTGCAGACGGGCCCCATCGAGCAACGCCACCGCCCGCTCGCGCAACTGATCACGGCGCTGGAAAACGGTAAAGCAGAGGCCAGCCTGCGCAAGTACATCATGGACACGGCCGAAAGCATGAAAGTACCCGTGCTGGGCATCACGGGCACGGGCGGTGCCGGTAAATCGTCGCTGACGGACGAACTCATTCGCCGCATCCGCCTCGACCAGGGCGACCGCCTGAACATCGCCGTGATCTCGATCGATCCGTCGCGCCGCAAGTCCGGCGGCGCGCTGCTCGGCGACCGCATCCGCATGAACGCGATCAACCCTTGGCACGGACAAGCCCGTGTCTTCATGCGCTCGCTCGCCACGCGCGAAGCGGGTTCGGAAATCTCGCAGGCCCTGCCGGACGTGATCGCGGCGTGCAAGGTCGCGGGCTTCGATCTCGTCATCGTCGAGACCTCCGGCATCGGCCAGGGCGACGCCGCGATCGTGCCGCACGTGGACGTGTCGATGTACGTGATGACGCCGGAATTCGGCGCGGCGTCGCAGCTCGAGAAGATCGATATGCTCGACTTCGCCGACTTCATCGCCATCAACAAGTTCGACCGCAAGGGCGCGCAGGATGCGCTGCGCGACGTGGCGAAGCAGGTCCAGCGCAACAAGGAATTGTGGAGCAAGTCGCCGGACGAGATGCCCGTCTACGGCACGCAGGCGTCGCGCTTCAACGACGACGGCGTCACCGCGCTGTACCTCGGCCTGTTGCCGGCGCTGGCCGAATTCGGCCTGCGGGTCGACACGCCGACGCTGGCCAAGCCGGCGACGAAATACTCGAGCGGCAGGAACATGATCGTGCCGCCGGGCCGCACGCGCTACCTGGCCGAAATCGCGGATACCGTGCGCGGCTACCACCGCAACGTCGGCAAGCAGATAAAACTTGCGCGCGAGCGCCAGCAGTTGACGGAAACGAAGCGCATGCTGGCCGCCGCCAACCGTGAAGTGGTCCTCGACGACCTGATCACGGAGCGCGACAACGCGATGGATGGCGAGGCGAAAACGCTGCTCGCGTCCTGGCCGCAGCTGAAAGAGACGTATGCCGGCATTGAACACGTCGTCAAGATCCGCGACAAGGAAATCCGCACGAACCTGACGTACACGACGCTGTCCGGCAACAAGGTACGCAAGGTCGCGCTGCCGAAATTCGAGGATCACGGCGAAATCCTGCGCTTCCTGATGCTGGAGAACGTGCCGGGCGCGTTCCCGTACACGGCCGGCGTGTTCCCGTTCAAGCGCGAGGGCGAGGACCCGACCCGGATGTTCGCCGGCGAAGGCGACGCATTCCGCACGAACCGCCGCTTCAAGCTGGTCTCGCAGGGCATGGAAGCGAAGCGCCTGTCGACGGCGTTCGACTCCGTCACGCTGTACGGCGCCGATCCGGCGCTGCGGCCGGACATCTACGGCAAGGTGGGCAACTCGGGCGTGTCGATCGCCACCCTGGACGACATGAAGGTGCTGTACGACGGGTTCGACCTGTGCAGCCCGAACACCTCGGTGTCGATGACGATCAACGGCCCCGCGCCGACCATCCTCGCGATGTTCATGAACACCGCGATCGACCAGCAGATCGACAGGTTCGTCGCGGATAACGGCCGCCAGCCGACCGCCGCCGAAGCCGCGAAAATCCGCACGTGGGTGCTCGCCAACGTGCGCGGCACGGTGCAGGCCGACATCCTGAAGGAGGACCAGGGCCAGAACACCTGCATTTTCTCGACCGAGTTCTCGCTGAAGGTCATGGGCGACATCCAGGAATACTTCGTGCAGAACCAGGTGCGCAATTTCTACTCGGTGTCGATCTCCGGCTACCACATCGCGGAAGCCGGCGCGAACCCGATCTCGCAGCTGGCCTTCACCCTGTCGAACGGCTTTACCTTTGTCGAAGCCTACCTCGCGCGCGGCATGCATATCGACGACTTCGCGCCGAACCTGTCGTTCTTCTTCTCGAACGGCATGGACCCGGAATACACGGTGCTGGGCCGCGTGGCGCGCCGCATCTGGGCCGTCGCGATGCGCGACAAGTACGGCGCCAACGAGCGCTCGCAAAAGCTGAAATACCACGTGCAGACGTCGGGCCGCTCGCTGCACGCGCAGGAGATCGACTTCAACGACATCCGCACCACGTTGCAGGCCCTGATCGCGATCTACGACAACTGCAATTCGCTGCACACGAATGCGTACGACGAGGCGATCACGACGCCGACCGACGAATCCGTGCGGCGCGCGCTGGCCATTCAATTGATCATCAACCGCGAATGGGGCCTGGCAAAGAACGAGAATCCGAACCAGGGCGCGTTCATCATCGACGAACTGACCGACCTCGTCGAGGAAGCCGTACTGCAGGAATTCGAACGCATCGCCGAGCGTGGCGGCGTGCTGGGTGCGATGGAGACGGGCTACCAGCGCGGCAAGATCCAGGAAGAGTCGATGCTGTACGAGCACCGCAAGCACGACGGCAGCCTGCCGATCATCGGCGTCAACACGTTCCGCAATCCGAAGGGTGCGCACGCGCCGGCGACGATCGAACTGGCCCGCTCGACCGATGACGAGAAGCAGTCGCAGCTGACGCGCCTGGACGACTTCCAGCGCCGCCACGCCGACGAGGCCCCGGCCGCGCTGGCCGCGCTGCGCCAGGCCGCGATCGACAACGAGAACGTGTTCGCACGCCTGATGGACGCCGTGCGCGTCTGCTCCTTGGGCCAGATCACGACGGCGCTGTTCGAAGTCGGCGGACAGTATCGCCGCAATATGTAATCGGCCGTAGAATGACTCCGGAACCATCACCGGAGCCAACATGCCGATCCAGCCCGAACAGCTCGCCACCCTCATGCGCGAAGTCGAACAGGAAGATCCGATCGACTTCGCCGACCTGCCCTTTCCCGAAGATGACCTGCGCGAGCTGGTCGCCAGCCACCTATGCGAAATGGCGGCCTCGATGGAGAACTTCAGCACCGAAGATCGCCTGATGACATTGCTGGCCGTGTCTGCCAAACTGGTACTCGAGAACCTCGTATTGCACGTACAATTGTTACGTCGTCATGGCCTACCCGTCGGCGACAACGTCGAGGCCCTGCTGAGCCGCCTGCGCAAAGGCAAGGACGAATCCGGGATGTAAGATGATCGTCATATTCGCAGGAATTCCCGGCAGAAAGGCGATACTTCCACCACTTTGGTGGGGGGCATTTGCAACATGCGCCAAAGTTGTGCGGCTTTCTTAGTATTCCTTCAGGTATTATTGTTGAAGAGGAATCCGCACATAAGGCGGACACGACCATATCTCGAGGAATTCTGATGCTGCGCCATCCCCACAAGCTCAAACTTACCGCTGCGATCCTGTCCGGCGCTTTCATGGTAGCCGGGCTGTCCGCCTGCGGTCGCTCCACGCAGACCACTGAGCAACTGCTGACTGAAGCCAAGCAATACCAGCAGAAGGGCGACCTGAAGTCGGCGATGATCCAGCTGAAGAACGCCGTCGAAAAGAGTCCGGAAAACGGCGAAGCGCGCCTGGAACTTGGGCGCCTGGAACTGGACACGGCCGACTATGCCTCGGCCGAAAAGGAATTCCGCAAGGCCCGTGCGGCCGGCATCGCGACTGACCGCGTACTGCCGCTGCTGGCCAAGGCGATGTCCCAGCAGGGCAAATTCAAGGAGATCCTCGAGGAGGTCTCGCCGGAGATCGCCGCCAAGTCGGCGCCGCTGCTGTCGCTGCGTGGTGAAGCCCTGCTGGCCACCGGCAGGATCGAAGATGCCAAGCAGGCGTTCGACCAGGCTATCGCACTGAGCCCCGATTCTGGTGATGCCCTGCTCGGCCAGGCGCGCTATGCCATCGTCAAACAGGACAAGGCCAGCGCCGAACGCTATATCAACGAGGCGGTGGCCAAGAATCCAAAGAATCCGGACGTGCTCATGGCGCAGGGCACCATGCTGCGCACGCAGGGCAAGTACGACGAAGCGCTTGCCGTCTTCGACAAGGCGCTGGCACTGAATCCGAACCATCGGACCGCGCATATCGAAAAAGCGTACATCAACATCACGCGCGGCAAATTCCCGGAGGCGAAAACGGAAATCGATGCCGCCGAGAAGAATGCTCCGGGCAATCTGCTCGTGACTTACACCCGCGGCCTGTACGAATTCTCGCAAGGCAAATACCAGGCAGCCCAGGACGCCCTGCAACGTGTGCTGAAAGCCGCGCCGGAGCACATGCCCAGCATCCTGCTGTCCGGCGCATCCGAACTGAACCTCGGTTCCATCGAGCAGGCGGAAGTGCACCTGCAGCATTACCTGAACAGCAATCCGAACGACGTCTATGCCCGCAAGCTGCTGGCCCAGGCCCAGCTCAGGAGTGCCCAGCCGGCCGACGCCGTCAACACGCTCGCTCCGGCACTGAAGAGTGCGGCAGACGATCCGCAACTCCTGGCGCTGGCCGGCGAATCGTATATGCAGGTGCATAACTTCGATAAAGCCAGCGCCTACCTGGAAAAAGCCACCGCACTGGCACCGAAGGCGGCCAGCCTGCGCACGTCGCTGGGCCTGTCCAAGCTGGCCCAGGGCGACAAGGCAGGCGGTCTCTCCGAGCTGGAACTGGCCACGTCGCTCGATCCGAAGTCGGGGCACGCCACGATGGCGCTGGTCCAGACGGAAATGAGCCTCAAGCATTACGACAAGGCCCTGGCCGCCGTCGAAGCGCTCGAAAAGGAACAACCCGAGAATCCCCAGGTGCTGACCCTGAAGGGTGCGGTCTACATGGTCAAGGGTGACGTTCCGGCCGCCCGCGCCGCGCTGGACAAGGCCGTGGCCCTGAACCCGACCTTCATCCCGGCCGTGCAGAACCTGGCGCGCCTGGACCTCGTCGAGAAGAAACCCGAGGTCGCCAAGCAGCGCTATGAAAAAGTGCTGCAAAAGGAAAAGGACAACGCCGATGCGATGCGCGCGCTGGGCGAACTGGCAATGATGCAGAACCAGCCCGAGGAGGCGACGAGCTGGTTCGAGAAAGCCAGCGCTGCGAATCCGAATGCCGTCGGCCCGGCGATCACGCTCGGCCGCCACTACATGCGGATCGGGCAGGCACAGAAAGCGCTGACCCTGGCGCGCAAGTTCCAGACCGCCAATCCGACCAACCCGCAACTGCTGGAACTGCTGGGCCAGGCCAAGGTCGCCAACAAGGACTTGAACGGCGCGCTGGAGACCTATAGCCAGCTGGTCAACGTGGTGCCGAAATCGGCCGCGCCGCACCTGCGCCTCGCCGGCGTGCACATGCTGATGCAGAATAATACGGCCGCCGCCGACGATCTCAAGCGCGCCGTCGAACTGCAGCCGGACATGCTCCAGGCCCGCCTGGCCCAGGTCGAACTGGCCATGCGCATGGGCCACGCGGACGAGGCGCTGGCCATGGCGCGCCAGATCCAAAAGATCAACGACAAATCGCCCGTCGGTTATGCGACCGAAGGCGACGTGCTGATGGCGCAGAAGAAGCCGGCACAAGCGTTGCCGGCCTACGACAAGGCACTGGCGCTCGCCAAGGCGCCGGAAATCCTCGTGAAATCGCTGCAGGCCCTGACGCAGACCGGCAAGGGCAAGGAAGCACAGGCGCGCGCCGCCCAATGGCTGAAGGACCATCCGGATGACGTCCTGATCGGCATGTACGTGGCCGAGAACGACCTCGCCGCCAAGGATTACAAGGCCGCGATCCCGCGCCTGGAAGCCATCGTCAAGCGCGCCCCGAACAACGCGGCGGCGCTGAACAACCTGGCCTATGCCTACCAACAGGTCAAGGATCCGCGCGCACTGGCCACCGCCGAACAGGCATACAAGCTGGCCGCCAACAGCCCCGGCGTGATGGATACGCTGGGCTGGCTGCTCGTGGAACAGGGCGATACGGGCCGCGGCCTGCCTTTGCTGCAGAAGGCCAGCAGCCTGGCGCCGAAGTCGTCCGAAGTGCGCTACCACCTTGCCGTGGGCCTGAGCAAATCGGGCGACAAGGCGGGCGCGCGCAAGGAACTCGACAAGCTGCTGTCGGAAGACAAGACGTTCGCCCAGGCGGATGAAGCGCGCGCATTGCTAAAGGCTTTGTAAGAAGCTAATATAGATTAATAAAAAATAAATAATAATCCGTGCCCGGCACTGCCAGGGCACGGCATGGCCAGAACTTCCGTTCGCGTCTCGCGGACGTTTTAACAATTGGGGAATCCTGCGATGACGACTTTCGACGATTTCAAGGATCCAGAGGGTGTTTCGGCTGCATCCCTATCGGACGCTCATGATGTTGGTGATCGCGATAATATGACGCCCTCGCAATATGAGGATGTTATCGTGAACCACGATTCGTATGGAATCCGGCTTACCGATACTGCGGACGGGCGAAATTCAGCAAGCATGCTGATCAACAAGATGTATGCCTGGCGCGGTTATGCCGGCACCCATCAATTCAGCGACGACCCGAATCGCATTACGCTAACCGCCACCGACAAGGGAGACGTGGTCGGCACGCTCACGATCGGCATCGACTCGCCGATCGGCCTGATGGCCGACCAGATCTTCAAGGAAGAACTGGACGCGCACCGCAACCGTGGCGCGCGCCTGTGCGAGTTCACGAAGCTGGCGTTCGACCCGTCGGTACGTTCGAAAACCTCGCTGGCCAACCTGTTCCACCTGGCCGTCATCTACGCCCGCGACATCCACCACTGCACCGATATCGTCATCGAAGTGAATCCGCGCCATCGCCGTTTTTACGAACGCATGCTCGGTTTTACCCAGGAAGGCGAACTGAAAAACAATCCGCGCGTCGATGCGCCGGCCTACCTGTTGCGGGTAAATCTGGAATTCGTGACGGAACAGATCCAAAAATATGGCGGCACGTTCAGCGCCGACAACAATGTGTCGGAACGTTCCTTCTACCCGTATTTCTTCTCGCCACGCGAAGAACGAGGCATCATCAACCGCCTGCTGCGCATGGACGAACAACACGCGTGAAAGGGCCACGCGCAGCACCTCATCGCTGCGGCCCTTTGATCGACAAGACCGTTTCTCTCATCAATGACAAATCCGTTCCGCTATGAACAGGCGTTTTCGCGCAATATCGGCTGGGTAACACCTGCAGAACAGCAGACCCTGCGCGGCAAGCGCGTCGCCATCGCCGGCGGCGGCGGGGTTGGCGGCGTACACCTGCTGACCCTGGCACGCCTGGGCGTGACGAAGTTTCATATCGCCGACTTCGACACCTTCGACATCGTCAACTTCAATCGCCAGGTCGGCGCCATGATGTCGACGGTCGGCCAGCCCAAGGCCGAGGTGCTGGCCCGGATGGCCAAGGACATCAACCCCGAGATCGACATCAAGATCTTTCCCGACGGTGTCAACCACGGCAATCTCGATCAGTTTCTCGACGGCGTAGACCTGTACGTCGACGCACTCGACTTCTTCGCCTTCGACGCCCGCCAGCAGACGTTCGCCGCCTGCGCCCGCCTGGGCATCCCGGCCACGACGGCCGCGCCGCTGGGCATGGGCGCCGCCCTGCTGAACTTCCTGCCGGGGAGAATGACGTTCGAAGAATATTTCCAGTGGGGCGACCTGCCCGAACTGGACAAGGCGATCCGCTTCGTCGTCGGCCTCGCGCCGGCCGGCCTGCACCGCCCCTACCTCGTGGTGCCGGATGCCGTCAATTTCACGGAACGCCGCGGTCCATCGACGTTCATGGCCTGCCAGCTGTGCGCCGGCATCGTCGCCACCGAGGCGCTGAAGATCCTGCTGGGACGCGGCAAGGTGCTGGCCGCGCCGCACGGTGTGCAGTTCGACGCCTATCGCAACAAGCTGGCCCATACGTGGCGCCCGGGCGGCAACGGCAATCCGTTCCACCGCCTGATGATCGCCGTCGCCAAGCGCCAGATGACGCGCCAGCTGGCCGGAAAGGTGGCACAGGCATGAATCTTCCGAAGACGATCCACGACATCCTCGACCTGGCGCGCTGGGCGCCGAGCGGCGACAACACCCAGGTCTGGCGTTTCGAAGTGCCCGGTCCCGACCATGTGGTGGTGCACTTCCACGACACGCGCGAGGATACCGTGTACGACTTCCGCGGCCGTCCGAGCCAGCTGTCGCACGGTACCCTGCTGGAAACGATGGCGATCGCCGCCACCGCGCACGGCCTGCGCACCGAGATCACCCGGCGCGCGGGCGACCAGGATCACCTGCCCATCTTCGACGTGCGCTTCGTGCCCGATCCGGACGTCAAGCCGAGCCCGCTCGTGGCCGCGATCCCGACCCGGAGCGTGCAACGCCGCGCCATGAACACGCGCGCCCTGCTGCCGGAAGAAAAACGCGCCCTCGAGGCATCCATCGGCGACGGTTACGAAGTGCGCTGGATCGAAGGCTTCGGCGGCAAGCTGGCCGCGGCGCGCCTGATGTTTTCGAACGCAAAATTGCGCCTGACGATGCCGGAAGCCTACGAGGTGCACCGCCGCATCATCCACTGGAACGCCCGCCACAGCAACGACCGCGTGCCCGACCAGGCCCTGGGCGTCGACGCGGCCACCTTGCGCCTGATGAAATGGGCAATGGTCAGCTGGGGCCGCCTATCCACGATGAACCGCCTGATGGGCACCTGGGCCCCGCGCCTGCAGATGGACCTGGTGCCTGGCCTGGCCTGCGCCGCCCATTTCGTCATCATGGCGAAGCGCGCGCCCGAGAGCGTCGAGGACCACGTCGCCGCCGGCCGTGCCGTGCAGCGCTTCTGGCTCACGCTGACCCACCTGGGCCTGGCCATGCAGCCCGAGATGACGCCCCTGATCTTTTCCGCCTACGTGCAGCACGGCGAATCGTTTTCGAAGGTCGACAAATTGCACGGTTCGGCACGGCAATTGCAACAGCGCCTGCACAAGCTGATCGGCACCGGCAACGGCCATCCGGTTTTCATGGGCCGCCTCGGCGCCGGCCCGGCGCCCCAGGCCCGCTCGCTGCGCAAGCCACTCGCAGAACTGATGAAGTGACGACGATCATTGCTCCTATGGAACGTATCAAAATCCTGTTCTTTGCGGAAGCCGTGACCCTGGCCCACGTCGGGCGTCCCGTCGCGCTTGCGCAATCCCTCGATCCCGCGCGCTTCGACGTGCACTTCGCCTGCGCGGATGGCTATGATTTCTGCTTCAGCGGCACCGAATTCACCCGTTGGACCATCCACAGCATACCCAGCCAACAATTCCTGGACGCGCTCGCGGGCGGCAAGCCCGTCTACAACACCGCGACCCTGACCGGCTATGTCGAGGACGACCTGCGCGTGCTCGACGCCGTACGGCCCGACATCGTCGTCGGCGATTTCCGGCTGTCGCTGTCGGTCAGCGCGCGCCTGCGCCGCATTCCGTACGTGTCGCTGATGAATGCGTACTGGAGCCCTTACGTCGTACAGCATTACGCCGTGCCGCACATTCCGCTGACGCGTCTCCTGCCGATCCGCATCGCGAATGCGATCTTCCGCATGGCGCGTCCCGTCGCGTTCGCCTCGCACTCCGTGCCGCTGAACCGCGTGCGCCGCAACTACGGGCTGCCCTCGCTGGGCACCGACCTGCGCAAGGTGTACACGGACGCCGACTACAGCATGTACGCCGACGTGCCCGACCTGTTCCCGCCGAAGAGCCTGCCGCAACAGCACGCCTATATCGGCCCCATCATCTGGGCGCCGCCGCTGGCCCGGCCCGACTGGTGGGACCGGCTGCCGGAAGACAAGCCGATCGTCTACGTCACGCTCGGCAGTTCCGGCCAGGGACGCCTGCTGCCGCTCGTCCTGGAAGCGCTGGCGCCGCTGCCGGTGACCGTCATCGCGGCCACGGCCGGCACCATCGACGTGGCCAGCGCACCGGCGAACGCGTTCGTCGCCTCCTACCTGCCGGGCGACCTGGCGGCGCAGCGCGCCAGCCTCGTGATTTGCAACGGCGGCAGTCCGACCAGCCAGCAGGCCCTCGCCGCCGGCGTGCCGGTACTGGGCATCGCCGGCAACCTCGACCAGTTCCTGAACATGAGCGGCGTCATCAAGGCCGGTGCCGGCGCGCTGTTGCGGGCCGACCGCTTCCGCGCCAGGAAACTGGCGCGCCAGGTGCGGGCGATGCTCGACGATCCAACGCTGACGGCGGCCGCGCGGCGCGTCGCCGAGGCGTTCGCGAACTATCCGGCACCGCAGCGCATGACCGCCTTCCTCGAAGGGGTCCGTGCGTTCCACCGGTTCGCGCCGGCCCATGTGCCGGGCGAGCACACCGAACTTCTTTCCGATGTGAATTAATTTACTGTCGGAATTTTTTACACCACCATGCATAACGTGGGGTGAAAATCGACACCTTTGAGCGTAAGACATTGATTTTAATCAGAATACGAAGAAGCTGGCACATACCTTGCATTATGTTCGTCATGAGCCCGCAAGCACACGCTGGGCTGCCTCTGACAAATTAACCAGCAGAATTTGGAGCCAATATGAAGAACAACACGTTTCGCAAGCTGATCCCGGTTGCAGCAGCCCTCGGTTTCGCATTCGCCGCATCGTCGGCACAGGCATTCACGTTGAAAGACGGTAGCGGCAACGTCTTGTCCTCGGATGCCACCACCCTGGACTGGAATACGACCGGTAGCGGCGTTGCGAAAGGCGTTGGCCCGTTCGGTAACCTGCTGCTGCCCGGCCAGGCTTTCCAGTTCCTGTACCAGTCGAACCTGTCGAGCGTGGACGGTGACACGACCGCCCTGTTCAACGGCCTGGACTTCACGGCCAACGGCACCAAAGGCGCCGGCAAGAACTTCGAATTCACCATGGTCGCCAAGCTGAACGAAAAAGTCGCGAGCATCGCCGGCTCGACCGCCACGTTCGCCCTGAACGGCCCGGCTTCCGCGAACAAGGTCGCGATCTACTACGACACCGCCGCCAACGCCTCGACCACCGCCGGTACCGGTTTCGACGACGGCACGCTGGTCGCCCTGCTGACCATCGTTCCGGACAACACCCAGTCGACCTTCACCCAAACCTCTGCCAACAGTGGCCAGGGTTCGACCAAGCTGACCGCACGCCTCGTCGACGCGGGCGACTTCATCAACTCGAACTACTTCCAGCTCGAGGCAGGCCAGAACTTCGGCATCAACTTCGAATCGAGCCTGAACTACCCGGCTGGCAATTCGGCCACCACCAATTTCCAGATCGGCGGCAGCAGCCTGTTCCCGAACTACACCACGAACGTCAACGACATCGTGTTCAAGGTCGACGGCTCGAACACCTTCGCCGTGCCGGAACCGGGCACCATGATGCTGCTGGGCATGGGCATGCTGGGTCTGGTCGGCGCGCAGCGTCGCCGCCGCGCTCCGAAGGCATAATCGCCGCTCGGAACGGCCCAATAAAAAACCGCGGTTTCGACCGCGGTTTTTTTATTGCCTGTTCACTCGTTGCCGGGCGGCCTGAACATCTTGCCGACCTCGCGGATGACCATGGCCGGCGGCGCCAGGCCGGCAAACACGCGCTGCTTGTACGTACCCCTGGCTGCATTCACGACGGGCACGCCGCGCTCGAGGGCCGCCAGCGACGCTCGCACGACGTCGGCCGCTGGACCGCGCTCCGTCAGCGCACTCTCGTAGGCACCGGCCTTGGCGTCGAATTCGGTGTCGGTCGGTCCCGGCACGAGGGTCTGGACGAGAATGCCATGCTCTTTCCACTCGCCGTGCAACGCCTGGCTGAAGCTTTGCACGAAGGCCTTGCTGGCCGCGTACACGGCCATGTACGGCACGGGCTGGTAGGCGGCCGCCGACGACACATTGATGACGGCGCTGCTGGGGAATGCGGCGAGATGGTCGAAGAAACGGCGGCAGGTCGCCACCAGCGTCGTCGTATTGAGCGTATTCAGCTCGTCGTAGACCTTGGCATCGGTCGCCTCGAAGCGGCCCCAGCGCCCTGCCCCGGCGTTGTTGCACAGCAGACGGATGCGGATGCCCGCCCCGTCGAGCTCGTCGCGGATGCGCGCCACGGCGCTGACATCCGCCAGGTCGGCCACGATCGCCCGCGCCTCGACGCCGTATTGCTCACGCAGCCTCTGGACGACGGCCAGCAGCCGCTCCTCCCGCCGCGCGACGAGCACCAGACGCACGCCGGCCTGTGCCAGTTGGCCAGCGAATTCCTCGCCGATGCCGGACGACGCGCCGGTCACGAGCGCCCAATGGCCTTTAAAATCCGAAAGCCGCATCGGCGATCTCCTTTGTCGATGAATGATGAATCAATGGGCCTGCGCCAGCAGGTGGTCGGCCACGCGCAGCGCGTTCGCCGCGATCGTCAGGCTCGGATTGGTGCCACCGGATGACGGGAAGAACGAACTGTCGACGACGTACAGATTGGCGAGTCCGTGTGCGCGGTTGTTGCGGTCAAGCACACTTTGTGCGGGATCGTCGCCAAACCGGCACGTGCCGCACACGTGGGCGATGCGCTGGTTATTCTCGGCCTGCTTGATCAGTTTGAAGCTGTAGCCGGCCAGCACGTCGCGCATCCGCGCGCGGAAGGCGGCAATACGCGCGCGGTCGGCATCGCGCAGGCGGTATTCGATGGCCAGGCGGGCACCCTGTGCATCCTCGCGCGCCGGTTCGACGCGGTTGTCGGCATAGGGAAAATCTTCGAGCGTGGTCGCCAGGATCATGCGCCGGTGCACGAGGCCATCGAGCACCGGCGTCACGAACGGCTTGGCCAGCTTGAACAACGGCGCCGTCCATGGCAGCGGCCCCTGGCGCAGGTCGTCGGCCACGGAAGCCGCCAGCGTGGCCGGCGGCGGCAGGCGGCCGAACGATTGCACGGAACCGAGCTTCTGCCCGTCTTTCAAATAAAAATCGTTGAAGGCAAGCTCTTTTTGGCGGTTATCGAACTCACCCTTGAGCTTCGGCTCGATCAAATACAGGTCGATATGATGCCGCATCAGGTATTTGCCGACGAGGCCGGACGCGTTGGCGAGGCCCTGCGGCCATGCGCTCGACGCGGAAGCGAGCAGGACGCGCGGCGTCTCGAGGGCGCCGGCAGCCAGCACGACGACCGGCGCGCGCACGGTCAAACGATTGCCTCCCCGTGCGCAGACGACGCCCGTGACGCGCTTCTCGTCCGCTTCCAGCGCCACGACTTCGCACGCGTCGAGCAGGCGGGCGCCGTGATCGCGCACGGCCGGCGTCAGGCAGATCCGGCCCGCGTCGTTCTTGCAGGCGCGGTTGCACAGATAGCCCTGGCAACCGCTGCAGCCGTCGACGAATTCGCAGGCCAGCGGCAACCGGTACGGATGCAGGTCGCGCCCCGCGAAAAAGCCGAACAGTTCTTCCGACGCCAGCGTCAGCGGCGGCGACGGCAGCAAGTGTTCGCGCTGTCCGTCCGCACGCAGCGGATCCGCACTGCCGCGGATCCGGAACAATTGCTCGGCAGCGTCGTAATACGGTGCCAACTCGCCATAACCGACAGGCCAGCGCGCCGGCAGGTCGGCGCCGGGCGGCGCCTGGTAATGGTCCGCCGCCGCGAAATCGGATGGAAAGAAGCGCTCCAGCGCCATGCCATACAGGGCGCTGGAACCGCCCGCGCCCGACCCGATAAAAGGAACGAAGCGCTGGGTGCGCGGCGTCGAGCGATCGACGATCTGGTCCGCATAGCGGCCGGCGCGGGCGAGGATCGCCCGGTGCGCCGGCTGCGGCGCCTCCGGCCGCGGGAAATCGTCTTCGGCGTAGCGGCCGACGAGGTCCGGGCTGGCGCTGCCTTTTTCGAGGAACAGCACGCGCCGGCCGGCACGCGCCAGCGCCAGGCCCAATGTGGCGCCGCCCATGCCGGTGCCGACGACGATGGCATCCCAGTTCTGGTCGATATCAAATGGTTCGGACATGGTTCCCGCGGCCGGGGCCGCTCCTGTTGGGGTCGCGGACGCGAAATCAGGCCGCCTGCGACTCGTTGTGTTTCGTGATGAACGCCTTGTGGAACAAATGCTGCGCCAGCAACAGCGGCGGCATGCGCAACCAGTTGCCGCGCACATACAGCGCGAAGCGCGCGGGGCCGTTGAACGCATCGGCGCAGCTCGGGTGCAGCGGCAGCAGCGCGCGCTCGAACAACCGGTCCATCAACCACAGCAGCGGCCCGCGCGGACCGTCGAGCGCCACCGCCGCCTGCACGGCCGGCGGGACGACGGTGCCGAGCAGGCGCGGACAATAGCGCAGCGCATAAAACAGCGGCCGCCCCAGCTGAAGCTCACGCGCGCGTGCCGGCAGCGCGTCCCAGAATCCGGGCTGCGCGCCGAATTCGCCCAGCAGCCGGTGCAGGTCGACGAGGTCGCGCAAGCCCTTGTCGAACTCACCGTCGAAGAACAGGTGCACGGCGCTGTGCAGCACCATGTCGGCGGGGGCCAGCGTGGCCAGGCCGGGTTCGGCGGCGATCGGACGGGCGCAGGCGCGCAGCTTGTCCGGGTCCGGGTGCACCGGCGCCGTCTCCGGCAGGATTGCGTGGTGCACGTCGATCGAGTTGCCGCGCCGGGCATGCTGCATCGGCGGCAGCTCGTGCATCCATTGCCGATAGTAGCGCTGATCGTACTCGTCGTGGTGGGTCGTGATCCAGCCATGCATCATGAGGGCCGCCTCGACTTCCGCCAGGCGCGCCTTCGGCACGAGGATGTCGATGTCGGAAAACAGCCGTCCGCGGCCCGCGTCCAGGCCGGCCAGCGCATACGCGGCCCCCTTCAGCAGGATCAGCGGCACGTCCAGCCCATCCAGTGCCTTGCGGATCTGGCGCACCTCGTAGCGCGCGGCCCGCGCATGGCCGGCCGCGCCCGTGCGCGTCCACTCCAGGTGCGCGCGCGGTCCGGCCGGGACGGCGTCCAGCAGGCCGGCATCCTCCAGCAGCACGAGCAGGAACGCATCGAGGTTGGCCGCGTCGGCCTGGCGCAGCAGCAGGTCCCAACCGACGCCGTCCAGGCCCCGCACGGCGGCGGGATCGCGCAACACGCGCACGAGCAGGGGCAGGCGCATCATGCGGCCCCCAGCGCCAACCGTTCGAACAGCGCCATCGCCTCGTGCAGGTTGCTGTAGCGGAAGGTGTAGGCGTCGCTGGCATCGATCAGCCGGCCGAGGGCGGCAAAGCCGCGCGCGCCCAGCACCTGGTAATTGAAACTGTTGTCCGCCACCTGCATGAAGGCGCGTGCCTTCGGCATCGGGTCCAGCGTGATGGCGGCGCCGGCTTCCCAGCGCGGGAACACGATGCAGGCCGGCCGGGCCGGCTCGGCGGCGCGCGCGATGCTGTCGCGCGGCGCCTTCAGGTGGGCGATCGTCCCCTTGGTGGTTTCCTCCACGGGGCGGCTCAGCACGGCGTCCGGACGGAAGGCGCGGATGATGTCGATCGACGCATTTTTCAGACTGACCGGGCGCGGCAGCGGCACGAGGACGGCGTCGTCGAGGTGCACGAGCGTCATCTCGTCCGACAGCAGGCGCCAGCCGTGTCCCAGCAGCGCGGCCGTCAGCGTGCTCTTGCCGGACCCCGGCGGCGCCGGCAGGATGATGGCGCGACCATGTTTTTCCAGCACGGCCGCATGGATGATCAGGTAGCCGTGCGCGCGGTGCGACACGCACCAGTTCATGGTCCATTCCAGCATCGGATACGCCTGCCCGAGGGGCAGTGGCTGGAACGGCGTCGTGCCGTCGTAGGCGAAATGGACCTGCGAACGGACCCAGCGGCGCAAGCCGCCCGAACGCAGGAAATCCAGGTGGAAATCAACGAAGCCGCCTTCCGGGTCGACGGGATAGTCGGCATACATCAAGGCGACGCCATCGATCAGGGGCTGGACGTCGCTGCGGATGCGGTTGGCGAACGGGCCCGTGCGCAGCACGAGGCCGGCGCCGGACAGGCGCGCCTCCAGCTCGGCGCGCGACAGCGAACCGACCGTC
>Ga0207654_10000387_pt1 | contig 25661 bp, 20 predicted proteins | sample KBSC64metaG_FD_184355 | JGI IMG/M metagenome (GOLD analysis project Ga0207654, IMG submission 184355) | Corn rhizosphere microbial communities from Kellogg Biological Station, Michigan, USA - KBS C6-4 metaG (SPAdes) (version 2) | ecosystem: Host-associated > Plants > Roots > Rhizosphere > Soil...
GGATGAAACCCGTTTCGCCCTTAACGGATTTCAGTTTTGATTTTCAGGATCTCGATTTTAAAAGTGTGGATCAGCACTAAGGCTTTTTCTGATAAACGCGCCTGCCGTCCGAATAAGTGGCCAGCACCTTCGTGTCCAGTATCATCGCTTCATCTGCTGTCATCAGGTCCTGATCCAGCAATACAAAATCTGCTTTTTTCCCCGGTTCCAGGCTTCCGGTTTCTTTTTCGAGAAAATCTGCTTTCGCGGCCCAGATGGTCATTCCCCGGATCGCCTCCTCGCGGGTCAGTGCATTTTCCGGCTGAAAGCCGCGCGCGGGATAATGATTCGCATCTTTTCTGAAAACGGCAGAATGAAATGTTTTGAAAGGAGAAATATCCTCCACGGGAAAATCCGTCCCCAGCGGTATCCAGCCGTTCTGCCGCAACAGCTCCTTGTTCGCGTAAGCTGATTTTAATCTTTCCGGTCCAAGTCGTTCCTCTGCCCAGTACATATCGCTGGTCGCGTGCGTTGGCTGAACCGAAGGAATGATATCAGATTTTCCAAACAATGCAAAATCATTGCTATTGATCACCTGTGCATGCTCTATCCGCCAGCGGCGGTCATTCTTCCCGTTTAAATATTTATTGTAAACCGCCAGCATAACCCGGTTGGCACTGTCGCCAATGGCATGCGTGCACATTTGAAAATCTGTTGCGATTAATATTTTCGCTATGGAATCATAATGTTCTTTACTGCTCAGCAAAAATCCATACCATCCGGGTTTATCCCGATAAGGCCGAAGCAGACAGGCGCCGCGGCTTCCCAGTGCGCCGTCTGCAAATAATTTAAATCCGTGAACAAAAAGACGCGGAGTCTTGTAAGGCCCTGACTTCAGATAGCGGTTGTAATTTTCCGGACGATCACTGAGCATGACGTACAATTTCATTTTGAGGCTGTCAATTTTTTGCAGGGAATCGATCAATGTCACATCGGTATACATCAATCCGCAGTCGGTGATCGTAGTAAGTCCCTGGGCAAAACAGCTGGCCTGCGCTGCCAGTAACCAGCGGCTGTAATCGGCTGCCGACGGGTCCGGAACATGCCGGCCTACCAGCGCTACCGCATTGTCGACCAGCAAGCCGCTGAGTTTTTGATGCACCGTTCCCACGGTACCACCCGTCAGCTTAACCCCGGCATGAACACCGGAGAGTTCCAGGGCCTTTTCGTTGGCAATTGCCGCATGGCCATCGATCCGGCCAAGCAATACCGGAACATCCGGAAATAAGATATTCAGCGAATCATTGGTTGGAAAGTCCTTTCGGGGAAAACGGTTCTGGTCCCATCCATAACCCTGTATCCAGGCGAGTCCGGGATGAGCGGAAACAAATTTTCTTACCCTTTGCAATATTTCGGACCAGCTGACGGAACCGGTGAGATCCACCTGAAACAAACTGCTGCCATAGTCAACAAAGTGGGCATGGGCATCAATAAATCCGGGGAAAACAAATTTACCATTTGCGTTAACTGTATTGGGTGACCGGTACGCATTCATAATATCCTGTTCATTACCTATGGCAACAATTTTCCCGTCCTGAACAGCCATGGCTTCCGCCCTGCTAAAACCGGAATCAACGGTGTAAATCGTTGCCTGATGAACGATCAGGTCAACAACCTGTTTCGAACGGCACCCAAAACATAACCCCAGAATCATTCCGAATCCGGCAGAAATTATTTTTTGCATAAAAGCGAATTAAATTTCATGTAACCTCAGAATTCATTTTTCAGTTGCCCGTATAACCGCTGAAATTTCTTAAACTGTTGCTGATACAGCAGATGATTTTCGGGTGAGGGACTGAAAGTTTTCAATACTTTTTCCTGGCCCGGAGGATCCATCTCCAACGCTTCTATTCCCATTTTTACTGCTCCCCAGGCAGCATTTTCAATGGTTTCAGAAACCTTTACCGGAAGATTGAAAATATCCGACAGCATCTGAACCCATAAATCATTTTGTGCAAATCCCCCCGTAACATGGATCATCCCGATATTTCTTTCCTCCAGTATGGCTTCACCAATGGCATAAACGCAGAAGATCACTCCTTCCATGGCAGCCCGGATGGCATGGGCGCGGGTATGATTTACGGATAGTCCGAACAGAACGCCTTTTGCCGCAGCATTCCAGAGGGGTGCTCGTTCACCCAATATATAAGGGAGGAAAATCAAACCGTCACTTCCTGCCTTCACGCCGGAAGCCAGGGAAAGCAAATGTGGCATCGATTCCGGAGCCATTAAAAAATTTTCTCTCAGCCATTGAAGAACGATCGCCCCATTGTTGCTTGCTCCGCCCAGCAGATATTGATCATCCCGGATATGATAGCAGAAGCTGCGCATTTGCGGATCTGTTACCGGGCTCCGAACAATGATCCGTACCGCGCTGCTGGTACCGATACTTACCACGAGCGCATCTTTTTGAGAAGATGCGCCAATATTTGCCATCGCGCCGTCACTTCCGCCAATAACAAAGGGCGTATTTTTTAATTGGGGGAAGCCCGCCGGGCCCCTGAAAATCTCGCGCACCGAAACAATCCGGGAAAGCCTGTCCTGATTCATTCCGGTCAATTCCAGGATTTCGGCATCCCAGCGAACCGATTTCATATTCATCAGTCCGGTGGCAGCTGCAATGGAAGAATCCACCGCATATACTCCGAATAATTTAAAGAAAATATATTCTTTGATTCCGATGAAGCGGGATGCTTTTTGAAAAAGAACGGGATCATTTTCTTTCAGCCAGATCAGCTTGCAAAAAGGCGACATGGCGTGAACCCGCACGCCGGTTTTCTGATAGCAGGATTCCGCTTTTTGTTCCTCCCGGATGCGGGATGCAATGGCAGCCGCGCGGTTGTCGGCCCAGATAATGCAATTTGAAAGCGGCAATCCCTGTTCATCCACGGCAATCAGGCTGTGCATGGCTGCGCTGAAGCCAATCAGCATGGGGGGATGGTTGAAATGCTGAAGAATATTTTCCACACACTGATGAAGGGCCTTCCAGATCTCCTCCGGTTCCTGTTCACTCCAATCCGGTTTGGGGTGCAGCATCACATATGCACCCGACTCTTCATGCAATACTTTTCCGGCGGCTGAGAATGCAACGGCTTTTGCAGAAGTGGTTCCGATATCGATTCCAAGGTAATAATCCATTCCGAGTTTTAGCGGCCTCAAATATAAATACTTAAGTCAGAAGCCGCTGAACCGCTGCTCAATGGATCCCGCCGGTCCGGAAAAAACCGGCGCGTATAGGCGGAGGCGTGGGAATGGGATCCGTTGCCGGCGGAACCGGCGTCGGTTCTACCGGTGGTATTTCAGGCTTCGGCTTCGGCAATGGATCATCCGGGCCATCCGCAGGGGAAATCATATTTTGTTTGGCTGTCATCAGACTATCTTTACAAAGAATTAATTACATACTTCATGCCACGGATTCATTTTTTGGGAATTCCGGGACTATACCGCGCCTATGCATTTTAAAAATAAAACAGTGCTCATTACCGGCGCCAGCCGGGGTATCGGAAAAGCCATTGCCCTCAAACTTGCGCGTGAGGGCGCCAATATCGTTATTGCGGCAAAATCCACCACGGAAGATGCGCGACTGGGTGGAACTATTTTTTCAACCGCTAAGGAAGTTGAAGCCGCCGGTGGAAAAGCGCTTCCCGTTTTCTGTGATATCCGGGATGAGAAGCTGATTCAGGAACTGATGGAAAAAACCTTTCAGGCATTCGGCTCTCTGGATATCCTCATCAACAATGCTTCGGCCATCAACCTGAGCAGTACCACGCAGCTGGAGCCGAAACGGTTTGACCTGATGTTTGATATTAATGTGCGGGGAACTTTTCTGATGACCAAATTCGCATATCCATTGCTGAAAGTATCCGCAAATCCGCATATTCTCACGCTCTCACCGCCCCTGGATCTGGATATGAAATGGTTCAAACCCCATCTGGCGTATACGATGAGCAAATACAATATGAGCCTGATGACCCGGGCCTGGGCGGAAGAATTCAGAAAAGACGGGATCGCATCCAATACCTTGTGGCCGGCAACGACTATTGCAACGGCAGCCGTAAAAAATTTATTGGGCGGCGAAGAACTTGTTCGCCGGAGCCGGAAACCGGAAATCGTGGCAGATGCCGCTTTTTATATCCTGCAGCGGGAGGCAAAAACAAATACCGGCAATTCCTATCTCGATGAGGAAGTATTGCGTGCTGCCGGCATTAGTGATCTGGAAGGGTATGCCGTCAGTCCTGGCGGACCTTTGCAAACCGATTTGTTTTTGTAGACTGGCTTTCCGGTTTTGAAAATATGCGCTGGATCACAGGGCTGGAAAGAATAATGGAAGTGGTTGTATCACCATATTCCATAAAACGCGTCAGCATCTGTTCCAGCTGCATCGAATCTTTCACCACTACTTTTAAAAAAATACAATAGCTCCCGGTAACCCGGTGACATTCCAGCACTTCATTTATTCTTTCCACATACTTTAGAAAAGGCATAAGTTTTCCGGAATGCGCGGTAAAAGTGATAAATGCCTTTAGCGCATAACCCGCTTTTTCATAATCCAGGTCGATATGATAGCCCTTAATGATCCCGGCTTCCTCCAATTTCTGCATGCGTTCGGCAACTGCCGGGGCTGACAAGCCCACTACCCGGCCAATATCGGCGTACGATGCGCGCGCATTTTCCTGCAGGCTGCTGATGATGGACCAGTTGATTGCATCTAATTCCATGGTCAGGCTTTTAGTTAGGATGCTTTGTTTTCAATGGCAAAAATATATAAAAAGCATTGATTCGTAAGCAAATTTAATAAAACACCTCGTAACTTTGAATCCGGGAGATTAAACAGCGTCTCCGGTCAGATTAAAATCTGCTTTGAAAATGAGCAATAATCCTTCCAAAATACCGCGATCAGGTTCTGTCATCTTCGCATTTATAACAGTTTATATCGTTTGGGGGTCAACTTATTTTTTTATCCGTCATGCGCTCGGCGGTTTTCCTCCCTTCCTGCTGGGGGCTATTCGTTTTATTATCGCCGGACTGCTGATGATGAGCTGGGCAGCTTTTAAAAAAGAAAGATTATTTAATGTCCAGGCAATGAAAACGGCCGCCATCAGCGGATTTTTAATTCTGTTCATCGGAAACGGCGTGGTGATATATGTTGAACAATACGTGAACAGCGCCTGGGTGGCCATCATCGTTTCAGCAGCTCCTATCTGGTTTGTGCTGTATGACAAACCTCACTGGAGGGAAAATTTTAGCAGTAAATCCATTCTGGCCGGGCTTGCCATGGGCATTACCGGAGTCGTTTTACTTTTTTCTGAAAATATTATTTCTCTTAAATCCGGTTCAAACCATTATCAGACCCTGGCTTTTATTTCGCTGATCATTGGATCCATGAGCTGGGTGATCGGGTCGCTGTACGCAAAATACAGCAAGCCGCAGTCTCCGGCGGTGGTCAGTACCACCTGGCAGATGTTTTTTGCCGGTATTTACTTTCTTGTGGGTTCTCTGGCCAAAAGTGAATTCAGCCAGTTCCGGCCGGAGCAGATTTCTTTTGATGCCTGGGCTTCCCTGGGTTATCTGATCATTTTTGGTTCCATCCTGGCTTACAGCTGCTATGTGTGGCTGATGCAGGTGCGGCCTCCGGCCCAGGTAAGCACCTATGCCTATGTGAATCCGGTGGTCGCAGTGCTGCTGGGTGTGTTCCTCGCTTCAGAACATATCAGTTTGCTTCAGATTACCGGTTTGCTGGTAATTCTGGTAAGTGTGTTGCTGATTAATTTGAAAAAATACTTTAGGAAATTGATAATTGATAATTGACAGTGGACAATTCAGTTCATTGTCAATTGTCCACTGTCAATTGTCAATTCAAAAGCCTCCGCCAGCAATTCAAAAGACCGTATCCGGTCTTCCTGCGAATGGGTCATGCAGGTAGCCATAATTTCATCCACTCCCATCGTTTTGGCCAGGTCAAGCAGTTGTTGCCGGACTTCTTCCGGAGTGCCTGAAACGATTCTGCCGCTGTTATACCGGATCCTTTCCAGTTCCGCGGGTGAAAAAATATAATCCCGGATATCTTCGTACCGGTTCATCTCGCGAAAATTTCCTTTTTCGAATTGTAGCAAAGTATAATCGGTAAGCTTGCGCAGCTGATCCGCCTTTTCCCGGGTATCTGCACAGAGTACAGAAATAGCGAGCATGCTGCGGGGTTCTGCGAATTCCCGCGAGGGCACAAAATTTTCTTTATAGGCATCTACCATTTCCCTGCCGGCAAATCCATTGATAAAACGAGCTATAGCAAGGCCCATCCCCATCTTTGCGGCAATGGCGGCGCTCCCTCCGCTGGAACTCAGGATCCAGGGAGCAGGAACCGTTTCAACCTGCGGAACCGCCAGCAAAGCTCCATATTGCGTCGCGGCTTCGTCGTGAAAAAAAGCCTGCAGGTATTCGAGCTGCTGCAGGTAGGATTCTTCCAGAAAATTATTGGAAGGATTGAGCATGACCGCGCTGATCCGGTCTCCGCCCGGCGCCCTGCCCATACCCAGGTCAATTCTGCCCGGATACAGGGTCTCCAGCAGGCGGAAATTTTCTGCTACTTTCAGCGCACTGTGGTTGGGCAGCATGATGCCACCCGAGCCAATCCGGATGCGACTGGTTTCAGCCGCGAGCCTCACCATGAGCAATTCCGGTGCCGACCCGGCGATCATGGAAGAATTATGATGCTCGGAAACCCAGAAACGATGATATCCCCAGGATTCCGCGAGCTGGACGAGCCGGATAGTATTGGCAATTGCCTGCGAAGCTGTTGAACCCTTTGGAACAATGGATTGATCAAGGATGCTGAGCGGGATCATGGAATTTCTTTGCATCATCAACAATTTACTAATGCCTTTGTTGTAAAAAGAAAACCCGACTGGCGCCGGATGCATTAATTTTATACGCTGATATCATATCATGACCCATCAAGAAATAATCGCTTTACTTGGAAAAGAGAATGAAGATCTCTTCACCCATATCTGCAAAAAAGTCCCGAAGGAAAGTCTTCATCTCCCCTCTCCTCATTTTATTGCCGAGGTCTGGAGCCATTCCAACCGCAATCTGCAAACCCTGCGAAGTCTGCAGCAGATGTTTGCTACCGGAAGGCTTTCGGGTACCGGATATCTTTCCATTCTCCCGGTAGACCAGGGCGTGGAGCACAGCGCCGGCGCATCCTTCGCAAAAAATCCGGAGTACTTCGACCCGGAAAATATTGTGCGGCTCGCCATTGAAGCCGGATGTAATGCAGTGGCCAGCACGTTCGGAATTCTGGGCATGGTGGCCCGTAAATACGCCCACCGCATTCCGTTTATTGTGAAGATCAATCACAACGAATTGCTTACGTATCCGAATAAATATGACCAGATCCTTTTCGGCACAGTTAAAGATGCCTGGAATATGGGAGCCGCCGCCATCGGAGCCACCATTTATTTCGGCTCGGAAGAATCGGACCGGCAGATCACCGAAATTTCCAGGGCTTTTGATGAAGCGCATGAATTAGGCATGGCCACTGTACTCTGGTGCTATCTCCGGAACAAAGCGTTTGTGAAAGAAGGAAAGGACTATCATGATTCCGCCGATTTAACCGGACAGGCAAATTATCTGGGCGCAACCATTCAGGCTGATATTCTGAAACAAAAATTACCGGAGATCAATGGAGGATATAAGGCCCTGAATATGGGCAACAGTCATTACGGCAAACTGGATGAAAGAATGTACACCGAACTTTCATCCGATCACCCCATCGATCTTTGCCGCTACCAGGTGCTAAACGGTTTTTCCGGCCGGGCCGGACTGATCAATTCGGGCGGCGCGTCCGAAGGCGAAAAGGATCTGATGGAGGCGGTTCGCACGGCGGTAATCAATAAAAGAGCCGGCGGTTCCGGAATGATTTCCGGACGAAAAGCCTTTCAGCGTCCTTTTAAGGACGGGATTCAGTTACTGAACAGTATTCAGGACGTTTACCTCGAAAAACAAATCACGGTTGCATGAATAAAAATAAGGCGCTGGCGCCCACCACCATCTTTACGGATATTGGCGGAGTGATGCTGACGAATGGATGGGACAGGAACGGAAGAATTAAGGCAATAAAAAAATTCAAGCTGGATCCGGTAGAAACAGAAGAACGACACCATCTCACCTTTGACACCTATGAATCCGGAAAAATTTCGCTGGATGAATATCTTAAACGGCTCGTCTTTTATAAAAAGAGAAATTTCAGCCCTTCAGATTTCCGGAAATTCATGTTCGATCAAGCCAAACCCTTTCCGGATATGCTGAAACTCATCCGGGGCATCAAGGAAAAATACGGAATCAAGATTGCTGTGGTAAGCAATGAAGGCCGGGAACTGAATAATTACCGGATACGGACTTTCCGGCTTAACGAATTCGTTGATTTTTTTATATCCTCCTGCTTCGTGCATTTCAGAAAACCGGATGCGGATATTTTCAAAGTGGCCCTGGATATTGCCCAGGTATCAGCAGAAAAAGTCATTTACATAGAAGACCGCCCCATGTTTGTGGAAGTGGCAGAAAGCCTGGGCATCCGGGGAATTCAGCATAAAGATTTTACGACGACCAGCAAGGCGCTGGCTTCTTTTGGCTGGGAACTTTAATAGCACTGATTTCAATTGTTATTGCCCGGACAACCGTCGGCTATAAATCTTTTCGGGCAGCACCGGCAAATCCGGTGAATAGTCTGTGTTGTCGCCAGAGCATTAGTTTACCTTTAGGGCTCATCCTTCCTTATTCTTCATGAATCAAAAAATCCTGATTGTTTTCACGGTTTTTTTACTGATCACGATCTTGCTTTTACTGCTCTTGTCCGACGCAAAGGCAAAGAGCAACCGGATCCGCCTGCTGGTATACATTTCCGGAAATTCACCCGATACGGTAATATTGAATAATATCAGATTTCTATTGGAAAAAATTACTTCGGCAGGCCCTTTCGTTTTCAGCATGGTGAACGAAAGCAATCCGGGAGATTTCCAGGCGACAGATTCCGGCAGCATTACCCTGCAGTTTCAGCCCCATACATTTATCAAAAATGAGTTCAACGAACTTCAGCAATCTCCTGCAAATTCATCCCAGATATCCACAGAGGATATCAGCACTTCCGCAGGCGATCCTTCGCCGGTGTGGATCGACCAGGCAAGTCCCCGTGTAATTTATATTGCAGCCGGTCCGGATGCCGAACGCTGCAATGATCCGGATTTTGAAATCCTCGTCCGGGATATGATCCTGAAGGCGATCCCAGTAAAAAAAAATCAGTGATGATTTCCTCATCACTGATCTGAATCTGATACCCGCAACATCGGCAAGGTGCCAGGTTATTTTTTTGTTGAAAATCTATAAATAGTAGTCTGATGATAAGTCTGGCCGGGTTCCAGTATCGAAGTCGGAAAGGAAGGCTGATTCGGTGAGTCGGGAAAATGCTGTGTTTCCAGGCAAAGCGCACCGTGCTGGGGAATCCTTTTTCCATCCCTGCCGGTCAGCGACCCGTCCAGAAAATTCCCGGTATAAAACTGAATGCCGGGCTGCGTCGTCCACACCTCCATAAAACGGCCGCTGCCTTCGTCGTATACAGATGCTGCCAGAGCCATTCCGCTGTCAGTTTTGTCAATCACAAAATTATGGTCATAGCCGCCTTTTACCTGATCAATATCTTTTCCAACTTTCTTTCCCTTCAGAAAATCCATCGGCGTATTCTCCACAGGCGCGAGTTGCCCGGTGGGTATTAATCCTGCATTCACCGGTGTATATTTTGAAGCATGCAGCGTCAGTTCCTCCTGCAGAATAGTGGAGTCCTTTCCGCCCGACAAATTAAAATACGCATGATTGGTCAGGTTAATGGGTGTTTTTTTATCACTCTGGGCGGTATAATCGATTTTTAATCCGTCCTCAACAGTAACCGTATAAACCACCTTGGAGGTTACCGAACCCGGGAATCCTTCTTCGCCGTCCGGGCTTGTGTAGGACAATGCGAGGCTTGAATCATTTACCTGATCCACCACCCAGATCACTTTATCAAATCCTTTAAGTCCGCCATGCAGCGTATTACCATGATCGTTAGGTGCCAGGGTATACTGCTTTCCGTCGATAGAAAATTTTGCGTTGGCGATACGGTTCGCATACCGGCCGACCAATGCGCCAAAATAAGGATTGGTTTTCTGCAGATAACCTTCCAGTGCTCCGTAACCCAGGACCACGTCCCCGGTAACTCCCGATCTGTCCGGTGTCCAAAGTTCCAGCAGGGTTCCCCCATAATTCGATACAACCGCTTTCATTCCCTTTCCGTTTTGCAGGGTATAGGCATAAACCGTGTCCTGACCGATCGTTCCGAATACCTTCCTGTTTCCATTCTCCATAACAACGATTTCTTTTGTTTTTTCAGGCGCCTGATTGCAGCCCACAAGCAGACTGCCGAAGATAAGTGAAGAAAAGGCAATCGTGAGCGTTGCTTTCATGGCTTTTTGATTTTATTAAACGTGAGATTGACATTTTTATAAATATACAAAAAATTTGCACCCGCCGCAGCGCCGGATTTATTTGCTCCGGGTTTTTGCAGCAGTTCCACCGGAACGCTCCGGATCATTCCATCCGGTGAACCGGCTTTGGAAAACCGGGTTGGAATACCGAATGACTCCTGACGCAGACCCCGAATTCTCCGTCCTTTTCCAGCGCACTTACCGCATCCGATACGAGAAGATCAAGTATATCGGGTTTAGTTTGAACGCGGGCATTCAGTAATAATGTAGCGGAGGATCCCGGCAGGCTGTTGAGAATCATTTCAGATTTCGACGTGGAAGTAAAACTGAATTTTTCTTTTCCATTTAATAAAAACTTCAAATGTCCGACAGGAAAATGGCCTGCAACAATTCGCGCATGAATATCCTGCATCAGCCGGACCGCTCCCTGGCCAGCCATTTCATTTGCACTTTCAATTTCAATGTCCTGGTCAAGCCACGCCAGCTTTGCTTCTCCTTCGCCATAAACCTGATAATCCATTTCCATCGATTGTGGAATTATAACGGAATCTGACTGATCCAGGAGCGAGATCCATTGCGCCACCTGATCATTATCCATGGATTGCTGATAATGTAATATTTTCCCCGGGAATTTATCTTTCAGCAGCTTTTTGAGATTCCGGAACTGATCCGGACTTAATAAGTCCGTTTTATTGATGATTAGCAGGGTAGATTCTTCCAGTTGTTTATAATAAATATAGCCAACTGATTCGTCAAACAACGCAATCCCGTCAACCAACAGCATGTGTAATAATAAAGCATCTGCAAAAACCGAGAGCGTTATTTTTTCATCTTTCCGGAAAAGGCGTAATGGCTTCAGCACGGTGGCAATAATATCCGTGCAGGATCCAACTGATTCTGCAAAGATCACTTCCGGAGCAACGGAGTTCTCGAGTGAATGAATCTGATGGTCCAGGTCCTGATAATTACAGCAAAAACATCCATTCGTTACCTGGCGGCCGGGGATGCCCATGTGCTTAAACAAATCCGCATCCACCAGCCGGATTCCCTGATCATTGGTTATGACAGCTGCTTTAATCCCCCGTTCCTGTAAAATGCGGCAGGCCGACTGAATCGCCGTCGTTTTACCGCTCCCCAAAAAACCGCTCAGGAGATGAATCTTCATGGGTAACCCTTTCCTTAATACTTTTAATAAAAACAGACACAACCCGGCCCGCATTCCATGGCCACACCGGTAAGCGGATATCCCAGCGCGATCTCCTGCGGTAGGGCTTCCCTTATTTTTTCGATCAGCAGGTCAAAAGTAAAATCATCTTCCAGATTTTCATTCTTTTTTAGTAAAAGAACCTGTTTTCTTTCTCCCGCCTCCAAACCCTCCAATTGCATCTGCAGCGACCTGAGAATCCCCGAGCTGCCATGCAGGTAAGTGGCAGCAGGGCCGGAAATCGTATTTTCCAATACCTCACCCCGGCTGTTCCGCATGATATAGCGTATGCTGACCACCGTATCTTTACCGACCCGGATCATGCTGGTACTTCTTTTCCGTTTGCAACCATTTTCCGCACCGGGATATTTCCATACGCCACTTTTAATGAAGGTTTACCCGCCTTAACGCTTACCGTTCCAAACCCGGTGGCGGTTGACAGGAAAGCAGTAAAATCGCCGATCCGGGATTCAATGTGTAAGGTCTGATCAACCGCATCATAACGTGCACCCGTAAGCGCCTGCAAGAGTCCATAGCTGGACATCGCCCGGGCATACCAGTGTCCGCATTCATATTCATTAAACGGATTGCGGATCCGCCCGTCATAACGGTCGCGGCAGGTGCGTACAATATCCAGACCGGCTGACACATTTCCCGTCAGCATTAAGTGGGAGGCCACCTGGTATTCAATGCCTGTCCATACTTCATCACTATAAACAAAGGGCAGAGAAAGCTTTCCTCCCTTTGGCCAGCTGCAGAGCAATAAGCCACCCTCGTTTCCCAGCGCATAATCGGGACGCTGCGGATTCGCGTGGTCGATCAGGTTCTTCTTGAGATTATATTTATGAACCGCCAGCAGATGGCTTTTAATTTTTTGCTGATCTATAAAGGGAGAGAGTCCGCACATGCTTCCGATCCAGGCGCCCAACACCCCGTCACTTAAACAGCCTGTACCGTACTGGTACTTGGGGCCTTCCCTTTTCAGGATTTCTTTTGCTTCCGGAGAATAGTCCCCGCCGAAGGACTGGGCGGTGGACGGATCCGGCGCCTGCAGATTTTTATATTCTATTTCCTGAAAGAAATATTCGCCATTGAATAAACGGGTCTCCAGGAATTCTTTCCCCTTTTTGTATAGTTCTTCATATTTGTCCACGTCCCTTTTCAGGTAATTGCCCATTTGAATAACCGCAGTTAAAGCGCCCAGGTAGAAGCTGCAGCACATGCCATCGGGTCCCCAGAATTCTATATCATAAGTATTGTGATGCGGCTCTTCCACAATGCCCTTGTGTTTTGGATCCCAGGTGCTGATGCCATAATCCATGCTGACACAAACCATGGGATAAATCCTTTTAAGCCAGTTGCTGTCGCCGCTGATCCGCCAGTCCCGGTAAACTTTCATAATCCCGCCCAGCTGTCCGTCTGCCGCCGCATGAAAATCGTGTTTCAGCGGACTGATGGGCAGGTTGGCGCGAAACCCCTGATGCCCCGCATGATTCTGGTTCTCGCAGAATTCCGTATTGCGCAGGGTTCTTTCCAGCGAAGGAAATAAATGCGGAATGGCCTGTGCATAGTTCCACACATGCGTACAGGAACCGTGGCAGCATCCGTTATCGTCACCGCATCCCTCCCAGCTCCAGAGCCGGCCATCATACTGGCGCAAAACGGTAGGTGATTTTAAGATGGTCAGATTCGCCGCAACTGCCTCCAGTACTTCGGGCGGCAGGCTGCTTTCATAAAACGCGTTTTTAAAAAGAAGTGATTTTTTATTGAGCTCATCATAATTTTTCTTCCAGTAATCCGCCACCTCTCTTACATTATTAAACTTACTGCTGTACCAGGGCTTATAATTGGATGACGGGCTTTCTTTCCCATTGGCAACGCCCAGATCTGAAGGTCCGGCACAACAGCCGGATTCCGGGTCGCAATTCTTTTTTTCATCCAGCACGACCGTTCCGATATGCAGGTCTGTTTCCGGAACAAACCAGGTCATCAGTAACCGGATGGTTTTAGCAGCACCCGGCAACAATGAAAAAGGAAGGAAAAGCGAAGCTCCGCCGGCGTCCTTTTCCACCGGTTCAACAGCTTTTACTTTCGCGTCGCGAATATTATTCCAGGCCATGGTCAGGGGATCCCACCATCCACCCCGGAACCAGCAATGGTCGACCACGGTATTTTCATCATCCGTGAATATCGCGAAACTGGCCTGCAAATGCGGTTTGTCTTTTGTTCCCCGCTGGGTGAGTACAAAGCCATGGGAAATTGCTTCTATTGCATTGACGGCCTGCCGGTCATCGGCGAGAAAGTTTTTTGAATTGTAGGAAAATACTGCGTTCAGTTTCTCCTTACCCGTATTTACGAAATGATATTCCAGTGCGCCCGCCGGCAGGCCGGAATTATCTTCATCGGTTGGGATGAAAGGGCTCCATCCGGTAATACGCACTTTCAATGGCAATTCATCATCTTCCAGATTGATAGTACTGTAAGGGAAACGGGTAAGGCATTCTGCAGATTTAAACCGGGGAAGACCCAATGTGGAACCTGCCAGCCCGTTTCCGCTCCCTGCACGTCCGAAATATTTCCATTGTGGCGACTGACCCTCCAAAACTTTTGCTCCGTTTTTTAATCCCTTTACAGAGACCGCTGCAAACATGGCCGGTTCATTAAAAACCTCGGGCTTATTGCGGACACTCATATGAGAGATGGCCCCTGTTCCCTCGAGGCAGAACATGCCCGCACCCAGGCCACCAATCGGAAACGCGAGGCGGTTCAGAAATTCATCTTTATATACAGCATTATATTTCCGTCGCTCATTTTCTGCGTTCCTGTCCGGATTTGCTTTTTCTTTAAGCCGGTGGTTTTCCTCCGCAGTTTTATTTTCTTCAGCGCTCAGTATCTGAACGGGCGCCGCAGCGCCCAAACTTCCCAGCGTAAGTGTTTTTAGGAAGGCTCGTCGTTTTTGATGCTTGTCCATCTTACCTGAATTTAATGATGAATCAGAACCGGTTGGTTCAGCTCTTCTCCGGCTACTTTCTTCCGGGATAAAGCATAGTAAGCTATAAATGCAAAGCAGCACAAGGGAATCAGAAAGGCAACAGCCATTCCGAAATGATCGGCTATTGCGCCCATCAGCGGCGGACAAAATGCGCCACCGGCTACTGCCATCACGAGGAAGGAAGCCGCTTTTTTTGTCAGGGGTCCAAGATTCCGGAGACCCAGCGCAAAAATTGTCGGGAACATCAGCGACATGAAGAAATAGGTAGAGAATAAAGCAATCACACTGAGCCATCCGAGACGCATTACAACGATTGCCGTGAGAAAGGTATTGACAATCGCATAAATGGCGAGTAGGCGCTGAGGCCTGACAAATTTCATCAGGTACGCACCGAACAGGCGGCCGATCCAGAAAGATCCCATCCCGCCCAGCGCGAGAATCAGGGAAGCGGCCTGCTCCGAATTCTTCGGCATAAAAACTTCGCCAAACCGCCCGAGATGCTCCATCATTCCCGAGATGGTTGCCTGTACGCCGTGCAGGGTTTCCGTTACATAATTAATGAAAAAAGAATTAACGCCGGTTTGCGCAGCCACATAAAGAAATTGCGCGATTACCGCCATCACAAATGCCGGATGTTTAAACAACTCACGGGTAGGTGCATTCGCTTCTATTCCTTCAGCATTTTCTTCCTGGATGACGGGCAGCCGGGTGAAAGCGAAAACGATGGCTACCACCACAACAATACATCCCACGAGCATATAGGGTTTAAGCAGCGAGTCGGAAGATCCGGCAGTGCCCGATTGCTCCGCGCCAAAAATAAAAAAACCGCCCATCAGCGGACCAAGTATCCAGCCCAGACCATTGAACGACTGGGCTATGTTGATCCGGCGGGCTGCACCAGCCGGCGGTCCGAGTACAGTCGTATAAGGATTGGCGGCTGTTTCGAGACAACAGAGGCCGCAGGCAATAATAAAGAGCGCAATCAGGAAGGAAATAAATAAAATATGCTTTGCCTGAATATCCATTTTTACTATAGGCAAAAACAAAAATGCACCCAGTGCAAATAACGAGAGGCCCAGGATGATCCCCTTCTTATAACCAAACCGTTTCATAAATAATCCCGCAGGATAAGCCATGGCGAGATAACCGATATACAGGGAGAATTGTACAAAGCCTGACTCTGCCTTGGATACATGCAGGGTGTCCTGAAAATGTTTGTCGAGTACATCCAGCAGTCCATGCGCAAATCCCCAGAGCAAAAATAAACTGGTGATCAGAATGAAGGGTTTCACATAACTGGATCCGTCGGTGGCAGTCAGCAGGCCCGGTGATTTATTTCCTTTTCTCAGGTTCATATTTACGATATTATTATTTCAATGGCTTTCAATCAATGCTTAAATATAAATCAATATCGTTACCCCGTTCGTTCTTCCTGCGGGTACTGCGATATTTTCCGGTTTCTTTAGGATGCATTCCCATGAAAGTTCAGGAATATAAGGGTCCGTAGGATGCACAGGCCCGGTAATCAGCGCCTTCTGCGTCGGAACCAAATGCTGTCCATGCCGCCGGCCGGAAAATATTTTCTTCCGCCACATTGTGCATGCAGACCGGAATGCGCAACATCGAAGCCATGGAGATCAGATCCTGCCCGATATGTCCGTAACTGATCGATCCATGGTTAGCTCCCCAGTGTGCCATCACGGAATACACGTCTTTAAAATATCCCTTACCGGTTAAGCGGGGAACGAACCAGGTAGTCGGCCAGGTTCTGTCTGTTCTTTCGTCCAGTACTTTATGCACGTTTTCCGGAAGTTCCAGTGTTTCTCCCTCCGCAATCTGCAATACCGGTCCGAGGCCCTTCACCAGATTCAGCCGGCACATGGTAACGGGCATGCCCCCACGCGTTATGAATTTGGAAGAATATCCGCCACCCCGGAAATACCCGTTGTTAGCCGGATACCAGGTTGTAGCCTGCAGGCAGTCGCGCGATTCTTCCGGCGTGATTTCCCAGAAAGGTTTCATGGCCGGTTTCCCGTTTTTATTTTGTCTTCCGCTTCCGTCCAGCGTGCAGGCGCCGGAATTGATCAGGTGGATAAATCCGGATTCAGCAGACCCGGTGGGTTTCCATCCGGCAACTCTTTTAACCGCATCGGGACTCCAGTACGTGCGCACATCTGCAAAGATCTGGGCCGTATTGGTGAGTAAGTAATTGAATAGCATACTCAGGCCGTTGAGAGAATCATTTTCGGTGGCCACTACAAAGGGCGCACGGATTCCGTTCCAGTCGAAGGACGAATTCAGTATTGCTTCGGAAAAATCGCCATTGGGTAAGAAATCCGTCCATTGGCGCTGTCCCTGGAACCCCGACACCAGTGCATTGTGTCCGAACGCTTCTTCTCCGAATCCCTTTTCCCTGAGGCGGGGATTCCCGATCATCAGATCCCGGATGATCAGCGTCATCTTTACCACAAACTCCCAGTCCTTATCTTTCTGTTCCCTGGAAAACTGTTTGCCGGCAATATTAAAGTCCTCACCTTCCTTACAATTTGTTTTTACCCAGCGAATCGCTTTTTCATATTCAGCTTCATCATAAATCTTCTTTTCCACGCGGCGAATGACTTCCGATGAGTCCACATATTCATTGCGCATGCCCAGATATTCCCGGAAGAGATCGGGACTTACCATGGATCCGGCAATACCCATACAAACAGAACCGATGGACAGATAAGATTTTCCCCGCATGATGGCCACGGCTAATCCTGCCCGGGCAAAGCCCAGCAATCTTTCCTGCACGTCCTCCGGAATCTTTTCGTCTCCGAGATCCTGCACGTCTTTTCCGTAAATTCCAAAAGCCGGAATTCCCATCTGGTTATGTGCAGCCAGTGTTGCTGCCAGGTATACAGCTCCCGGTCTTTCCGTTCCGTTGAAACCCCAGATTGCTTTCGGTATGAAGGGATTCATGTCCATCGTTTCGCTGCCATAGCACCAGCAGGGTGTTACAGACAAAGAAACGCCTACATTCAGGGACTCCATTTTCTTTGCGCAACGGGCTGCTTCCGCCACACCGCCGATACAGGAATCTGCGATCACGCATTGCACCGCTGTGCCATCGGGATATTGCAGATGCTGTTCATAAAAGGCAGCTACATTCTCTGCCATCTTCATGGTTGTTTGTTCGAGAGACTCCCTGACTCCTCCAAGACGGCCATCAATAATGGGTCTTATTCCTATTTTGGGGTAATCGTTTTGCTGGCTCATCTGAGCATGGGTTTGTTCAATTAAAAAATATTTTTGAGTTGGTTTATTTATCGCGTCCTGCACAATTAGCAGTTTCTCCGGGGCGATCCATCCGGACCATGCCCCGAAGAGTCCCTGCTTTACCATAGACTAACCTAATTCACTTCCAGCGCATCCTTACCCGGTAATTGGGGGAAGGGAGCATGGGGTTCGGCCTGATACCAGAATACGGTGGATGCAATATCATCCTGAAGCGGAAGGTAACGGCCTCCGGAACGCCAGCCCAGTGCCTGGATGGTTACTTTCAGATCTTTTTCAAAACGAATCGGATCGGTGATATGCCAGCGATACATGCCGAAGCGCTGCGAAATATTATAATGTCCGTCGCCGCGGATCACCTGATGCAATCCGGAATAGGGTGTTGAGAATTCGGTATAATCGGTTTTCTCCACACCATAATCATTTTTCTTCCGGGTATCGAAATCATAGGAACCGCAGAAATAATCCTCCGTGCCCGTTCCGCAGATCGTTGGGTATTCCGTATCGCCATCCATAAAGAATTTTATTTCCCCTTCTCCCCACCAGCCGTTGTTGTGCACGCCCATGGCGATATAGGTTCCCACATACTGGCCCCTGCCTTTAATACCATCCACCAGTGTATAAACTCCTTTATATGGCAATGGATTTGTTCTGCGGAACTGCGCGTGAAAATAAGCGGCATCCGATGGAACCTGCGTGAGTATATAATCCACCTGGTAATATAAAACCATATCTTTCTCGTCGATGTTCTCCATGGTGATCCGGCATTTTTTCCGGAACGGCATTGGCCAGTAACAATTGAATGCGCTTCCGGGATTCACACAAACCGCCAGCGATTGCAGGGGGGAATATTGCCCCCAGCCCATCCCAAAAAAATCACCGACCGGCACTTCCACGGACGGTGTTTTTTCATCGTCCCAGTAAAAACGAAGAATGGAATTGCGCCACACACCGGTGGGTGTCATCCAGATATGCTGAACGGAACCGGGTCCGTCTATTTCCGCTACCGTAAAAGTGGTGCCGGCCTTGATGACCACACTCGGGCTCACTTTCCATCCCTGGCCCAGGTCGCGGGAAGCCCCCTTCCCTGTTCCATCCACTGCCATGCCCCCTTTTCCCTTTTCACCCTTGAAATTCTCCGGACTGATGGATCGCGTTTTGGCATCAGACAGCCGGAAGATATTGCTCATATTGGCATCGATCCCATTAAATTTTTCCTGCGCCAGCGCTGAAACAGAGACAAGGAGACAAACGAGCAGGTAAACAAGTTTCATTTTTTTCATGCTGTAAATTTTATAAGGTTGAATACTCGGCTTATTAAAATGCCGCTTTAATCTGATCGATGGAAATATGAAAAACCGATTCGGTGATCTTATTTAACTCTTCCTCCGGACCGGTAAAATGAAATACACTGTGCACGTGTTCCAGGGATGCACCCGGCTTTAGCAGGGCGGCCGGCGATACGCTTTCGATTTCATAGAAAGGTCCCATCTGGCTTCCGTCTGCAAGGGGTCCATCGTTATAAGCATTGACGGCATCGCCCGAAAAAACAGGCCGGTCGGTTTTCCATTCCTGATTGAGATAACGAGCCGAGGAATCCATATCAAAATAAGCGATCGTTAAAATTTTATTTTCCGCATCATAACTTCCTGCAAAACGGGTGGCGCGGGAAGGATCCAGACCCAGCTTGCCCCGGCTTTTTCCATCGGCTTTGAAAAATAACAGGCCGTCATGATGCTTTAACCGGTCCGGCGGGATCTGTCCGAAATAATTGGCTGTCGCAATTCTTGAAACGGTATCCGAGACCCTCCGGTACGGAATAATAATTACTGTTTTCTCCGAAGGGTTGAACATATCCAGCATCCAGATACAGGGCATGCCGGTTTTTTCGTCCCAATCGTACTTACCTTTATTGGTGATCGTATTCTTCGCCTCGTATCCCACTGCTTTTACCGAATCATCCGGTTCCAGTTGCAGTATGGAAAACAGCTTTCCGCGGGGAATGAGTGAAATGATCCGCTCAGCTTCGACCTGCAGATCAGATCCGGCATAATTTGTCAGGGACATTGTTTTACGCAGGACAACCTGCTGCTGGTCTTGTGAAACCAAATCCCAGGATTCGGTATCAAAGGCCGCCGGGGTTTTCCAGTTGTCGAATACCATTTTTGATCCCTTTGGAAAAAATAGAGAATATTTTCCTCCCTCCGGGCCCAGCCAAAAACGATTCTCCCCGCCGTAAGCATTCATATGTTTATCCGGTACCCCTGCAAATGCTTTATAATTGATCCAGCCAAAGCTCCTTCCCTGGTCTCCCGCAGCAGTAGAGGTAAATACTTTTCCCTGGTATTTAGCGGAAACAATCAGTTTGGCCTGGCCGGATGAATCAGAAAGAACAATCGGGTTCCCATGCGATTTCAGAAAGGTAAGATCATATCCGAAACTACCCTTTACAAATGCAGAATCGGATTTCGTGGTTCCGCCTGAAGGCTGATTGGCACATCCGCTTTCCATAACAGTCACGATAATAAATAGGAATGAAATAAATTTTGCTGGCATAGTCATCGCTGTTTTTAGGTGGCCGATGGGCCCCTTCCGGTAAATGAAAGTATGCTTAAACGTTTAATTAAAAAAATCTTTCAGCTTCCCCCTCCCAAACCATGCCGGCACGGAATATTCAGATCAATAGCCCGCGTTTTGTTTATATACACCATAAGAATAATTCATCTGAGGCTGTGGAATCGGCATATATTCATCCCGTCCGGCGGTGAAATGACCATCCTTCAGCCAGGAACGGCCGCGCGGAAATTCCGCTGCAAAATACGTATTCAGCGTACTTTCTGCAATTCCCCAGCGAACGAGATCAAACCATCTTTCTCCTTCCATGGCAAACTCCAGGCGGTTTTCCCACATCAATGCTTTCCAGGCAAAATCACGGGTCCAGTTGCAGTTTACGCCGTCCTGGTATAGACTTATTTTATAAGGCAGGGTTGGATTGCCATTGGAGAATTTTAATAACCCGGTACTGTTGGCCGCCCGCTGCCGGATATCATTAATGATCGGTAATGCCTCATCCTGGCGGTCAAGCTGAATCAGAATTTCCGCTTTCCATAATAATATTCGGTCGTACCGGATCGCCGTTTCATTTTTTGAATTCCACATCCAGAAAAGATTCACCAGTCCCGGGCTGCCGGCTTCCACATTTTCCTTAAGCGAATTAAAATATCCGTAATTGGTTGGGTCACGCGCTCCGCTGCTGTCAAATAAAATATCCTGCTGGTATTTCCACGGAAGACCGGGAATGGCAACCGTATGACCAATTCGCGGATCCCATTGGTTAGTGGCGAAATAAGATGCTTTATCAGTTATCTCCGCCGAGTTGTAGGTATCATAAAGCGGCAGGCCGTCGGCACCCACCCGGAATGCGTTTACCATATTGTAAGAAGCCTTATGAAAATCACAGCAACTGAAATAGGGCGGCCACCAGGGAGCATTCAACGGAGTTCCCCCGTTTAAATTACCATTGGGCGTTCCGTCATCGTGCGTGTATTGCCACTCCCAAATGGATTCGGGAGAAGAATTATCATCTGAAAACAAAAAGTTCTGAGCAAAGTCCGTACTGAGACTGTATTTATGGCTGTTAATAATATCATCGATATGCGTCAGTGCTTCGGTCAGCCGGTCCTTGTTAATATTCACCACCTGGTTCTGATCATTTTCTTCGTAAGCCATCCAGAGCAATACATTGGCCATTTCAGCTTCTGCAGCATATTTGGTAGGACGGCCCGCATCCGCCTGGGTAACGGGCAATCCGTTTGCCGCCGCGCTGAAATCCTGGTATATGTCATTCCAGATATACAGATCGCTCGTTGCCGTGTCGGGGTGATTGGGAATCAGCTTAATGGAGTCCTGGCTCACATTTTCATCGTAATAAGGGATCCATTTATACCATTTCTTTAGTTGCATAAACATATACCCACGCAGGAACCGCATCTCCGCGATCCTTTGTTGTTTCTCCGCATATTTGGATTCATCTATCGCGTTCAGCGCTTTGAGCGCCGTGTTGCAGCGGGATATGCCCTCGTACTGACCATACCATACGCCGTCGTTATTATCGATACTGGGTGTGACGAGAGAAAAAACCTCCATCTGGTACCAGGAAGTCTGATCTGATAGTCCACCTCCGCCTTTATAGGAATCATCCGATTTGATATCGGCAAGCCAGGGACTCATTTTCTGGTTGAGTATGCCTTCATGCGGAATCCAGGCATAGGCTGCAATCACCAGGCCGTCCACATTCTCAGGAGTGCTGAGATCTTCTTCTGTTATCGCACCCTGGGGTTTAACATCCAGGAATTTCTTACAATGGGAAAGCGAAAAGATCAGCATCCCCGATATGATATAATATGCTATTTTTTTCATTACTGCAATTTTGATGATTTCAAAATCTGTGCTGTTTATAGAAGTTCGGAATTTGCATTAAAACGATACATCAAGCCCCACTTTATAGGTTTGCGGTCTAACGTAGGGATTACTGTAGGAAGAGCCGTCCGGATTTTCCGGATCGGGACCGGTAAATGCATTGCTGCCAGACGTCTTTTTCAGATTCACGATATTCGCAGCCATCACATAAATGTGCAACTTTTCCATGCCAATCGTTGACGACATCCGCGCCGGTAGCGTATATCCCACCTGAATATTTCTCAGCTTCAGATAAGAACCCGATTCCATAAAATACGTGGATGTCCGCAGTTCGTCATTCGGATTGATTAACGACAATGCGGGAATATTCGAATTGGGATTCGCCGGCGACCACGCGTTTAACACACGGGTAGGATGGTTAAATCCATTCTGCACCCAAACATTATAGAAGTCACTGTAGCTTTTCCAGCCGTCGTTAACGGTATTGCCCGCAACGCCCTGCCAGAACATCGAGAAATCGAAGTTTTTATAATTTGCAGCGAAGCTGATGCCATACTCAATCGTCGGATCCCAGCTGCCAATCCATGTCCGGTCATAATCATAGTCAATTTGTCCGTCGGGTTTGCCATCCGGTCCGGAAATATCTTTATACCTGATCCTGCCCAATCCCTTTCCCGGCTGGGAAGCCGAATTGGCAACCTCATCCTGGCTTTTAAAAATACCGTCCGTAACAAATCCATAATAGGAATGAAGAGGATGCCCCTGAATATCATCCCCTTTCAGTGCACTTCCTCCGTAGGAATACTGTACGGACTTGGGCAGGTGAGCAATCGTATTTTTATTATGACTTATATTACCGCGAATACTGTAGGTAAAATCTTTGGAAGGGTTACTCCTGTACCCGATTTCCAGTTCAATTCCGTTGTTTGTCATATCCGCAGCATTCACCCACTGGTATCCGCCTTCTCCGATGGTTCCGAGATAGGGTGGCTGAAACAGCATGCCATCAGTATACTTGTGATAATAATCGATGGAACCGGTAACCCGCTGATCAAATAGTCCAAAATCGAGGCCTATGTCGGCCTGGGTTGTCGTTTCCCATTTCAAATCTTCATTTCCGGTTTGTACCCGGCGATACCCGGAAGGAAGGCTTCCGGTTTCATTGCCGCCAATGCTGTAGGATGTGCCGTTATAATCTGAAACAAAATAAGTTTCTGTGGCGCCTGTCGGAATATTTGAATTGCCATTCTTGCCCCAGCTCGCTCTCAGTTTTAAATCCGATACGATCTTATTCGCGCTGAGGAAATTTTCCTCGCTCACTCTCCATCCTGCCGAGACGGCGGGGAAAAGACCATATTGATTGTTCTTGCCGAATTTGGAAGATCCGTCGTAACGCAAAGAGGCAGATAACAGGTATTTCGAATTGTAGGAATAGTTGAATTTTGAAAAGTACGAGAGGAAATTATATTTATTTCCGCTCCCATTTACGGACATATTGCCGGTTGCGTTGCTCAAATAAGCATAGTCATAGTTCTGAAACTGGATGGTCTGGCGATTGGCATCCATTGTTTCGGTCACATATTTGTTGGTCTCCATCCCGGCCAGGAAATCAAGGCTGTGCTTCCCTTTATTCAATTTATAATCCAGGGTGTTGGTCAGATCAAGCGTCGATTCCTGCCAGTACCACTGGTCAACGCTGCTGATCGGGTTGAATTTTCCGCCGCCTTCTTCAAATGTGAATTGGATGGTCCGGTGATATCCTTCTGTATAAATAAGACCCAGCTGTGATCGTAACGTGAAATGCTTTAGAAACGTGAGATTGGCAAAAACATCTCCAAAGACCTTGTTGTAATTATTGCCATTGTCCTTATTCAGCGTTAACTCTCTCACTGGATTCCAGTAATCATCCATTCCCAGCGCAACGGCCGAACCACCCCAGCCTCCATCGGTGGTGTGCACTGGTATGATGGGCGGTTCCACCAGTGCATCATGCATGACATTCTGATCATTGATTTTCATATGGGAAGCTTCCATGTTTTCCCCAATGGTCAGATGATCATTAATGACTTTATAATCTGTATTCAAACGCACGGAAAACCGCTTGTAACCGGTATAAATCTGCGTTCCTTCATTCTGGAAAAAATTAAGGGATAACAGGGTCGTGGCTTTATCATTTCCCCCCGATACCGTTATCTGGTGGTTGTTCTGAATTCCCAATTGCGAAATCGCATCCAGCCAGTTTGTATTGGCCGAGGGCATCGTGGAATCTGCGTTTAACCATTTAACGGGTGTTACCTGGTCAAGAACAGGTATGCCGCCGTCATTGTGCCAGCCAAAATCATAGATCTGCGTAACTGCATTCGGATCCTGTCCGTCATTCACTGCGGCCTGCCACAAAGCCTGACCATATTGCTGCGTATTCATCATCGGAACTTTATTCCTGAAATCCGAAACACCAAAAGATCCGTTATAATTTATCCTCGCTTTTCCTGCTTTTCCCTTTTTGGTCTCAATGAGAATGACCCCGGCTGCTCCCTGTGCGCCATAAATACTGGCCGAAGCGGCATCCTTCAAAACCTGCATGGAGGCAATATTATCCGCATTCAGATCCCGTAAGTTCATGTAACTGGGCACACCATCGATAACGATCAGGGGGGTGGCCCCGTTTACCGAAGTCAGTCCTCGTATCTGTATGCCGACATTACTGCTTGCAGGATTACCATCCGTGGTAATATGCATGCCAGGCACAACTCCCTGCAGGGATTCCAGAATATTGGTGGATCCATGATTCTTGTTCAGATCCTGAGAGGTAACGACGGATATAGAGCCGGTTAAATCCGCTTTTCGTTGCGTCATATAACCGGTAACAACCACCTCACCCAGGTTTGAAGCTCCTTGCGTTTTCAGGATGATATCGATTTTATTTTCAGCCCCGACCATCTTCTCCTCCGGCGCCCTGCCGATAAAAGTGAACTGCAGGGTCTGCCCGGGACTGGCTTTAATTGTGTAGATGCCGTCGGCGCCGGTGACGGTACCAATCGTTGTCCCTTTTACGCTTACCGTAATACCCTCCAGCGGCTGGTCCTTTTCATCAGCAACCCTTCCGGTCACTTCATTTTGCTGGGCAAAAAGCGGGGCATTACATAACAGCAAAGCTCCCAGCAGGAATGAGAAATAAACCATTGACTTTAGAGGCGCTTTATGCCGGAAAGACAGGAAC